>SMVB01046596.1_pt1 | contig 11470 bp, 12 predicted proteins | sample 2456461 | NCBI WGS metagenome assembly SMVB01 (sample SAMN11095934, study PRJNA526329) | marine sediment metagenome | biome: Marine sediment; feature: Surficial sediment; material: Deep marine sediment; isolation source: Hadal surficial sediment | place: Pacific Ocean | collected 2014-05 | depth...
ATAACAACGACTTTCACGTCCACGTTGCCAGCAATGTCCGCAAGTGCCGTATTGAGTTCGCGCATCAGCGCCATAGACAGGGCATTACGCTGTTGCGGACGATTTAACGTCAATGTTGCAACACCATCGCGGGTCTCGCACAGCAGCACAGCTTGCAGTCGTTGCTCCGTCATATGGAACTCTTTTCTCCTGTCATTTCCATCACGCTATACACGGTTACAGACATCAGGACAATCGCAATTCCGATCAGGGCCACCCGGCTCGGCGTTTCGCCAATGCCGATCCACACCCATATTGGCGACAAGATTGTTTCAGTCAATGCGAAAAATGCCACTTGGGTGGCAAGAATATGACGCGCCGCAATGGTATAGCAAATGAAACCTACCGTGAGCTGTACGCAACCCATCGCCAGCGATAAGGTCAAATCGTGCGCTGTTATCGACAGGGACTCCGCACCCGCGAATCCCACGACAGCCATGACCAGACCCGCCAGACATGCCGCCGGTAACATGTCGATATCGAGGTTGTCGCGCAAAATCATCAGATAGACGATAAATGTCGCGACCACGCCCAGCGCCATCACGTTACCAAACCATTGCCCGTCATTAATGCTATCGGTAAAAAGCAGGCCGATACCGCCAAGCGAGATAAGCATCGTGACAATTCCGGTTATCGACATTCGCTCGCGCAACACTACCCAGGCGACAAATGCTGTTGCCAAAGGCGCCGACCCGATGATGAAAACTGCGTTGGCGACAGTTGTGTGCATTAGAGCGAAGACGTAAAAGAACGACGCCAGTCCAAGCGCTACACTTGCCCAGACGCCGTGTTTGCCGATTGCGAGAAACATCCTCTTGGTTTTCGCACGGTAGTGTAAAAGCAAAATCAGAAACACCGTGACCGAAAATGCAATACCGCGATAAAAAAGAATCTGCCATGCATCCGCCTGCTCGATATTTCGTAGCATGATGCCGTTGGTGCTAAGAAATACGCTGCCGATAACAACCAGCAAGACGCCAAACCCGTATCTCTGCTGTCGCATTACTTTTCTCTCACCGTCGAACGCGGTAGCCTACTTGTATGGTACCCACAAACTCAAGTAATGCGCCCGAAATCGTACACGCTAAATCTCACCCGATTGTGCGCATCAATTCCAAGCGCTTAGAGCATTCTCCGTACCTAGAAAAATACGCCGACGAACATACTATTTTTGCGATTTACGCGAATCAACTCTATCCGGTGTCTATTGGCGAAGACGTCATTGAGCATTATTGGAAGTTACGACGCGATGTCATGCTTTACGACACACCGGAGAAGCCAATCGATGTACACGGTCCGGATGCAGTTGCCCTGCTGCAACGCGTCTTTACGCGTCGTATAGACGACCTCAAAACCTGGCGTGCGCGCTATGCCATCGCCTGTACTCCGCAGGGCGGCATTATCATGGACGGTGTGTTGATTCGCCTGGCCGAGGATCACTTCTGGTATGTCGAGGCAAATGGCGATTTCAAATCGTGGCTGACGGCCTACGCAGATGGGCTGGACGTTACGGTGAGTGATCCAAAGTCTCGCGTCCTGCAAATTCAAGGACCCAGGGCGCTTGACGTATTGGCCGACGCCACTAATGGGCAAGTGCCCGACGATTTCGGATATTTTCATGCGGGCAACTTCGAATTGGCTGGCCAGGAGGTGCTGGTATCTCGCACCGGCTGGACCGGCGAGATGGGCATCGAGATCTACGGCAACCCAAATCTCGATCACTCGGCGCTCTGGGATCACATCATTGACAGCGGTAAGGCATACGGCATGGCCTTCGGCAGCGGAGAGTCGATGGGACTGCGTCGCGTCGAAGCCGGCATTCTGGATTACGACACCGATATCGATAGCAGCATGACACCGTACGCGGCCGGGCTGGGAGACTTTGTTGATTTATCCAAAGCGGACTTTGTGGGCAGGGAGGCCTTGCTCAATGCCGACAAGAATCGACGGCTATTCGGTCTCGTCACTGCGACCGGTATTCCACGCGTCGGCTCGACGGTACTCGATGGAGATAATCAAGTGGGTTACATGAAGGTCGGCGACTGGTCGCCCACACTCGAGAAAGGCATTGGCTACGTGCTTTTTGACGAGAGTGGCGATAGCCAGGACAGTTGGCTTGGTCAATCACTCACACTTTGCGATATCGAGGGCGAACACCACGATTGTGAGATCGTGTCACTGCCGTTTTATGATGCGGAAAAGAAGATACCGCGGGGGCTGGAAGTAGCCGACGTGTAGACTAGTACTCTGTCAATATTACCTTGACGAAGTACTAACCGGTCGCAGCGGCCAATGCCTGGTCCAGATCCCATCGAATGTCATCAATGGACTCCAGTCCCACGGAGAGACGAATCATGTCCGCCTTGACGCCGGCGGCCAGACATTCCTCTTCACTGAGCTGGCGGTGCGTTGTCGATGCGGGATGTATGATCAATGTCTTGGCGTCACCAATGTTCGCCAGGTGGCTCATGATCTGAGCATTCTCGATACAAGTTACACCGGCCTCATGACCGCCGGCGATGCCGAACGTCACGATCGAGCTGGCACCCTTGGGCAAATATTTCATCGCGAGCTCATGGTAGTCACTGCTGGCAAGGCCAGGATAATTTACCCATTTCACCTTGGGGTGGTCTTCGAGGAACTGCGCCACCGCCAAAGCGTTTTCGCAATGCCGATCCATGCGCACATGCAGCGTCTCGAGACCCTGCAGAAACAGGAACGCGTTGAAGGGGCTTAACGCGGGACCGAAGCTGCGCAGTGCATCGAAACGCGCCTTCATCGTATAGCCGAAATCGCCGAAGGTTTCGTAGAATCGGATACCGTGGTAACCCTTGAAGGGCTCGGTCATGGCCGGAAATTTACCGTTATCCCAGGGAAATTTTCCAGACTCCACAACGACCCCGCCAATGGAGGTGCCATGCCCGCCAATGTACTTGGTCGCCGAATGCACCACGATATCCGCGCCGTATTCGAAAGGCCTGCACAAGTATGGCGTCGCCACGGTGTTATCCACAATCAATGGCAGGCCTGCTGCCGCTGCTATGGCTGCTACCGCCTCGATGTCGAGCACATTGTTGCGGGGGTTGCCAATGGTCTCGGCGTAAAGGATGCGGGTCTTGTCGGTGATCGCCGTGCGAAAATTCTCCGGCTGGTCGGGATCGACAAAGGTCGTGTTGATACCGAGGTTGCGAAGGTTAACGTCAAACTGGGTGTAAGTGCCACCGTACAAGGTGCTGCCAGAGACGATCTCGTCACCGCTTTTCAGGAGCGCCATTATCGCGACAAAATTCGCCGCCAGCCCCGACGCAGTGGCGACAGCCGCACTTCCGCCTTCCAGCGCGGCCATGCGTTCCTCGAAGACGGCGTTGGTCGGATTGCTGATGCGGGAATAAACATTGCCAAAAGTCTGCAAGTTAAAAAGACTCGCCGCGTGATCGACGTCATCGAAAACATAGGCTGCCGTCTGATAAATCGGGGCGGCACGAGCACCCGTCGCCGAATCGGGAAGTTGGCCCGCGTGCAGGCACAGGGTCTCTATGTCGAATTCTCTATCAGCCACGTCCATTCTCTGCACGGTGGCGTACCGAAAACTGGCGTTTTGCCGATATAACCTTCGTGTTGACGCCCATATAATTCAAGCCGCCGAATATCCGCCCGAACTCAATCTTCATGCAACGATCCATAATTACGTCCAGCCCTGCGGCTCGCGCCGTTTCCGCGGCCTCCTCGTTGACGACGCCCAATTGCATCCACAACACTTTTGCCCCTATCTCAATGGCTTCCTCGACGATGGGGAGAATATCGTTCGCACGTCGGAAGCATTCGACGACATCGACCGGGATCGGGATATCGCGCAGACTGGCGTAACACTGCTCGCCAAGAATGGCATCCTGCGCATACCTTGGGTTCACCGGTATGACGCGAAATCCATGCCCTTGGAGATACTTGGCAACGAAATAACTCGGCCGGTACCAGTTCGCCGACAGACCGACAACGGCGACCGTGTTATTGTCCTGCAGGATACGGCGCAGTGTGGAAATATCGTAGTTCATTGCGCCAACATATCAATCCAATACCAGCTTATGCTTTATCAGCGCCATTGCCTTCGCCAATGAATGAAAACTGATTGGGATCAAAAAACATCAACTTTAAGACGATATTTGGCATTTGGCTGAAGGAATAGTTCATCAACATTACATTGGTTTGCTCGCCCCGCTGCACGATTCCTGGCAACGCTGCCATGACTATCTCGTTATTATCCTCGTTAGCGAGCATATTCAGGTCTTTTTTCTGCTTGAAGGCGGTTTCCGTGTGCCCCAACATCGATGTTAAAGCTGCAATAAAGCTATCAAAACCGAACCCAGGGCCAACATATTCGCTGTAGTCCAGAGTTAAGTTGAGCGGCGCATTACTGAGTGTGCCCAGGTTCAGGGTAGCGATCTTGACGCTGTCTCCACGTTTAATTTTTTTAAATACCTGCTTCGCACGGTCCTTTGGGCCCGTGATAAACCCAGACCGCAGAATCTCTGCGGCAGCGCCGAGTATCTGGATGAGATCAATGTCCGTTTGGGTTTGTTCGTCAGCCATATAATTTCCGTCCTTAGTAATACGCGATCAAGCCGCGGCATATCCGCCATCGACCCTGTAAATACCGCCCGTGCAATAGGCCGCAGCGTCCGATGCCAAATAGACTGCCAAACCAGCGATATCGTCTGCGATCCCGGCACGCCTGAGAGGAATTTTTTTCAGGAATCGCTGCAAAATTGCCTCGTCGTTCCAGAGGGCCTCACTGAATTTAGTCTTGATCAGACCGGGGCAAATCGCATTCACTCGAATATTGTCCGCGCCCCAATCCTGGGCCATCGCCTGAGTCAGGCTGTTGATCGCCGCCTTGCTGACACTGTAAATGCCGATGCCTCGTTCGGGCTTGAGACCGCCGATAGAGCTAATGTTGATGATCGATCCACCGCCCCGCTCTTTGAGGATTGGATAGGCTTTCTTGCACAATTCGAACGGGCCCTTGAGATTGACATCGATGATCTTGTCGAAAGCGCGTTCTTCGGTATTTTGTATAGGGCCGAAAACAGGATTAGCAGCGGCATTGTTGATAATGATGTCCAGGCCACCATACGCCTCGACCGTCTTATCAACCAAAGCGTGGATTGCTTCGATATTGCCCATATTCGCGGCAATGCCGATGGCCTGCAGCCCATCGGCACGAAATGTCTCGGCCACGGCGTCAACGGCGTCCTGTTTGCGACTACTGACGACTACCCTGGCGCCAAATTCAGCCAGGCCACGGGCCATCGCCTCACCAATTCCCTTGCTCGCCCCGGTCACCAAGGCAACCTTGCCGTCCAGTTGAAACAAGGGCTGGATGCGTTTTTGTTCTGACATCGCGGTAACTCTCAGATTGTTTGTTTACGGATTTTCGATCCGCTTGCCGAGGGCACGCCAGATTCCGACCCTGCATTGCGGCGATTGCCCACCGCCACCACGCAGACGAGGCGACGATAGATCATTATATAGCGCGGACCGCATGGAAGCTCCTGATAAATCGTTGCAACTATGGAGTGAAGCATGTGGGGAAAACGCTAACTCCGGGGTAGTCTTGGACCTCGTCACGAACACCATTGCAATTTGCCATGTCATTCCCCGGCCGCGACAACCCATATAATTTCGACACCTTCCTGCAGTGTCGTGACCAGTTCGATTACTACCGCGACGACGCGTTTCTAAGGAGTGGCTGCTCGCCACCATCGAGCGCGAAAATTCAGATTCGAACGATCCGCTACGCGCGTAGCGGTCCATGCAGCAGGGCGTCCCGGGTCAGATCGATGATCAGGTCCACTTCTCTGGCACCGATATCAAATACGGGCGTAAAACGCAGCGATCGTTCGCCACCATGAATGACACCCAGACCGTTTTTGCGCAGGTAATCTTCGGTGCTATTCGCACCATAGGTCTTGTAGCGGGTATCGAGTTCGCAACTAAACAACAGTCCCGTACCCTGCACGCCCGTAATTGCATTATCCAGCTCATCCGCCAGGCTTTCGAGTCGCTCGACCAGTTCCCGGCCACGCGCGCGAATATTGTCGCGCCGCGCAACATCGAAGCTGTCGAGAACCGCCATCGCGACATCAAGGCCCCGTGGATTAGTCGTCATCGTGTTGCCGTACAGACCGTCTCTGTAACTCGCCGCGGCTCTTGCCGACAGCGCCAGTACTGACAACGGGAACTGGCCGGCATTGAGCGCTTTCGAGTAGGTCTCCATATCAGGCTCGTCGAGCCCTTCGAAACCAGGGTAGTCAACGACTGACAGCACACCATGGGCGCGCAGCCCGGCCTGAATAGAGTCAACGACGAACATCGAGCCGTGTTCGAGCGTCAGCTCCCTGGCCCGCTTGTAAAAGGCCGGGCTGATTGCCAGGCCAGGATTGCCCTCACCCATGACTGGCTCCATGAAAAAAGCCTCGATGAAAAACTGTTCGGCATCAGCTTTGGCGAACACGGCTTCGAGTCCCTCGACATCGTTCGGCGCCACAGTCAGCAAATAATCGTCATCGCGATAAGACGCCAGGTGTTTTTTATAGTTTCTGAGCGTCGAGTCGGAATACCGGGCTGGACGATCGGTACGGCCGTGAAAACTGCCTTGCAATGTCAGGCCACGAATCTCGCAACCGTCATGGCGTCCGCCCGGATCGGTGAGAATCTTCGCATTGACGTCAGCGATACGCGAAGCCATCGACGTGGTTTCAGAGCCGCTGTTGAGGCACAGAAAACTGGTGTATGGCGTGCCACCGACGCGCGTGTGACCAATTTCGCGCCGCAAGCGTTGCACAAACTGCACCTGGTTGACACTGGCCGTCATGATGTTCGCCATCACATGCGCATGAGTCATGGTTTCGAGCACGATCTCTGGCGCATGTCCAAGGCCGAGCATGCCGTAGCCGCCGCAATCGTATATGACAGCACCCTTGAGGCTAATCAGCCACGGCCCGGCCGCGCCTGCTGCGACGTAGGGATTAACAGCATCTTGTGCGTAGAAATTCGTAAGGCCCGCGTGCGCCGCGCTAATCTGGCTATTCTCATCCAATGCGAGGTAGTCGGCGTCTGATTCCTTAAGCTCAAGGAACAGCGTATAGGCACGCTCGATGGCCAGGGCGAGTTGCCGATGCGTCTCGAGAAACTCCTCGATGACCGAATCGGTGAGACCGGTCGTGATCGCGGCACCGCCGAAGTCCCGCATTTCCCTGAGGCGGGAGCGGTGCAATTCAGCATTTGTCGTGTTCAGAGCCTGCGGCATAGGACCAACCGGAAAATCGTCTGCCCGCGAACTATATCAAATGCGGGCACCTTTACCTTCGATGGATTTCTCTTTTCTAAGCGCGAAACGCACTAAATACACGGTATTTAGCCTGAAGTCTCGCGTTTCCGGGACGATAAATGGGTGATGCAGAACGACGTTTTCGCTCGAGTACTCGTTGCGTTGATGCTTCGCATGGCCGAACCATATTGGGCGGAATATTCAGGAATCATATTCGATGACACCGGAACTCACGACGCAACTGGAAGCTTGCAAGACCCTGCCGAGCCCACCAGGCGTCGCCACCAATCACGAGGTCGAAAAAATTGGCGTTGACCACGCGTGTGTCGGTGGCTGGTTACTCAAGCGCTGGAATTTCCCGGAACGCATCGAACAGGCCGTAGCCGCCAGCCATGACCCCGGCGCTATTCCCTCTGCCCATGAGCACGGGTTGTTCGCCCGTGGCGTGGCCCTGACCAGTCTCATTGCCGAGCTGTTCCTGGACGAGACAGGAGATTCGGGCATCAAGATATTGGCGGAGGCCGTCGAAGAAAACCTGGGCCTGGACAAGCAGAAGCTCGGCGAGCTGCTCGAAGAGATCAGCGCCTTGATTCCCGAGGCGGAGGCCCTCTTCGAGACACAGATTTTGGCGGACGGCGGCGCAGACCGTATCAGAGTGTCAACGACACCTTCGGGCGCCAGGTAGGCGATCGAATTCTTGTGGCAACAGCGACCATCCTGAAGGCCAATGTGCGGGCCACCGACGTCGTCGCCCGCTTCGGCGGCGAGGAATTCATACTTGCCTTCCCGAATACGGACCGTGATATGGCGAAATTCATATGCGAGCGTATCGTTCAGGCGTTCATGGATACCCACCACCACGTAGGCGGTAGTGAAGATCTCACAATAACAGTCTCAGTCGGCATAGCCACGCAATGTGAGCAACAAAAATTCGAATCTGTCGACGCCATCATTAACGCGGCGGACAAAGCGCTTTATACAGCCAAGCTACAGGGACGCAATCGCAGCATACCGTTCGACCAGTTGGAAAATCTGCAAGTCGGCCAGATGTAATCCTGCGGGAAATTGTCCTAAAAAATCAAAATCGCTGGTAACTTGTTCGTTGCTACCGCAACTGAAAATCCTCTCAATATTCCAGGTACGAGGTCGGATCATGCCTTGGCCTCACCATCGCACTTCGCAGGTCACTTTGCGGACCGATGCAACCATTTATGTGGAGTATCATGGCTGAAATCTGAACCCAGGTTGATTAAATACATCGGTTATTACATAGGACACCGCAATGGAACTCTCCGTAGATATCAGTAAATATCCATTAGCTGACGACTATATTCCGGCGATCAAAGATTTTATTGAACGACTGCGCGCCATAGATGGATTGAGTGTGGTGGTGAACACAATGAGTACACAAGTATTTGGTGATTACGACCTTGTGATGGATTCTTTAAAGGAAGAGATCCGTCGTTCCTACGAACAATTTGGCAAAGCGATCTTTGTGTGTAAGTTTATTGGCGCAAATCTTGATCCAGCGCTAAACCCTCACGGTTAGGTCGGAGCAGACTCCGCCAACAATAATAAACAGGCAATTATGTCCTTTATCGACGAACTCAAACGCCGCAATGTTTTCAAGGTCGGCGTTGCCTATTTAATCATTGCCTGGTTGCTACTGCAGGTATCCGACACTCTGGTCCCGGCCCTGCATCTGCCCGAGTGGTTCCATTCCGCCGTGGCATATCTATTAATCCTCGGATTCCCCCTGGCACTGTTATTCGCGTGGGCCTTCGAACTTACGCCGCAGGGCATCAGAAAGGAAAAGGACATTGACCGCTCTGAGTCGGTCACTCATCTGACCGGCAGGAAACTCGATTTTGCCATCATTGGATTAATGGCCCTGGCCATCCTATTTCTCGTTCTGGATAATTATGTTCTCAAGCAGGCGCCGTCCGCAGCTGTCGTAGAGGTCTCCGATGACAATAAAGAGATGCATGTGGTCATCACGAGAAGCATTGCGGTATTACCGTTCCGGAATCGCAGTGCTCTACCTGAAGACATATTTTTTGTGGACGGCATTCACGATGACATATTGAACCAGCTGAGCAAACTCTCTTCCCTGGAAAAAGTGATTTCGCGGACATCAATGGAACAATACCGGGAAACAAAAAAAACCATGCCCCGGATCGGTCAGGAGCTGGACGTGGCGTTCATTCTCGAAGGCGGTGTGCAACGGGCGGGCGATGCAGTGCGGATCACTGTGCAATTGATCGACGCGGCATCCGATGAACACGTTTGGGTCCAGACTTACGACAGACAGTTGACGGTGGCAAACATTTTTGCCATTCAATCCGAAATTGCTGAATCGATAGCCACCGCATTACGGATAACCCTGTCGCCGGAGGAACAACGAAATATTGCCAGTGTGCCAACCGAGAAGCTTGAAGCCTACGAAGCCTATCAGCTTGGCAAGCATGCACGAGAGAGACAAACGGTAACCTCCATCAGCGAAGCAATTGATCTGTTCATCAAGGCGACGACAATCGATCCCAATTTTTCTCAAGCCTGGGCCAAACTGGCAGAAAGCTATGTGTCCATGGTTTGGTATTCGGGTCAAGACGTCGCTGAATTGAACGAAAAAGCGTTTGCGGCCGTTGATCGAGCATTGCATCTCGATGATCAAGACAGCGAATCGCAGACGGCGTTGGCACTCGTGTTGCAAACACAAGGTGATTTGCCAGCGGCGGTGCTGGCATTCGAACGGGCGTTGGAACTGAATCCGAATGATGCGAATGCGCGTTACCGGTATGCGAATCTTCTGCATGACACGGGAAATCCGAAACAGTCTCTCCTGGAACTCGAACAAGCCGTCAGACTGGATCCACTGTCTGCAGCTATTAACAATTTCTACGCATTCACGTTATCAGAGGTCGGTCGATTTGACGAGGCGCTATCACGCTACCGCAAGGTCGAAGAAGTAGATCCGAAAAATCCAATGACTTCAGTCAACATTGGCACGATCTATGGACTTTCCTATGGACGATTGGACCTTGCCAATTTGTGGTACCGCAAAGCCCTTGCCCTCGATCCAGATAATCCATGGCTACCGTCTTTACTCGGACTTGTCTTTCTAGAACTCGATGATGATGAAACTGCCGAGAATTGGATTAACAAGGCGTTGCAGCAAGCACCTGAGCATCCCTGGGCAAACGGCGCAATGGCGATGTTGCAATCGTATCGCGGAGACTCGGAGCGAGTTCGGCAATATGCCGATGTAGTCTTGAGAATCGAGCCTCGATGGCGATTCGGCACCGTACTGTCACATGGTCGGGTGCGAGATTTACGGGACGGCAACTATGAAGAAGTATTAAGCCGGTATGAATCAAGTTTTCCGGAATTGTTCGGCGAGACGCCAGCGGTCAATTCTGTTACATATCGACCGGCAATTGATGTCGCGGGGCTACTTTTATTGAGTGGCGAGGGCAAACGTGCCGCGGAGTTGTTAGCCGACTGCCAGAAGCAGATCGCGGACACTATACGAGTCGGGATTTACGGTTTCTGGGTTTCGGACGTGCAAATTCTGGCGTTGCAGGGCAAGACCGATGCAGCATTGACCGCGCTAAGGCAGGCCGTTGATCAGGGCTGGCGTACCGATTGGCGTTACTTCTTTTACGTTGATCCGAACCTCGATTCGATACGTGAGGAGACGGAGTTCCAGGCCATTCTGAGCGACGTTAAGAAAGACCTCGCGGCTCAACTCGAAGTCGCGCGAATGATGGAAGACAACGGTGAGTTAGCGGAAATTCCGGACGATCAGAAGTACCAGTAGCAATTAATTAAGCACACGCTAGCTGAAAATCAGCCCGGATACATCAACGATATATTGCTGCCGGCTGCCCTCGTGCACTGAATCAATGCTGATGTAGCGGTTATCCGGGCTGAAGCGCGGATGCAGGTCACAGCGATTGTGCTTGCCCAGATCGGGTGGCGTGAAAAACTCGCCGATGTTGTAACTCACGTGATTGGCAGTATCAAACAACAGCAACAACCGCACATTCGTCTTCGCATCGGGATAGGTATCGGACAGAATCCAGCGGCCGTCGCGAGAATAGG
>SMVB01157858.1_pt1 | contig 11470 bp, 10 predicted proteins | sample 2456461 | NCBI WGS metagenome assembly SMVB01 (sample SAMN11095934, study PRJNA526329) | marine sediment metagenome | biome: Marine sediment; feature: Surficial sediment; material: Deep marine sediment; isolation source: Hadal surficial sediment | place: Pacific Ocean | collected 2014-05 | depth...
AGTCGTCCAGGTGATATCGAATTTTATCCCCACCTGTCGGGCTTTCATGGCCGCCTTCATCGATTCGTTCAAAGGACCATAAGAGCGACCTTCACCGAACACCTCGAGCGTCACTCCCTGGCGGATATCACCCTGGCTTCGCCCATCCTCGATCAACGACGTTGGCGCCCAACTCAACATGTTGATGAAGCCCGGAGCCACCGCCAGATCACTCGCATCGATGCGAAGTAGCGAGTCTGCATCACCATAGTGACCGATCGCGACGATTCGCTCATCCTTGATCGCGATGTCTGCAACATAGGGCTCACCACCGCTACCGTCGTATATCGTGCCTGAGGTGATCAAAACATCGAAAGGCTCTACCAGGGGTTCCGGCAGACCCGCGCAGGCAGCCAACAACAAAAATAGCGATACAACCGAGGCGTGACGAAACGGCATTTGTCTCTCCCGTATTCTGATCGGTCTCAAGAAACCGCCGGGTTGGGTGTTAAGCAGGTTCGGCTACCTGAGAGTCCCGGTAAGGCCGAGTACTCAACCAGATAATCGCGATGAGCACCACCTGGAACATCAACCGCAGCAACAACATGGTTTCATCCATGTTGAAAAGCTCAGGGTTCTGCCACATGTGAACGTTTGCAGGCGTCACCGCAATGGTGAGCGCGATGAGCAGATAGCCGGCCCATTTCCTGAATAACGGCACGAGCACCGCCATGGCGAACAGCACTTCGAACACCCCGCTGAAAAACACCAGGGGTTTGTGCAGAAAAGGGGGAATGTAGGGCGGCATGATCTGCACAAAAAACTCAGTGTTCAGAAAGTGGCCCATGCCGCCCAACATGAACCAGGCAAATACCACAAACAGCCCCGCATACTTGAGAAACCGCACGGTCACCCCCCGGTATTTTGCCGCATTTACACGCTTGGACCGTCGCTGCCGTCCGGTACCCAGCTCCCATGGAATCCATACGGGACTCTAGTTGGCAGCAACACCCGGGCAATCGGCGGCAATGACAAATCCCTGGCATCCAGTATCAGCAGCTCACTGGCATTCCTTCCGGCGTCATAGACGAAACTCATCAAGAATCCGTCGTCCTCGGCCTCGCCACCTTCGCGTGGAATGAAGTACGACTCGGCGCCATGTCGACCGGGCCCCAGTGCAAACTCCGAAGCGACACCGGTTTGCATATCGTGTTTGAGGATGGTCGGAAACGTTTTGCCAACCACAGCCAGGCTATAACCGTAACGGTATGGCTTACTGTTCAATACCGGACTGCAACGGGGAAATTCCTGTCCCCGGTCGTCGATTCGTTCGCTCGAAACTTTGCGGGTCTTGGGATCGATCGTCCAACGATCCAGAGTCGCAAGGCTATCGCCGAAAGGTCCATAGTTGTCATTGAGGAACATCTTCTCATAACGACAAACGTCCAGCACCACGTTGCCCGACGCATCCTCATACGCATTCATCGGGTGGTAAACGTAACAGGGTTCGACCTCGCACCAGATGACATCGGCACCGTTGCCATCACGGGGAAGCAGGCCAACCCGCGGCTGGTAGTCGGCATTCCAGCCGAATGGGAAGCGCATCCCCCGTTGCAAAAGACTACCGTCTATCGTCACAGGCAGGTCGTAGACGACCACGTAATTTTTGGTGAGACTCATATCGTGCACCATGGGCATGCCGGGTACCGGCACCTCCACGGTTTTTTTCACGCGCCCGTCCCTGCCAACGTGCACATACTTCAGATGATCTCCCCAGGCGGGCCAGCTGTAACACATCGCGTGCAAATCGCCCGTATCCGGGTCGACTTTCGGGTGAGCGGTGAAGCCCATGTCTGTGAGCGTACCGAAAAAGTTATTGACGCCAACGGTATCGAGTTCGTAACTCAGTTCCACGGGTGGAGCGCCGGATTCGACGAGGGCGAACGTGCGCCCCGCATGACCAATGACATGAGTGTTATTGCTTCCCGCAAAAACGCGGCCTGCCGGATCTTCACCCAGCGCTGCGACCATCGCCTCACTGCGCACCCAGCGGTTGCGATACCACATCGCCTTGCCTTCACCCAGGCGCACGCCGTGGACCATGCCATCACCCACAAACCAGTGGTGTTTCGCGAAGTCTACCGGCGCCATTGGATTCGGACCGTTACGCAGATACCGCCCGTTGAGCTCTGCCGGTATCTGGCCAAGCGTCTCGAGCGCCGTCACCGTCACCTCTTCGGATACCGGGGAAAAGTTGTCTGCCAGATACGGATGTGCCGTTGTGACGTTTTCCCACGCTTTGGAACCGGCCAGAAGATTCGAGAACGGATAGACGAGGCTTGTCGCTACCGCACCAACCGTCACGTTTAGAAAACTCCGGCGCTTCATTGTCAGATCCCCATGAGTTCTACAACCCGGTACAATACCCATAACGGGACGCGGCTAAAAGCGGCTTCTGTCCTCCTTAGTCGCCCAAAGCGCCCGGTCCTATTCCTGCCGAAGGGAGCCGGGTCGGCGAGATAGTCGGTAGCACGGTTCGATCAGGCTGTGAACCAGTTCACACAGTGACTGTCTGGTGAGACCTATCGTTAATCTTTGGGGCGGCCGAACCCTTAAGATGCTGCTGGATTTCTTCACTTCGTTCACGAGCAAAATCAAGTCTGAACGCAGGATTGTTCTGTCCGTTCTATGCCTGGTATCGGCACCGCTCGCAGTTGTGTTGACGGGCTCCCTACTCTACGTCGAAGAGCAATTCCTGTTCAATCGAGTCCTGGTTTTCACCCTCGCCGGGATGTGCGGACTTTGCTGCGCGATGGTGGTACGGACAATCCGCCAGCGGCGGGATCTGCTGGTTGCAATACGACGCGCAACCCTGCGGGTTCAACAGGACGAATTTACCCACAAGGTAGATATCCGCTCGAACGACGAATACCAGCAACTCGCCGCCGCGTTCAACAACATGACCGCCCACCTGGACGTTACCTTCCAAACCATGACATCGCTCTGCGAACTGGATCGATTGATACTCTCGGGAGCCGCTATCAAAAACGTGGTGAAGCAGGCGCTGACTTCTACCAACGAGATCCACGTTATCGATTCTTTCGTGTTTCTCTGGAAAAAAACGCCGCTACTCGGTCAGCTGTATTTCAGTGATGATGAAGGGGTTCACGAACATCCCGTCGATCTGAGCAACATCCTGTCTAACGAGGAAGACCCTGCGGAGATCACCAAAGCGCTTGCGAGTCAGCTGAATCGATCACTCTGCTACTGCCACGACATCCACACCGAAGGTCAGCGCAAGGGCCTGTTCCTCAAAAAAGGTGACGAGCATCTAGACAAGTTAGCAAGCCGTACCATATCTGACCTGACCGACCGTCTATCAGTTGCGCTTACCAATTCGAATCGCGAACGAACACTTTTCCGCCAAGCCAACTACGACGCATTGACCGGTCTGTTGAATCGCCAGGCCTTTACAGAACGGTTGCACCGGGCACTTCAGAGTGCGAAAAGGAACAACGGCCGGGGGGCCGTTCTTTTCACAGACCTCGACCGCTTCAAACAAGTGAACGACACCCAGGGCCACAAGGCGGGCGATGAGTTACTGTCGATCGTTGCATCCCGCCTCGAGGCGAATATGCGCGATGCAGACAGCGTCGCGCGCCTGGGCGGCGACGAGTTTGGGATTCTGATCGGCAAATACACCGATGAGACGGAACTGGTACGAATTTGCAAACGAATCATGGAAGAAGTGAGCCGGCCGATCACGATCAACAGAGTAGAGCATACGGTGGACGCCTCAATCGGAGTGTCGATCTTTCCAAAAGACGGCACAGACGCCCGTGGCTTGCTGATGCGGGCCGATGCGGCGATGTACAAAGCCAAAGAACAGGTCGGAAGCGCATTCGCCTTCTTCGACGACACCCTCAACAAACGCACGAAACGGCGAGTCCAGATCGAAACCCAGTTACGGCAAGCCCTTCGCGAGAATGAACTCTACTTGTCTTTTCAGCCGATACTCAACCTGAAAACCGAAGCCATCGAATGTGTAGAAGGGTTGATGCGTTGGCGTGGTAGTCGGTGGATGCCTGACGATTTCATTCCAGTTGCGGAAGAAACCGGGCTTATTCACGATTTTACCAGCGTGCTGATTCGTGATGCCATCGCGTGTATAGCGCAATGTGCGGCGGCAGGTGTGGCGTTGTCCCGGGTCGCGATCAACGTTTCTTCTCGACAGTTGATAAACGAAGGAATCGCTCATGAGTTGCTGGATCATATCAGCGAGTCAGGTGGCAAGCCTGCGCACTTCGAAGTCGAGATTACCGAATCGTCCTTCCTCAATGATGCCGAACTGGTCGCCAGAGAACTCAATATCCTACGCGACGCCGGCATGACCATCGCGTTGGACGATTTCGGAACGGGAATCTCTTCACTGAACATGCTGCGTACCTGGCCGCTGGATGTCCTCAAAATTGACAAGTCGTTGCTGGACGAAATGTTCAAGTCCAAACAAACCCAGTCGCTGATCGCAAAGATCATCGAGATCGCACAAGTATTGCACCTTGATGTGGTGGCCGAAGGAGTAGAGACACACACCCAGTTGAACGAACTCAAAGTCATGGGTTGCGACCTGATTCAGGGTTACGTGATTGCCAAACCACTGCAACTGGCGGAACTCATACCCGCTTTGAAAAACCATACCAATGGCCACGCACCGTTGTATCACAGCGCTCAATGACAATGAGGCTTGGACCGAGTGTGGTACCGACTCATTTGGTGGATGGGAAAGGTCCGAAAACCATGAAAACAGGCCGCTAATTCACCACTTTTTCGTCAACGCTTCCTGCTGTACAGTTGTTCGCCCTGTTGCAAATATTTTAAATCAGGGACACGAGAAAAAAACAAGGAGCGACAACGTGATTTACAACAACATTCTCGAGACCATTGGTAATACTCCAATCGTCAAGTTGAACCGCACCGGCCCCGACCACGTTGATCTCTACGTCAAGGTCGAAGCATTCAATCCCCTGGCCTCGGTCAAAGACCGCCTGGCCTACGCCATCATCAAAGATGCAACCGATTCAGGCGCGTTGCAGCCGGGTCAGACAGTTGTTGAAGCAACGTCAGGGAACACGGGTATCGCACTCGCCATGGTCTGTGCAGTCACCGGGCATCCTTTTGTCGCCACCATGGCAGATTCATTCTCCGTCGAACGACGCCAAATCATGCGGGCTCTCGGCGCCAAGGTCATCCTCACGCCAGCGGCACAGCGCGGTTCCGGGATGGTCAAGAAGGCCGAGGAACTCGCCGAACAACACGGCTGGTTTCTTGCGCAACAGTTCGACAATCCGGCAAATCCAGCTTACCACCGCAACACCACCGGTCCCGAGATCCTGTGCGATTTTGCTGGAGATCGTCTCGACTACTGGGTAACCGGTTGGGGTACCGGAGGTACGCTCACGGGTGCCGGAGAAATCCTCAAGGTTGCTCGCCCCGACATCAAGGTCATTGTCGCCGAACCTGAGCAGGCATCGATGCTCGCAGGCAACGACTGGCAACCCCACATGATCCAGGGCTGGACCCCGGATTTTGTGCCGTCGGTGCTCAACGCCGAAATCGCCGATGAGATCGTTACCGTCAACCAGGATGTCGCCAAAGAGACCGCTCTGGCGCTCGCTCAGAACGAAGGAATCTTCTGTGGGGTTTCGTCAGGGGCAACCGTCGCTGCCGCCATCACGGTAGCGAAAAACGCAGAAGACGGAAGTGTGATCCTGGCGATGTTGCCCGATACGGGTGAGCGGTATCTTTCTACCTTCATGTTCGCAGACATCAACCAAGAATCGGACGACGACTGGTTAGCGTCCCAATAAACGCTTCGAATTTGAGGAACAACTTCCGGTAAGGAATTTGGACGCGCCGATCTGATAGCCGCCGGGTCTGGGCCTGGGTGCTGCGACTGCATATCGCCACGCACGGCTTTCGCGACGCCGTCTACAATTCACCCGGGTATTTCCTACCCGACCGTACGAGCAGGTCCTACAGACCACGATCGACCAATGCTGGAGACTAACCAGGCATATTACCAACACTCAGGTGCTCCGTATGATCCGCGCAAACCATCGGCTACTCCTGGTATTGACCCTGTTTGTCTGCTGTCCCGTCGATGGAGCTATCTATCGATGCATCGAGGCTTCCGGTGTCGTGCTCTATTCGCAGTTTCGGTGTACGAACGCCCAGTTGATGGCTGAGCGACCGGTGAGTGTGATCGTGTCGCCAGAACTCACCACCTCCGAACGACTCATGTTGAGTCATATCGCGAAAAACTCAACAGCCCTCGACCGGGCGAGCCGTAAACAAGCGGAGAGGCAACATCGCCAGCGGGAAAAGCACAAAACGGACAAAGCCTCGCTGTGTCGCCAGGCTTTGATTGGCATGGCCAACCTCCGCGCTCATAAACGTGCCGGTTACTCCCTGTCAGAAGCAACCGCACTCGACGTGCGCGAGGACGAACTGCACCAGCAGCAATCGCAGAACTGCTGACGGGTGTGAGATAACCCACCACCTGGCACGGATATCGATTTCGAGCGCCCGTCACACGATGCGTGTCACGAGATAGCGTTAGAATGCGCACTGTTTATGCAATGGGAGCCAGGCGCAATGGCAGATCTCAGCCTCGAATCCATCTTCAGCCCCGAAATCATTGCCAACCCCTACCCCATGTATCGACAATTAAGAGAGGGAAACCCGGTGTTGGAATTGCCTGACGCCAACATGGTCATTCTCAGTCGATATTCCGATGTGCAGGCGGCATTGCGCAACAAAAAGCTCGGCCATGGCGCCGACGCGCGGATGAGCAAAGAAGAATTCGACGAGATGATGAGCAACCCAGCCATCGCAAGCCTACGCCGAACCATGTTGCTGCAGAATCCTCCCGATCACACACGATTGCGCGGTCTCGTGGTCAAAGCCTTCGACGCCCGACGGGTTGAAGCCATGCGCCTCAGAATTCGGGCCATTGCAAACGAGCTGGTCGACGGCTTCATCGAGTCCGGTAGCGGCGATCTGGTGCGCCTGTTCATCCATCCCTTACCCGTGATCGTCATTTGTGACTTGCTCGGTGTGCCGAAAGCGGACCAGGTGGAATTCGTTCGGGGAACACGGATTTCAGGGCGATTGATCGATCCCCGACCCATGACAGCGGAAGAGCTCGCGGAGGCCAACAGCAGCACCGAACAAAGTACGGCCTACTTTTCGAATCTGTGCGATCTTCGTCGCGCGGACCCTCAAGACGACCTGATCACGGGCCTGGTCGAGAGCGAAACCGAACACGGTAAGCTCACCATGGATGAATTGACGAGCAACATCGGACTTCTGTTCGCGGCCGGACACGAAACCACCGTCAACCTCATGGGGAACGCTCTGCTCGCCCTGTATCGCCAGCGCGACCAGCTCGACGAATTACGTGGCGATCTATCGCTCATGGCTAATGCGGTCGAGGAGTTTCTGCGCTTCGACAGCTCCGTGCAGCTATCCGCACGCGATGCGCTGGAAGAGACCGAGGTCGCGGGAATCACAGTACCTTATGGGCGTACCATCCTGACGCTGCTGGCGGCTGCGAATCGTGACCCTGAGGTCTACGATGACCCCGATCGACTGAACATCCGGCGGGAGAACATAAAGCTTCTTTCCTTCGGAGGCGGAATTCATCATTGCCTTGGTGCCCAACTCGCTCGCATCGAGGCAATCGAATCGCTAACAGTATTGCTAAGTCGCTTAACCAATCTGGAGTTGGACGACGTCGAAACTCCCGAATGGAAACAGACAATTACCTTGAGGGGTGTAAAGTCACTACCCGTTCACTGGTAGCGACCTTGGAATTGCCGTTCTAAGAAACCAACCGTGTCGCAATCGCAACGGTCGAGCGGGTCAGATCGTGCCGGCGGCGGAAATTATCGCGCGCAGCGTCTGGTGGGCGCCGTGAAGTCTGCCAGGACCCCAAGCCGTCGTACCAGGTAACAAGCAACATTGTCCCCGACGCATCACTCAGGTCCCGCTGACAAAACAACCCTTGAGGTTCTGCCTGGTAGTCGTCGACATTCTCAAAACTTTTCCAGGCCTCGTTCGACAACTGCACTATCTCATCGACATCCTTGTGTAACACGTCAAAAAAGCGGAACACGTACAAACCTGGTTGTTCACATGGTTGGGTGTCCACCGGACGCACCGTGTTGATCAGCAACTCTGAGCGTCGAATTTCCGCTATGCCAGCCAACGGTGCGGTGATTTCATCCAAGTTTGTCTCACTCGTACCCGTAACCATCACGATGAGTTCGTTGGATGCGACTCCGAACAACCCGTGCCAGACTCCCCAGACAGTGACTCCCACCGCCTCCCAATTCGGCAACACCTGCGCGTCAAGTGTTTCCTTGAGCGGCTGCCAGTTACGCTGTGTGCCACGCAGATGCAGAAAACAGTATGTGTCACTCATCGTTCATCCCCACATCCCCCGATTGCAACCCTTTCGCCACTTTACGATACATTGGCAGCGAGGGTAGCAGTATCATGGCGGACGCACCGAGTGCGAATGCGATCGAAACATATTTAGCCAACGCACCGATAACCGGACCACCGACCGTTTGACCGAGCGCGTCCGATTGACCATACATGGAAAACAGCGTTGCCTTGGATCGTGCTGGTAACAATCGATTCAGCCATGCGGTTACCAGCGGATCATAGGCCGACCGGAGCCCACCCACCAACCAGTAACAACCCAGCACCATCATGAACCCACTCAGGTTGGCAATAAGGAGAACCAGCAGGCCAATGACAATGAGGAACGAACCGAGCAACCAGGTGATCCTCGCCTGGTCGCCGAGGTCGACCCGACGTCGTGCAAGCGTGGTTGCAGCAAGTCCAACGAGGCTGGATACGGCAGCGATAATGCCCCACCAGGTGACCGAACCGAGGCCGCCAAGCTTCGGAAACTCGAACGACTCGATGAGATAAGGCGTAAACAGACGATCGATGCCTTCGCTGAACATACCGAAAACAGCGGTAATGCTGAGCATCACGAGGAGTACGGGCCGAGACCGAATTTCCGCGACGCCTGCACGAAAAGTGTGCCGCATCACCTTCCAGGTTTCTCGCTCACCAATGGCGGTAGGTTCAACGCCATGTTCGCGCATGAGAAAACACATGCCCAACCCCAGTCCCATCACGCCGATCGCACCAACTATGATGGGTAGCTGCAACGAGATGTGTGCCATCGCTATTGCGGCACCGATTCCGAAAAACCCCGCAGCGTGGCTAATCTGAGATCCCCGCAGAAACGCCTCGTTCGCGCGTTCGACGCCCACCTCTTCACTCAGCCACGCAGCGTAAGCGCCACTGATGAAAGTCCAACCTACACCCCAGATTACTTGAGACAACAAGATGAGCACAAAGCTCGGAAACAAAGCCAGCACAAGAAAACCGACTCCGATCATTACATGGCCGATGATGACCGAAAGCCTACGGCTGACGGCATCCGCCACCACACCCGTGGGTATCTCGAAAAGAAACACGGACCCTTCGAGCACGGTTCCGACCAACACCATCTGGAGCGGATCCAGCCCTGCAACCTCGACCATAAACACCATGTTGACGGTGACCATGCAGGTCCAACATATGCCATAGAAGCCACGGGCGCCGAGATAGAACCGATAGCTGTCCAAGGTTAGGGGTCTCCCGTACTTGTGGTTTTGCGTTTACCGGAATGTGAACTGGTTCACAAACCTTCCTTCGTTTCGCGCTTAGCTTAAGTCCCAGGTAAACTCCCTGGCCAGAACGGTCACGGCACAATGTCTGAGATATTTTTTCTACTGATCGCGGCCCACTTCCTGCTCGATCTGGTGCTCCAGCCTCAAGCGATGGCCAATGGCAAGAATCGTCGTCACAGTATCCATCTTGAAGCAAGTAATGGATTTCCGCCGTGGCCTTACTGGATGACCGGTCATGCCTCGGGTCACGGCGCCGCCGTGTTGCTGATCACGGGGCAGTTTTGGCTCGGGCTGGTAGAAACCGCATTACACTGGGTAATCGATTTTACCAAGTGTGAGGGGCGAATAAATTTCCATACCGACCAGGCACTGCACCTGGTCTGCAAATTCGGTTACTGCTACTACCTGTTCGGGTGAGCAACGGTCATTTCGAGACGCCAGTTTAGTTCCTTTCCAGGAATTCAAGGAAACGCGCCGCCCGCCGCTTCGACCATTTTCTTAATCTCTCTGGACTGAAAGTAGCCAACCGGGAGGGACTCGCGAATCATGCGGTGACCCAGCTGCTGGCATACCCAGTTAGCGGGTGTGGGCACCCCAAACAACCGGCCGAGTTGGACAATCTCACCGTTGAGGTAGTCGCTTTCGATGTTGCCGGTACCGCGGGCGATACTCTGCCACGACGAACCGCCAACCCGTGGTCGACCTGCCAGTTCCACCATTTGATAAACGTCTTTGTGTCGGGCTCGCACTTCTTCGGCAGTGGCGCAGTCGATATCGGCGGCAGCGTAACAAGCCAGGGTTTCCTTACGCAACATGCGAGCCACCTCCACATGCTCCGGCCCCACCTCGTGAGCAGCCTCGGCACCGGACACAGGCTGGGTTGCGGCCTGCAAACTGTTACCCACGTTCATCAGCAGCTTGGCGTATTTCTTGCGCATGATGACCGGATCCGGTTGCGCGCTGAACCCGGCACCAGTCAAGCTGTCCGTTAACTCGATGAGACTGTCGTCAGTTCCGGTGGGATAACAGCCGGTATCAAGGATCGCACCCTTACCTGCACCATGAGTGACTACCTCACCGGGTTCCAGGTGCAGGGCGGGTAAATTCACCAACATGCCATATACACGGGGGAAAAAACGCAGCGCCATACGCTCATTGGCAACGCCGTTCTGACCGCACACGATACCCACATCGCCAGGATCGGCGGCTTGCAGATCGTTGAGCGCACCCAGCGTATGTTGCGATTTCATCGTCAAGAGCACCATGTCACCGGCTTGGAACTGGATCTCTCGCGGATGAGTCACCGTGGGAATCTGCAGCTCGAACTCACCATCCGGCGCCACGAATTTGAGGCCTCGATTCGCGAGCACTTCACCATGCTCGCCACGAGCAATCAGTTGCACGTCATACCCCTGCTGGAAGAGTCGCGCACCGATAGTGCCCCCAACTCCCCCTGCCCCATAAATCACGAATCGCATGGTTCCTCACTCCTTTGGCCGATCGCTTCAAGCGCGGTAACTCGCTCGGAGACGAGTTTCTATATCATACCTAGCCCGGATATTGCAGGGATGTTGCAAGAGAACGCAGAGTTTTGGGTGAGAGATCGTGGTCGTCATGACGGTTCGTGACCGAAAGCGTAGCCGTAGTTACGGAATTGAGGCTTCGCATAGCGAACGCGCTGAACATCCGGCGTCTTGGCGGCCGCGAGATCCAACCAAAAACTGCGGAGGCGCCTC
>SMVB01320549.1_pt1 | contig 11470 bp, 23 predicted proteins | sample 2456461 | NCBI WGS metagenome assembly SMVB01 (sample SAMN11095934, study PRJNA526329) | marine sediment metagenome | biome: Marine sediment; feature: Surficial sediment; material: Deep marine sediment; isolation source: Hadal surficial sediment | place: Pacific Ocean | collected 2014-05 | depth...
CGTGGCCCTTTACGGGTACGCGCGTTGGTCTTCGTTTGCTGACCACGCACCGGCAGGCCACGGCGATGCCGTATCCCACGGTAACAACCGAGGTCCATCAAACGTTTGATGTTCATTGCCACTTCACGGCGAAGATCGCCTTCCACGGCAAGGGTGGCTATCTGGGCACGGATTCCTTCAATTTCCGCTTCCGTCAGGTCGCGAATTTTGGTTTCCGGCTTGACCCCTGCTGCATCGCAAATCCCGAATGCACGGGAACGGCCGATGCCATAGATGTGCGTCAGACCCGCCCAAGTGTGTTTCTGAACCGGTATATTGACTCCTGCTATACGAGCCATTCCTTAACTCCTGTCTTTGCATGCCGCGAACCTAAACGGCGCATTATATCGAATCCCAAGTTCTGGTAAAAGCCTGTTTCCACTTACCCAGTTTCCACTTACCCAGTTTCCACTTACATTAACCCAAAATCAGCACCACAATTTCACAGCCACCATCAGCCCTGCCGCTGCTTGTGTTTTTTCTCACTGCAAATCACGTACACGACACCCTTGCGGCGTACGATTTTACAGTTACGGCAGATCTTTTTAACCGAAGCCTGCACTTTCATAAATTTCTCCCAAACAAGCGGGTCGGCCTGCAAAAGGCTACCCAATTTTCGCCGCCCTGGCGGCTGTCAATTGTTATCTCCGGACAACTCCGGAACGACCGTAGGATTTCAGGTTCGCTTTTTTCATCAGGCTGTCGTATTGATGTGAAATCAGGTGAGCCTGTACTTGCGCGATGAAATCCATGATCACGACAACCACGATCAATACTGAAGTTCCACCGAAGTAGAACGGTACAGCCCAGACAACCCGGAGCACATCAGGCAACAAACAAACCGACACCAGGTATAGCGAGCCCACCATGGTCAGGCGCGTCAATACGTTGTCTATGTAATCCGCCGTCTGGCGACCCGGGCGTATTCCCGGAATAAACGCTCCTGAACGTTTCAGGTTATCCGCTGTTTCCTTCGAGTTGAACACCATGGCGGTGTAGAAAAAACAGAAGAAAATAATCAGCGATGAATACAAGATTGTGTACGCCAGGTTGCCGGGAGTCAACGCTGCTGACACGTCCGTCAACCAGTTCAGGCCCTCCGATCCGCTGAACCAGGTAGCCAGGGTTGATGGGAAGATCACCAGGCTGGAAGCAAAAATAGCCGGGATCACGCCGGACATATTCACTTTCAACGGTAAATGCGTCGACTGATTCTGGTAAGCCACCCGGCCTTGGCGCTGCGCATAATTAACCGTGATCCGTCGTTGACCGCGTTCCACTCGGACTACAAAGTAGATCACACCCAGTATCAGCGCGGTAATAAACAACGCAGCCGGGACACTCAACTGCCCGGTATTCACCAGTTCCAGCGTTCCTGCAACTGCCCTGGGCAGACCGGCCACAATTCCGGCAAAAATGATCAGCGAAATACCATTTCCCACCCCGCGCTCGGTGATTTGTTCACCCAGCCACATCAGGAAAACAGTCCCGGCCGTCAAGGTGACAACCGCGGTAAAAATAAAACCGAAGCCCGGCGCAAGCACCACATTGCCCTGACCTTGCAACGCAAACGCAACGCCGCCAGCCTGGACACCTGCCAGTAGCACCGTGAAATTACGCGTGTACTGGGTAATCTTTTGGCGCCCGGAGGACCCCTCTTTCTTCAGCTGCTGCAGGTGGGGAACGGAGGCGCTCATCAACTGCATGATGATAGAAGCTGAAATGTACGGCATCACACCCAGCGCAAAAAGGGAAAAACGCTCCAAAGCGCCGCCGGTAAACAGGTTGAATACGTCCACGATCGTTCCCTGCTGGGAATTCATGAACTGCAGCAAGGCCGCCGGGTTCACACCGGGTACCGGGATGAATGTGCCAATACGATAAATAATCAGTGCAAAGAACACGAACAGCAAACGCTGCCGCAATTCGGTCAACCGACCGAGCCCACCCAGCGTTGCCGCAAATTGTGATGGGGATCGGGCCATTACTCTACCTTGCCTCCGGCAGCTTCAATCGCTGCCTGCGCACCTTTGGTGACAGCCAGTCCTTTGATCGTGACCGCACGCTCCAGAGTGCCGGTGTTGATCACTTTGACTTTGCGAATATCGTGAGCCACGATGCCTTGGGTCTTGAGGAACTCAAGATCGATCACATCTGCCTTCATCACCTGGACTTGGTAAAGGCGGAGCTCGTCGTTATACCGCGCGGTGCGCGAAGCAAACCCACGCTTCGGCAGACGGCGCTGCAGGGGCATCTGTCCACCCTCGAAGCCGACCTTGTGGAAACCACCAGATCGTGACTTCTGGCCTTTGTGGCCGCGACCGGCGGTTTTACCGATGCCAGAGCCCATGCCGCGGCCCACGCGCTTACGATTTTTTTTGCTGCCCTGTGCCGGGCTGAGACTATTCAGTTTCATTTCAATAAGTCCTCAGGCTTCCTCCACTCTCAGCAGGTAATTAATTTTGTTTACCATACCGCGAATGGACGGCGTGTCTTCGAGCACAACCGTGTGGTTCATGCGCTTCAAACCCAGTCCGCGAACGCATTCGCGATGTTTTGGCTGAAATCCAATCGGCGAGCGGATCAGCGTTACCTTGATCTGTTTCTTCTTCTTCCTGGCCATGATCCTTATCCCTTGTTCACCTGGCCCAGGTTCGCCATAATTTCATCAACGGATTTGCCGCGTTTACCAGCAATCGATTCCGGTGTTTGCATGGACTCTAATCCCTTGATCGTGGCGCGGACCAGGTTAATCGAGTTGTTGGAACCCAGGCTTTTGGCCAATACGTTACGTACACCAACGGTTTCCAGCACAGCTCGCATCGCACCACCGGCAATGACGCCGGTACCCTCTGATGCCGGTTGCATGTAGATCCGCGAACCGGAATGGCGGGCCTTGATGGCATGCCAGAGCGTACCGTCGCGCAAGGACACCTGGATCATGTTGCGACGTGCTTTTTCCATTGATTTCGCGATAGCCAGAGGCACTTCACGCGCCTTGCCGTAACCAAACCCGATCTTGCCGTTACCGTCACCCACCACGCTGAGGGCGGTGAAACCAAAAATGCGACCACCCTTGACCACCTTTGCCACGCGATTGATTGTAACCAGCTTCTCCAGCAGGCCGTCACCATTGTCTCTGTCCATTTTCGCCATGTTTCTTACCTATCAGAAGTTAAGTCCGACTTCGCGTGCAGCGTCCGCCAGTTCCTTGATTCGACCGTGATAGCGGAACCCGGAACGGTCAAAAGCCACCTTCTTGATACCTGCGGCCACCGCACGTTCAGCGACGGCCTTGCCAACGGCAATCGCGGCTTCCTTGTTACTGGTTGTTTTCAGGTCAGCTTTGATCTCTTTTTGCAGGGTTGATGCTGCGGCAATGACTTTTCCCCCTTCCGGGCTGATGACCTGGGCGTAAATGTGCCGTCCGCTGCGGTGAACGGTAAGGCGCGCCACGCCCAGTCGGCGGATATGTGCACGGGTCTTTTTTGCCCTGCGTAAACGTGCTGCCTTTTTCTTGTCCATCTCTGATTCCTCGAATTCTTCAAGCCGCCCAAAGCGGCCTACCCCAAGCGACCTACTCTATTAAGCCTTCTTGGCTTCCTTGCGCTTCACACGCTCATCGAAATAGCGAATACCCTTGCCCTTGTATGGCTCCGGTGGGCGGAACGAGCGGATTTCAGCGGCGACCTGGCCAACCTTCTGTTTGTCACAACCCTTGATCACCAGTTCGCTCTGACTGGGTGCTTCGATGGTCACGCCTTCAGGTGCGGCGTATACAATCGGGTGTGAAAATCCCAGTGCCAAAGTGAGCTTGTTGCCCTGAACCTGCGCGCGGTATCCAATACCAACCAGCTTAAGTTTTTTCTCAAAACCCTCTGTAACGCCAATGACCATGTTGTTGACCAGGGAACGGAACGTTCCGGCCATTGGGATGGCAGAGTCCGTCGCGGGCTTCACATTGATCACTTTATCTTCCTGCTCAAGGCTGATTGTTGCATGCAATTGCAGCACCATATTTCCTTTGGGGCCCTTGACCTTGACCTGGCTTCCCTGAATCTTGACTTCAACGCCTGACGGCAGCTCGATCGGAGTTTTTGCTATGCGTGACATGTCTTTCTCCCAAAATTCATCAACATCAGGTTACGAAGCACAGGATTTCACCACCCTGTCCAACCGCGCGTGCCTCAACATCAGTCATAATGCCTTGCGACGTGCTGACAACAACCATGCCGAGACCGTTGAGGATCTTCGGCAAGTCATCTTTGCCGCGATACTGACGCAGGCCCGGACGACTGACACGTTGCAATGTTTCAATCACGCCTTTACCCTGGTAATACTTGAGCGTGACTTCAAGTGTGATCCGGCCGTCAGATTTGCCGTCAACTACGATGTTGCGGAAGTCTGTAATATAACCCTCGTTCTTCAGCACACCAGCAATGCCCGTCTTGACTTTTGAACCCGGAATATTCACCGTCGTTTTCTGCATCGCCTGAGCGTTGCGAATACGCGTCAGCATGTCTGCAATCGGGTCACTCATACTCATTGCATCATTCCTCTTTACCAGCTGGCCTTTCTAAGGCCTGGTACATCACCGCGCATGGCGGCTTCACGTAACTTGTTACGGCCCAGTCCGAATTTGCGATAGAAACCACGCGGACGACCGGTAATGGCACAACGATTGCGCTGACGCACCGGGCTTGAATCACGAGGTAGCTTCTGCAAGCGGAACATTGCTTCTTGTCGTTCTTCAAAGCTGACCTCCGGGTTCGAAATAATCGCCTTGATCTCGGCACGCCGCCCAGCATACTTGGCTACCAGCTTTGTGCGTCGCTTCTCGCGATTGATCATAGATACTTTTGCCATTGTTATTCCTGCTCTAATTTATCCCACTCTGAATTTCCCAAATTTACTTCTCTTTGAATGGGAAGTTGAAGGCCTGCAGCAACGCCAGCGCCTCCTCGTCGTTTTTAGCCGTGGTGGCGATGGTAATATCCATACCCCGAATGACGTCGATCTTGTCGAAGTCAATTTCAGGGAACATGATTTGTTCCTTGACACCTATGCTGTAGTTGCCACGCCCGTCAAAGGACTTGCGGTTCAAACCGCGAAAGTCACGGACACGGGGAATGGCAATACTCACCAACCGGTCCAAGAACTCATACATGCGTTCCCGGCGCAAGGTTACTTTGCACCCGACCGGCCAACCGTCACGGATTTTGAAGCTGGCCACTGACTTGCGCGCCAGGCGGACAACCGGCTTTTGGCCTGCAATCGCGGTCATATCTCCCACGGCACGGCCCATTACTTTCTTATCGCCAACAGCCTCCCCGACTCCCATGTTCAGGCAAATCTTGGTGATTTTTGGCACTTCCATGATATTGCCATAATTGAATTTTTCCATCAGCTGCGGCACCACGGTCTCTTTGTAGTATGTCTGTAGTCTGGACATCTGAATATCCCTAAATATCGATGGCTTCGCCGGTCGACTTGAAAATCCTCACTTTCTTTCCGTCTTCGAGCAACTTGAACGACACACGGTCTGCTTTACCCGTAGCCGGGTTGAACATTGCAACATTGGAAACGTGGATCGGTGATTCTTTTTCAATGATGCCGCCTGCCCGATTCAAGCCTGGATTCGGCTTCTGGTGTTTTTTCACCATATTCACGTTTTCAACCAGCAACTTCTCCTCGCTAAGGACGCGGAGCACATGTCCTCGCTGACCCTTACTGCGACCGTTGGTCACTATGACTTCATCACCTTTATGAATTCGTTTCATCTTCCCAGCTCCTTGCGCTTACAGTACTTCGGGCGCTAGCGAGACAATCTTCATGAACTTCTCAGTCCGTAGTTCTCGCGTCACGGGGCCAAAAATTCGGGTCCCGATCGGTTCGAGCTTGGCATCCAGTAAAACTGCAGCGTTGCCGTCAAACCGGATCAGTGAGCCATCAGCGCGACGAACGCCGGAGCGTGTCCGCACTACTACCGCATTGTAAACTTCACCCTTCTTCACTTTGCCGCGCGGAATGGCTTCTTTGACCGTGACTTTGATCACGTCACCAATGCGAGCATAACGTCGCTTGGAACCACCCAGCACCTTGATGCACATAATCCGGCGTGCGCCGCTGTTATCGGCGGCTGAAAGCATGCTTTGCATCTGAATCATCGTTGATGTCCTCCGCTACCCTGTCCCCAAGACCCTACCGGCCTTACTTGGCGCGCTCCATAATTTCTACTACACGCCAGCTTTTCGTCTTGGAAATCGGGCGACATTCTGCAATCTTCACCAGGTCGCCTTGCCCACAACGGTTGTCTTCGTCGTGTGCGTGCACTTTGGTTGACCGCTTGATGTACTTACCGTACAGCGGGTGTTTCACCTGGCGTTCCAGCATCACGGTGACGGTCTTGTCAGCCTTGTCACTGACTACCCGCCCAACCTTGGTGCGTTTTACTGCTGCGGTCGTACTCATGACGTTTCACCCGCTCTCTTTTTCTCATTCAGGACAGTCCTGACCCGTGCGATATCCCGGCGTACACGCCGCAAATCATGAGGTGTAGGCAACTGCCCCGTTCCCCTCTGCATTCTCAAATTGAACTGCTCCTTAAGTAGATTGGTGAGCTCTTCACTGAGTTCGCTTTCGCTTTTAACTCTTAGCTCTTGCGCAATCATCACAACACAGACCTCTTGACGAAGATGGTTTTCACCGCCAGTTTCCTGGCTGCCAGACGGAATGCTTCCCTGGCGGCATCTTCCGTTACCCCCTGGATTTCATACATCACTCGGCCGGGCTGGATCGGCGCCACCCAGTATTCAACATTACCTTTACCCTTACCCATCCGAACCTCTACGGGCTTCTTACAGATCGGCTTGTCCGGATAAATTCGGATCCACAGCTTGCCACTACGTTTAACGTAGCGGGTAATGGCGCGGCGCGCCGCTTCGATCTGCCGGGCAGTAACGAATCCACGCGTGGTTGCCTTCAGGCCAAATTCACCAAAGCTGACGCGATTACCTACATGGGCCAGGCCCCGATTACGGCCTTTTTGCTGCTTTCTGAATTTTGTTCGTTTGGGCTGCAGCATCATACGACCCCTGGGTTGCGCTTGTTCTCGCCGTCAGTTCCGTAAAGGTCGTGGACTTCACCTTTGTAAATCCATACCTTTACGCCAAGAACACCGTAAGTGGTCTTTGCCTCAACAAAGCCGTAATCGACATCGGCACGCAAGGTATGCAACGGTACCCGGCCTTCGCGATACCATTCATTGCGGGCAATGTCTGCACCGTTCAGACGACCAGATACCAGGACCTTGATACCCAGCGCACCCAGACGCATGGAATTACCAACCGCACGCTTCATTGCGCGGCGGAACATGATACGGCGTTCCAGCTGTTGGGCAATACCCTCGGCAACCAGCTTCGCGTCCAGTTCAGGTTTGCGAATCTCAGCAACCGTGATGTGCGTGGGAACACCCATCAATGCAGTGACATCACGCCGCAGGCGCTCAATGTCCTCGCCTTTTTTGCCAATCACAATACCCGGGCGCGCCGTGTGAATCGTAATGCGCGCCGACTTGGCCGGACGCTCAATCTGGATCCTGCTTATCGCGGCTTGCGCCAGACGCTTGTGCAAAAATTCCCGAACCTCAAGATCGGATAACAACAGCTCCGCATAATTGCGCTTTTCTGCGTACCAGGTTGAATTCCAATCCTTGGCAATACCCAGTCGGAAACCTATTGGATGTACCTTTTGACCCATTAGTCTTGCCCTTTATTGTCGTCAGCGACGGTCACGGTGATATGACTGTTACGTTTTAGAATTCGAGTACCACGGCCCTTGGCCCTGGCGCGGCCACGCTTGAAGGTCGTACCTTCATCAATCATGATCGTAGCCACTTTCAGTTCATCGATATCAGCGCCATCGTTGTGCTCGGCATTGGCAATTGCCGAAAGCAGAACTTTTTTCACTATATGTGCGGCTTTCTTGGTGCTGAATGTCAGGAGTTGCTCAGCTTCCTCGACTGGCATTCCCCGGATCTGGTCAGCAACCAGGCGTACTTTTTGCGCCGAGATGCGCGCGTTTCTTAATCTTGCAGTCGCTTGCATGGCCAACACCTACTTCGTCTTGCGACCGCCCGCGTGACCTCTGAAGGTCCGGGTGGCCGCGAACTCGCCCAGCTTGTGGCCGATCATCTGGTCATTGATCAGGATCGGGACATGCTGGCGTCCGTTGTGTACCGCAATCGTCAGGCCCACCATTTCCGGGAGGATCATGGAACGGCGTGACCAGGTCTTGATCGGTCGCTTGTTATTTGTAGCAATGGCATCGGTCACCTTTTTCATCAGGTGATGATCGATGAAGGGTCCTTTTTTAATCGAACGTGGCATAGTGCTTCCAGTTATCTGCCTGAACGCTTGCGAATAATGAACTTATCCGTAGTCTTGTTCTTGCGGGTTTTGTATCCCTTGGTCGGAACGCCCCAGGGGGTGACCGGGTGACGTCCGCCGGACGTACGCCCTTCACCGCCACCGTGCGGGTGATCCACCGGGTTCATGGCAACACCACGGACGGTCGGGCGCACGCCTCGCCAACGCTTCGCACCGGCTTTGCCCAGCTTCTCCAGGTTGTGTTCGGAGTTGGACACTTCACCAATAGTCGCGCGACAACGTGACAGCACCTTGCGCATTTCACCGGAACGAAGCCTGAGTGTTGCATACTGACCTTCACGTGCGATCAGTTGAACTGCGGTGCCTGCGCTTCGGGCCAGCTGAGCACCTTTACCTGGCTTCATCTCAACACAGTGAACCACTGAACCCATGGGCATATTGCGCAGAGGCAGGCAGTTACCCGGCTTGATGCTTGCATCCGTGCCACTGATCACCTTGTCACCGGCACGCAGGCCTTTGGGCGCGATGATGTAACGCCGCTCACCGTCGCTATAGAGCACCAATGCAATGTGCGCACTGCGATTGGGGTCATACTCGATCCGCTCGATGGTTCCAGTGATGCCGTCCTTGTCCCGCTTGAAATCGATCACGCGGTAATGCTGTTTGTGTCCGCCACCGCGATGACGTGTGGTGATCCGACCTGTGTTGTTACGCCCGCCGGTTTTCGATTGTTTCTCAATCAAGCCGGCAAACGGCGCGCCCTTATGCAGGTGCAAATGCTTGACCTGGACGACTCCCCGCCGCCCTGGCGATGTTGGTTTTGCTTTAACAATTGCCATAAAAATAGTCCCTGAACTCGTTACCTAAGCCCATTTCCCAAAATCATTTACCCAAAATCATTTACCCAAGATCATTTACCCAAGATCATTTACCCAAGATCATTTTATCAAGCAGATTCACTGCCCAGATGATCAATGACCTGACCTTCGCGCACACGAACATATGCCTTTTTCCAATCGCTGCGCCTTCCCAAGCGCTGCCGAAATGACTTGTTCTTACCCTTGACGTTTATGATCCGGACTGACTCCACGTTTACGTCAAACAGCATCTCAACCGCACCTTTGACCTCGGACTTGTTGGCGTCCTTGATGACACGGAAGACATAATGGTTGCTCTCCTCACCCATCCGCGTTGTCTTTTCCGTGATCCGGGGATTCAGCAAGACTTGGTATAAACGGTTTTTATTCATCCCAGCCACTCCTGAATCTTCTCGACTGCTTCCACTGTCACGATCACTTTATCTGCGGCCACCAGGCTCACCGGGTCAATACCCTGGACGTCCAATAGGTAGACACCCGGAATATTGCGTGAGGCCAGGTGCAAATTTTCATTCGATTCGTCGGTCACTATCAGGCATTTCTCAACACCCAACTTTGCCAACCTGGCGAGCAACCCCTTGGTTTTCGGCTCTGCAAGATCCATCGAATCAACGACCACCAAGCGGTCTTGGCGGACCAGTTCGGAAAAGATCGCCTGCAGTGCACCGCGATACATCTTTCGATTCACTTTCTGGGAATGATCCCTGGGGGTAGCGGCAAACGTCTTACCACCACCACGCCAGATCGGGCTGCGGATGGTGCCTGCCCGAGCGCGGCCGGTGCCTTTCTGACGCCAGGGCTTTCTGCCGCCGCCTCTGGCTGCCGATCGGTTTTTCTGTGCCTTAGTACCGGCGCGAGCGCCAGCAAGGTAGGCAGTTACCACCTGGTGCACCAGGGCTTCGGAGAAGTCCCGGCCGAACGTGGCTTCAGATACCTCGATCTTTTTGCCGCCTGTTACTGCGAGTTGCATCGTAATCTCTCCATCAATTCTTATTGAAGGCCAACCTTATTGAAGAATTTTCACAGAAGGACGGATCATCACGATACCACCAGCCGCGCCGGGAACCGCACCCTTGATAAGCAGCAAATTGCGCTCCGCATCCACCCGAACGACTTCCAAATTTTGTGTAGTGACTCTTTCAACGCCCATGTGTCCGGCCATTTTCTTGCCTTTGAACACACGGCCCGGGGTCTGACACTGGCCAATCGAGCCAGGCGCCCTGTGCGCCAATGAGTTGCCGTGAGTCGCATCCTGCATGGCGAAATTATGACGTTTCACGACACCGGCAAAACCCTTGCCTTTACTCGTTCCAGTCACATCCACCTTCTCACCGGCTTCGAACATGTCCACTTTCAACTCGGAACCGGTTTCCAGGTCTTCATCCTCATCATCGGCGAGTCGCAATTCCCACAGGCCTTCTCCGGCTTCGACACCGGACTTGGCATAGTGACCAGCCACAGGCTTATTCACCAAACTGGCTCGGCGGCTTCCGATCGTGACCTGCACGGAACGGTAACCGTCAATCTCTGTGCTCTTCACCTGTGTCACGCGATTGGGCTTAACCTCGATGACCGTGACCGGCACACTCATACCGTCCTCGGTAAATATCCGCGTCATGCCACGTTTGCGTCCTACTAATCCAATCTTCATTGCTACGCCTTAATCATTAACCAATCAGTACAGCTTGATTTGCACATCCACACCGGCCGCCAGATCCAGTTTCATCAACGCATCAACGGTCTTGTCGTTGGGATTCACGATGTCCATCAGGCGCTTGTGCGTACGTGTCTCATACTGGTCACGCGCATCCTTGTTCACATGCGGAGAGATCAGCACCGTGTGCCGTTCGATCCTGGTGGGCAAGGGAATGGGCCCCAATACCTGGGCCCCGGTCCTTTTCGCGGTTTCCACGATTTCAAACGCTGAGCGATCGATCAAGCGATGATCGAAAGCTTTCAGCCGGATGCGGATTCTCTGTTCTGCCATGTCGTTTACTCGCTATTCACTCGTGGATCTTGGCCACCACACCGGCACCAACCGTCCGTCCGCCTTCGCGTATCGCAAAACGCAAACCTTCTTCCATCGCAATCGGTGCAATCAGAGACACCTGCATCTGCACGTTGTCTCCCGGCATCACCATCTCCACTCCTTCGGGCAACTCAACC
>SMVB01205627.1_pt1 | contig 11469 bp, 11 predicted proteins | sample 2456461 | NCBI WGS metagenome assembly SMVB01 (sample SAMN11095934, study PRJNA526329) | marine sediment metagenome | biome: Marine sediment; feature: Surficial sediment; material: Deep marine sediment; isolation source: Hadal surficial sediment | place: Pacific Ocean | collected 2014-05 | depth...
GAACGGTGGCGCTGCCGGATGTGCCGCCCCTGGAAACGGGTGCTCGATTGAGGGCGGAACGCGAAAGCCTCGGTCTTTATCTCACCGGGCATCCCCTGGATCCTTATCGTGAGGAAGTTCGAAGGATGATCAGTTGCTGGATCAGCGAAGTCCCGGCGCGCGTCACTCACGTGGCCGCTCCCCGGTCGAACGGGTACCGGCGGCAACCGGAGCAGGATTGCGTGCTGGCGGGTCTGATCATGAGCGCGCGTCGCCGCGGTGGGCGCATGGCGTTCGGCGTGCTGGATGACGGGACGGGGCGCGTGGAAGTGGCGCTGTTCGAAAAGGCCTACGCGCAATACGCCGAAACTCTCGAGTCAGACGACATTCTCATTATCGAGGGTGGGATCGGGGTGGATGATTTTTCCGGTGGCTACCGTCTCAATGTGCGGCGGATGATGTCGCTGGACGAGGCCCGGGCCGAGTACGCACGCAGACTCGAGATCGAGCTGGCGCCCGGTTCCGACGGGCTGGTGTCGAGCTTGAGGGATATCCTCTCGCCGTACCGCAACGGCCCCTGTCCCGTCTATCTGCATTATGATTCCCCGGGCGGAAAGCTGTGCCTCGCTCTGAGTGAGCGCTGGCAGGTCAGGCCGAGTGAGCAGTTGACCCGTTCGCTGCAGGAGTTGGATTGCGTCACAAAGGTTCAGCTGCACTACTGAGCGCTGTTTTCGTCTTATACTTGTCCATCGGGCCCGAATTGGCCGATCTATCGGTGCATGGTCTCTGAATGAATCCCAACTTCCTCGATTTCGAACAACCCATCGCGGAGCTTGAAGCCAAGATTCACGAGTTGCGGTTCGTGGGCGACGATAACGCCATGAATCTCGACGAAGAGATCACTCGCCTGCAGGAAAAATGCGATCAGCGAACCAAATCGATTTTTTCCAACCTCGACCCCTGGCAGATTGCACAACTTGCCCGGCACCCGCTGCGCCCCCACACGCTGGATTATGTCGAACGTCTGCTGACCGATTTCGAGGAACTGCATGGCGATCGGCAGTTTGCGGATGACCACGCCATCGTCGGTGGCATCGGCAGGCTCGAAGGCCGTCCCATCATGGTGATTGGGCACCAGAAAGGCCGGGATACCAAGGAGAAGCTATTCCGCAATTTCGGCATGCCCCGGCCCGAGGGTTACCGGAAGGCGTTGCGGCTCATGAAAATGGCCGAGCGTTTCCGGCTGCCGATCGTTACCTTTATCGATACACCCGGCGCCTATCCGGGTGTGGGAGCGGAGGAGCGGGGACAGAGCGAGGCCATCGCGCGCAACCTGGAAGCGATGGCGGGTCTGCGCACCCCCATCGTCGCCATGGTCATTGGGGAAGGGGGTTCCGGCGGAGCGCTGGCCATCGGCGTGGCGGACAAGGTCCTCATGCTTCAGTACGGCACCTATTCGGTGATTTCTCCCGAGGGATGTGCCTCGATTCTATGGAAGAGCGCTGAACGCGCGAAGGATGCCGCGCAGTCTCTGGGCATCACATCCGGGCGGCTGCAGGAACTGGGCCTGGTGGACGGGGTCGTCACGGAACCTCTGGGTGGCGCGCACCGGGACCCGGATGCGATCGCTGAAAGCGTGCGCGAGGCCCTGGGCAATGCCCTTGACGAGCTTGCGCAACTCGATACTGACACCCTGGTCAGCCGCCGCTACGACCGGTTGATGAACTACGGCCGTTTCCGGGAGTAGTCTCGTGGCGTTCGATTCCCTGTACTTGAGCGACCGCCTGGCGCGGTTTCCTCGTCCCAGGGCGTGGTGTGTGGGCTTCAGTGGGGGTGGGGACTCTGTTGCGCTCCTGCACGCGCTCGTGGCAATTCCAGGCGAGCTTCCCGCCGGGCTCCCGGTTCGGGCGATCCACATCCATCACGGCTTGCTTGCGGACGCGGATGACTGGGAAAACCATTGCCGGGATGTTTGTGGCGAACTCGATGTGGCGCTGGTGGTCGTACGCGTCGATGTTTCAGAGACGGCCGGTCAGGGACCGGAGGATGCGGCCCGCCGTGCCCGCTATTCGGCTTTCGAGGATCAACTCGGCGCAGGGGAATGTCTGCTGCTGGCTCATCACCGGGACGATCAGGCGGAAACTCTGCTGCTCCAGTTATCCCGGGGAGCGGGGCCCCGCGGGTTGGCCGGGATGCCCGCCTGGCGCGAATTGGGTCGGGGGTTTCTGGCGCGACCGCTGCTGGATATCAACCGATGCGAACTCGTGCAGTACAACGAAACCCACGGGCTTCAGTGGGTAGAGGATCCCTCGAACGCTGATCCGCGTTTCCGGCGTACCCAGGTGCGCGAGATCCTGTTGCCGCAGATGGAGTCCCAGTGGCCCGGCGTTACTCAGAACCTGGCTCGCAGCGCCCGATTGTGCGGCGAGGCCACCGAGATCCTCCGGGAATGTGCGGCCCGGGACCTGGCATCTGTGGCCACCGCGGACATCTCGGTGCTCGATACGGGTCAGCTGTCGCGCCTGTCGTCGGCCAGGCGGCGCAACCTGCTGCGGCACTGGTTCGACGTTCTGGATCTGCCTGTGCCCCACGAGCGACACCTGGACCGGGTAGTGGACGAAGTTATAGGGGCCCGGGCCGATGCTGAACCGTGCATCTGCTGGAGCGGAGTAGAGGTACGGCGTTTTCGGGACCAGCTCCATGCCATGGCGCCCCTGGTGAAAGGCGACGCGAACTGGAGCGGCCGATGGGATCTGAGCGGTGAGCTGAACCTGCCGGGGTCCGCCGGTGTGCTGGTGGCTACCGGCCGGGCGCTGGATGAGCCCGTCGAAGTGGGTTTTCGCCAGGGAGGAGAGCGTTTGCGCCCGGAGGGAGGTCGCCATACCCGGGAGTTGAAAACCCTGTTCCAGGAAGCCGGCGTCCCGCCCTGGCAAAGGGAACGAATGCCGCTGATCCGGCGCCGGGACCGCCTGCTGGCGGTTGCCGACCTGTGGATGAGCGGGGAGTTCTCGGAAGAACTCAGGGAATCCGGGGCCGGATACCGGTGGACACCCGGTTGCTGACGAATGACGGGACCCTGCGGTTCGCCTGGAAACCCCTGAAGCCCGGCTGCTGATCCCCGGCGGCGGAATCGCTTGTGCCAATCCTCGTGCGGGAGCGCCGTGCGTAGCGCGATGGCGGCGGGTCGGGCGGGTCCGGGCGGAATCGCGGCTAGAAAGCCGCTCCTCCTGCCGGCAGGAGCGCCATTCGTGGCGCGATAGCCGCGATCCCTCCACGCGATCGCTCCAAATGATTGTGGGCCGTCGAGGCTTTCTATAGACTGTAATCCCGTTCAAAGACCGCTTTTGGCGGCCCAACCCGGAACGGGAGTTCAGATGACGTCGTTTGTGTTTGTTACCGGTGGTGTTGTTTCGTCGCTGGGGAAAGGCATTGCTTCCGCTTCTCTGGGCGCCCTCCTGGAGGCCAGAGGCCTCAGTGTGACCATGGTCAAACTGGATCCCTATATCAATGTGGATCCCGGCACCATGAGTCCCTTCCAGCATGGCGAAGTTTTTGTCACGGAAGACGGTGCAGAGACCGATCTGGATCTTGGACACTATGAACGTTTCGTTCGTACGCGGATGAAACGCGACAACAACTTCACTTCCGGACAGATCTACGAGCGCGTCATCCGCAAGGAGCGTCGGGGCGATTTTCGTGGCGGCACAGTACAGGTCATCCCGCACATTACCGACGAGATCAAATTTGTGGTAAGGGAAGGCACGAAGGGATTTGATGTGGCCATGGTGGAAATCGGTGGCACGGTGGGTGACATCGAATCCCTGCCTTTTCTGGAAGCCATTCGCCAACTCGGGATCGAAGAAGGCCATGGTGCGATCTATATTCACCTCACCCTGGTCCCCTATCTGAAAACTTCCGGGGAGATCAAGACGAAGCCGACGCAGCACTCGGTCAAGGAATTGCGTTCCATCGGTATACAACCGGATGTGTTGTTGTGCCGTTGTGAAAAACCGCTGCCTACAGAGCAACGCCAGAAAATCGCTCTGTTCACCAACGTTGAGGAGCGCGCGGTGATTTCCGCCGTTGATCTCGACGATATCTACGGTTTGCCGGTGTTCCTTCACGAACAGGGTCTCGATGACATCGTCGTGGAAAAACTGGGACTCGAAACGGGGCCGGCCGATTTGCGCGAGTGGGAGGATGTCCTCGCGGCACGGAAAAGGGTCAAGGGTGTGGTCAATATCGCAATGGTCGGCAAGTACGTGGACCTGACCGATGCCTACAAGTCACTCAATGAAGCGCTGGTTCAGGGCGGTGTGATAACCGGTACCGGGGTGAACATTCTTTATGTGGAAGCCGAGCGCATCGAAGAGGAAGGCACCGATTGCCTGGCCGACGCGGACGCGATCCTCGTTCCCGGTGGTTTTGGCAAACGCGGATACGAAGGCAAGATCATGGCGGCGGGTTACGCGCGGGAAAACGGTATACCCTATCTTGGGATCTGCCTCGGGTTGCAGGTCGCCGTGGTGGAGTTCTCACGCAACGCGGCGGGTCTCGAGGGCGCGCACAGTACCGAAATAGCACGGGACACGCCGCACCCGGTGATCGCGTTGATCACGGAATGGATGGATTCGGGTGGCACGGTAGAACACAGGGATGAGAACTCGGACAGGGGCGGCACCATGCGTCTGGGGGCCCAGGAATGCCATCTGGTTGCCGGGACCCTGGCCCGGGAACTGTACGGTCAGGACGTTGTCCTGGAAAGACATCGGCACCGTTATGAGTTCAACAACAATTACCTCGAACAATTGCAGGCTGCGGGAATGGCGATTTCCGGCAAATCAGCGGACGGAGCGCTCGTGGAAATGATCGAACTGCCCGATCATCCGTGGTTCGTCGCCTGCCAGTTCCATCCCGAATTCACTTCCAGTCCGCGTGACGGGCATAGCCTGTTTTCCGGCTTTGTGCGTGCGGCGGTCGCCTACAGGGACAGAGCGAGCCAGGAGGTCGTCAACGCGTGAAACTGTGTGACTTCGAGGTGGGCCTTGACCAGCCGTTTTTTCTCATTGCCGGCCCGTGTGTGATCGAAAGTGAAGAGTTGGCGATGGAGACAGCCGCGCAACTCAAGGAGATCACTTCCAGGCTGGGCATCCCCTTTATCTACAAGTCTTCTTTCGACAAAGCGAACCGTTCCTCCACCCGGAGTTACCGCGGTCCCGGAATCGAAGAAGGCCTGCGGATCCTGGAGAAAGTTCGCAGCGATATCGGCGTGCCGGTTTTGACTGATGTTCACGAGGACACGCCGTTGGCGGATGTGGCGGCGGTCGTTGACGTATTGCAGACACCGGCATTTCTGGTCCGGCAGACCAATTTCATTCAGAACGTGGCGCGCCAGGGTAAACCGGTGAATATCAAAAAAGGCCAGTTTCTTGCTCCATGGGATATGCAAAACGTGGTGGACAAGGCGCATGAGGCCGGTAACGACCAGATCATGGTCTGCGAGCGTGGCGCGTCCTTCGGTTACAACAACCTGGTATCGGACATGCGTTCACTCGCGGTGATGCGATCCACCGGATGTCCGGTCGTGTTCGACGCGACTCACTCGGTTCAGCTGCCTGGCGGGCAGGGCAGCGTATCGGGCGGTCAGCGGGAACACGTGCCCGTGCTGGCCCGCGCGGCGATCGCGGTAGGTGTTTCGGGCGTGTTCATGGAAACCCATCCGGACCCGGACAAGGCCCTCAGTGATGGTCCCAATGCGTGGCCCCTGTCGCGGATGGAAGAACTGCTGGGTACCTTGAAAGAACTGGATGCCGTGACGAAATCACGCGGCTTCGCCGAAGCCACGTTGTAAGGAATCGCGCCACGAATGGCGCTCCTACGTGCAGGAGCGGCTTTCCAGCCGCGAATAATCCTTGCAGGAGCGCCATGCGTGGCGCGATTCCTTCCCGAAGGAGCCCCGGATGGCAACAATTGTTGAAGTACACGCACGCGAAATCATGGATTCGCGCGGCAATCCCACCCTGGAAGCAGAGATCACGCTGGATTCGGGAACCATGGGCCGGGCGGCGGTGCCGTCCGGCGCGTCCACGGGTGCGCGGGAGGCTGTGGAACTGCGCGACGGGGACAAAGACCGTTATGGGGGCAAGGGCGTTCGCGATGCCGTGCGTAACGTCAGGACCGAAATCCGCGATGCGCTGATGGGAGCGGATGTGTTCGATCAGCGCGGACTGGATAACAAGCTGATCGCTCTGGATGGAACGTCCAACAAGGGACGTCTGGGCGCCAACGCCTTGTTGTCCGTTTCCGTGGCGGCGGCCCATGCGGCGGCGGCGGAGCGCGGTGAGCCGTTGTATGCCTACCTCGGTGAGGGCAACGGCGTCGTGTTGCCTTTGCCCATGATGAACATTCTCAACGGCGGCGCGCACGCGGATAACAGTGTCGATATGCAGGAGTTCATGGTGTTGCCCGTGGGCGCTTCGAGCTTTGCCGAGGCCTTGCGCTATGGGGCGGAGATCTTTCACACCTTGCACGCGGTGCTCAAAAGCCGGGGTCTGAACACCGGTGTTGGAGACGAGGGAGGGTTCGCGCCGGATCTGCCCTCCAACGAGGCAGCGGTGGAAGTCGTCCTCGAAGCGATCGAAAAGGCGGGGTTCAACGCCGGAGACGATGTGTGCCTGGCGCTGGATGTGGCCAGTTCGGAGTTTTACAAGGACGGCGTCTACGACCTGGTATCCGAGGGGCGGCAGTTCGATGCAGCGGGTTTCGCGGATTACCTGGCTCAATGGGTGGACCAGTACCCCATCATTTCTGTGGAAGATGGAATGGCCGAGGACGACTGGGAAGGCTGGAAAATCCTGACCGAAAAAATAGGAGACAGGGTCCAGCTCGTGGGCGACGATGTGTTCGTCACCGATACACAGATCCTGAAACGGGGTATCGACGACGGGATCGCGAATGCCATCCTCATCAAATTGAACCAGATCGGCACCTTGAGCGAAACCCTGGACGCGATAAAGATGGCGCAGGACGCGGACTATGGCGTGGTGATTTCCCATCGCTCGGGGGAAACCGAGGACACCACCATTGCCGATCTGGCCGTCGCCACCAACGCCGGGCAAATAAAAACCGGGTCGCTGTCGCGGTCGGACCGTATCGCCAAGTACAACCAGTTGCTGCGCATTGAGGAGTCGCTGGGTACGGCAGCTCGATATGCCGGCAGGTCGGCGCTGCATCGTGTCGCACACTGAGGGCAGGCCAGGTCTTATGCCATGCGCTGGTTTGCACTGATTCTGTTCGTCTTGCTGATGCTGCTCCAGGTCAAGCTATGGCTTGGAAACGGGGGCGTTCAGGACGTGCGGGAACTGGAACGGGCCGTGGAATTGCAGACCGGGAAAAATCGCAGTCTCGAACAGCGCAACCAGGCCCTGATGGCGGAAGTCGAGGATCTGAAGGAAGGCCAGGATGCGATCGAGGAACGAGCGCGCACGGATTTGGGAATGGTCCGCGAAGACGAAACCTTTTACCAGGTGATCGAGGACGATCCCCGGCTCGTGGACGAAGCGGTGGTTAACGAAGCCATCGTTGACGAAACCGGGGCCGCCGACGAAGCCGGCGGCGAAGAAGCCGGTGACTGAATCCGCCGCGCCACAGGTCTGGGTTGTGGTCCCCGCCGCGGGAGGCAGTCTGCGTTTCGGCGGTGGCGTTTCCAAACAATATCGCCTGCTGGGGGGGCAACCGCTTCTGTTGCGCACTCTTTCGCGCCTGGCCAGCCATCCCCGGGTGGCCGGACTCGTGGTGGTTATTCACCGTACCGATGAGCTCTGGCCCGGGCTGGATGTGTGTGAGGGAAAACCGGTGATCAGCACCGTCGGGGGCAGCGAACGATGGTTGTCGGTACGCAACGGACTCGATGTCCTGCCCGACAGCGTCGCCAAGGACGACTGGGTGCTGGTGCACGATGCCGCGCGACCCTGTGTACGGCACGAACACATCACGCGTCTCCTGGAAGAGGGCTGGGGGCATCCGGTGGGCGCCGTTCTCGGTGTGCCGGCGCGGGACACCCTCAAGACCGTGGATGCATCACACACGGTTCTGGGCACGCTCGATCGCGACCCGATCTGGCACGCGCAGACTCCCCAGATGTTCCGTCGCGGCGTTCTGAGCAGGGCGCTGGCTGGTTGTGGCCCGGTAAGCGATGAAGCCGGCGCCATGGAGGCGATCGGGAAAATGCCGGTGTTTGTGGAAGGATCCACCGATAATCTGAAAGTGACCTTTCCTGACGATCTGACGCTGGCGGAGTACTATCTCGACCGGCAAGCTACGGAACAGGCCACGGAGTAAGCCATGCGTATTGGTCAGGGCATCGACGCGCACCGTTTCGGCGAGGGGAGCAGCATTCGCCTCGGTGGCGTTGATATTCCCTTCGAACGGGGTATCGAGGCCCATTCGGACGGGGACGTGGTGTTGCACGCTATTTGCGACGCCATGCTCGGCGCCGCCAGCCTGGGGGATCTGGGCAAGCACTTTCCCTCCGATGATGATCGCTGGCATAACGCGGACAGCGTTCAAATGCTTGAACGTGTTTTCGGTCTGGTATCGGCGCAAAATCTGCGCGTCTCCAACCTGGATGTCACGGTGATCTGTCAGGCGCCGCGCCTGTCCACTCACGTGGAAGCGATGCAGGCTGTCATCGCCGCCACGCTCGAGATGGAAAAAAACCACGTGAGCGTGAAGGCCACCACGACGGACGGGTTGGGTTATACCGGCCGGGGTGAGGGCATCGCCGCCCACGCCGTCGTTCTACTCAGCGATCGGGGCTGACTCGCGTGTGGCCCCGCGCCCACGGTGGGCCCGTCGTCTCCGGTCGGCTGCGCGTCGAGACGGACGATTTTCAGGTCGATGAGCAACTGGGGTTCGCGCCGGATGGTGAGGGCGAGCATTGGCTGCTGCAGGTGGAAAAACGCGATTCCAATACCCATTGGGTGGCCGGGCAACTCGCACGCTTCGCCGGCGTTGCTCCCCGCTTCGTGAGCTATTCGGGTCTGAAGGACCGGCACGCGGTGACGCGGCAGTGGTTCAGCGTTCACGACCCGAAGCAGCGTTCGCTGCGCTGGTCCGACGTTTCTTGTGACCAGTTTCGTGTGATCTTGGCCGAGCGTCACCGGCGCAAGTTGCGGCGTGGCAGTCATCGCGGGAATCGCTTTCGAATTCGTGTTCGGGATCTCGATGAACGTGGGGATCTGGAGGAACGGCTGGACCTTGTCGCCCGGCTCGGTGTCCCGAATTACTTCGGTGAGCAACGTTTTGGACGCGGAGGCGCCAACCTGGGAAAAGCACTGGCCATGTTCACCACCAAAGGCCGTGTCACACGCCACCTTCGATCCATCTATCTGTCCGCCGCGCGTTCCTGGCTGTTCAATCGCGTGCTCGCGGTCCGTGTCGTGCGCGGTAACTGGAACGAAGCAATGGAAGGCGAAATATTTGCACTGGATGGGACGCGGAGCGTGTTCTTCGAGGTGCCCGACGAGGCATTGCGCGAAAGGGTGGCTGGTCTGGACGTGCATCCCACCGGGCCGATGTGGGGTCGTGGCGGCATGGCTGCGTCGGGACCGTGCCTCGCGCTGGAAACGGGGGTATTGGCGCTATGGCCTGCGTTGCTGAACGGTCTGGAGAAGGCCGGCCTCGAACAGGAACGCCGCGCCCTGAGGTTGAAGCTGCGGGAACTGGAATGGCAGCGCCTGGATGCCGATACCTTCGAACTGCGGTTCACCCTTGGACGCGGTGCTTTTGCCACGACGGTATTGCGCGAGATCGTCGCCATAGCCTGAACGCTGGCCTGAACATTCAAGCGCGACGCAGTAACACATACACGGCACCCGAACCCCCATGAACGGGACGGGCGGAACAGAATGCGAGAACCTGTTTACGGCGTCGCAATTCCCTTTCGACCATGGGTTTGATCACCGGTCCCTCCGTGCCGGAACGCAACCCCTTCCCGTGGATGACCCGCACACAACGGGATCCCTCCTTCTGGCAGGCGTTGAGGAATTGCACCAGTGAGCGGCGGGCAGCGCCTTCGGTCATGGCGTGCAGGTCCAGTTCGGCATCGATTCGGAACTGCCCACGCTTCAGCTTGCGGATGGTTCTGGTTTGCAGCCCGGGCTGAGCGTAGCCAGTCTCGCCAGGATCCGGGTCATGGCCCGGGCCATAACCTGGCTTGAGCAGCTCACCCAATACTTCTTCTTCATCGGCCCGGGAGAAAACAGGGATCGGTTGGGGGGAAGGTCTGTCGTCGTCGGCGGGGTGGTCGCGGCGGATCCGGCGCAATGGCCCGACCGATTCACGAAAAAGTTCCCGGTCCGCCTCGCTGACCGGTGTCCGGCGGTCCTTGTCGTTGCCGTGGTCGTCACCGTGGCTGCCACCCGGGGAACTTTTGCGTGCCATGCTTGCGCCTGTGTCGTGCCGGCTCTCAGGGTATGGTCGGCTGCCGGGCTTTTCAAGTATGCTTTTCGAGTATAGTGGCAACCCGAGTTTTGCCGAGTCGGAATCCCACTTGCACGTTCTTCTGAGCAATGACGACGGTGTTGAGGCGCCGGGAATAGCCAAACTCGCGGCGCGCCTGGAAGAGCGCGCGCGGGTAACGGTTATCGCTCCCGATCGGGACCGAAGCGGCGCGAGCAATTCGTTGACGCTGGACGAGCCTATCCGTATCTCCCGTGGTCGAAACGGTTTCATTGGTGTGCGCGGCACGCCCACGGATTGCGTACACATTGCACTCACGGGGTTCATGGAGTCCGATCCGGACATGGTGATTTCCGGAATCAATTCAGGACCCAACCTGGGTGACGACGTGCTGTATTCGGGCACCGTGGCCGCCGCCATGGAGGGCCGTTTTCTCGGGCTCCCGGCGATCGCCGTTTCGATGTTCAGCGAGGAAAGAGTGAGTCACTGGGACTCGGGTTGCGAGGCGGTCATGTGGCTCATCGACCGGATCCTCAGCAAGCAGTTGCCCGCGGATACGATACTCAACGTCAATGTACCGGACCTGCCCTGGGAAGAAATGCGTGGTTTTCAGGCGACACGGCTCGGACATCGCCACCGTGCGGAACGGGTCATCGAAGCGAAAGACCCACGGGGCCGGCCGATATTCTGGATCGGGCCGCCGGGAAGCGAACAGGACGCGGGGCCCGGTACCGATTTCCACGCGGTAAAGAACGGTTTTGTATCGGTGACACCCCTGAGCGTGGATCTCACCCGTTATGCGGCGCTCGATACCCTCGCCAGCTGGGTCACCGAGGACGTCCCTGGGTGATCGGCGACAAGCTGCGCAAGTCAGGGATAGGCATGACGTCGCAACGGACGCGTAACCGCCTCATCGATCGCATCCGGTCGCAGGGGATCCGGGACAAACGTGTGCTGTCGGCGATCGAGAAAACTCCGCGCCATCTTTTTATCGATGAGGCTCTCGGGACGAGGGCGTACGAGGATACC
>SMVB01088737.1_pt1 | contig 11467 bp, 10 predicted proteins | sample 2456461 | NCBI WGS metagenome assembly SMVB01 (sample SAMN11095934, study PRJNA526329) | marine sediment metagenome | biome: Marine sediment; feature: Surficial sediment; material: Deep marine sediment; isolation source: Hadal surficial sediment | place: Pacific Ocean | collected 2014-05 | depth...
AATACCGAGGTCGTAATGCCACCGCATCCGCTCCTCGTGCCAGTACTCGAACCACTCCTCATCTTCACCTGGCTTGACGAAGTACTGCATCTCCATCTGCTCGAACTCCCGCGTGCGAAAGATGAAGTTGCCCGGGGTGATCTCGTTGCGAAACGCCTTGCCTACCTGAGCTATCCCAAAGGGGATCTTCTGCCGTGACGCCTGCATCACATTCAAAAAGTTGACGTAGCTACCCTGAGCGGTCTCCGGACGCAGGAAAACCTGTGCAGCGGCATCCTCGACCGGACCCATGAACGTCTTGAACATGAGGTTGAACATTCGAGGGTCGGTAAGTGTGCCCTTGCTACCACACACCGGACACTGCGCGCTCTCCTCTCCCGGTTTCCCTTTGATTCGCTCGTCGTCTGCTCGGAAACGCTTCTTGCACTGCCGGCAGTCCACCAGCGGATCGGTGAAGCTCGCCACGTGACCGGAGGCCTCCCATACCTTGGGATGCATGAGAATGGCCGATTCCATTCCCTCGATGTCTTCCCGTTCTTGTACCACCGAACGCCACCACCGCTCGATGAGGTTCCTCTTCAGCTCAACGCCCAGCGGCCCGTAGTCCCACACCGAGCCGAGTCCACCGTATATCTCGGAGGACTGAAAAACAAAGCCCCGCCGTTTGGCGAGCGAAACCAGCTTTTCCATATTGATAGGGAAACCACCGTTGTGTGCCGGGGGAGAAATGAAATCCCTCAATCAAGAAGCACCAAGAAGATAGAGGTGCCCTATGCAGACGGCAAGCGAAGCAGACGTTGCACGAGGTTGCGCGCGCCCGCCGGACATATGTCACCGTCGGCGCAAGCAGTCCAACGGGTTTCCTCAAAGCGGCAGCGGAAACACGTCTCCAGGGCCTCGGGGGACCTGGTAGGCAGTGGCGACCTTTGCGTCGGAGTGTCCCTTCGCACCTGTGGCAAGGTCCCGTGGTTCGCGATGGTCGCGTCGCGTCTTGCACCGCATTGGACCAAAGTCCAATAATTTGGCCGCCGAAGCGAGGCGGCACTGTTCCAGTTGTGGACATTGACGGTTGGTCTGATGAGCAGAACCGACCAAGGCCGCGTTGGGTTTCCGTCATCGAAACGGCCAACACCCCATTTAGCAGACTCGGAGGAAGTCACGGTCCTGCCGCGGCCTGGGCACTTTGAAGGCTGAGCGAGCCCCAAGGCGAGATGGTTATTACCCATCACAGTTTCCGTAGTTAGGTACGCTCATACCCGTAAAACTATGATCCGTAATAACTTGCATTATCTCGCGGCAACTATTACGTTTGGCGTCCAGGTGGGCTGGGGACTGTCAGGGCCCTCGAGTCTGGCGTTAGCTTTGAAGATCCCCGGCCCAGGATTGCTATGCCTCGACCCGGCGAGAATTGAGGATCCATGTCATTCCGTTGGATGTCAGAGCATCCCGGGGGCGGTCCTCTTGCGTAGGGCACAGAATTTGCCGGTCTACGTGTTGCGTCCCGACGGCGCTCTGAAATAGTACAGCGACGGCCCGATGAGTGCCCGCGTAAGAGGATACCCGCGGGAGCCCGGAGAAAGGCACGTTACGACTTGACCGATCAGCCGAGGCTGGAGGGCGGAGTGGCCCCCCAGCCTATACCGCTGCACCGGGAGGTCCATCTCAGAGATCTCGTGGCGGTCGTGGTACGTCACTGGGCTCTGGTCTTGCTGTTGACCACCCTGGTGGGTGCCGGGGCATACTACTCTGGCCGCAGGGCTGTTCCCCAGTACCAGTCGAATCTCTCGGTACGAATTAGCTCGCCGAAGCAAGTTTTTGGGCGATTCAATGACATTATCATAGATGAACTAGCACTGAGAACGGACCCGATTCTCTCAGAGGCGCTTGTGCTCACCACTCAGGGACTCGCTCTCGAGGTGGTCGACGACCTGGCCCTACAGCTGCAGCTCGCCGACCCGAGCGTTCACCGCGGTGAGCTGCTGACTGACATCTCCGTCAGCCCCGACAGCATCGTGCCTGGCACGTACCGCCTGGTGGCGGGTCCTCAGGGGTATGAGCTCCGCGACGCCGCCGGGGCCGCAATCGCGACGGGTGTGCCGGAAGAAACCGTCGTTGGGCCAGGTTTTTCCTTCCGCGTGCTTCCCCAGGTCGAGTCGGTCACAGTCGACCTCAAAATTTTGTCGCGAGTCGCCGCTGCCGCCGCCGTGACCGGTGGTCTCTCATATCGGGTGCGGGATGGTACCAGCGCGGTTGACCTTTCCTTCACCGGCACTGATCCCACTGTGGTTCCGCTAATCCTGAACGGTGCGGCTCTCCAGTTGCGCCACATGGGGGTGAGGCGAGCCCTCGCAACCTCTCAGACTAGGCGTCGGTACATCGAAGAACAGCTACAGCAATCGGATTCTTTAGTCCGACAGAGCCTACGCGATCTCCAGCGATTCAAGGAGGGGCGGCAGATTACCGACCTTTCTGCTCAGGTAGGCGCGATCGTACGGTCTATCCAAGGTCTAGAGCAAGACCGGCAGCTCTCGCAGGTACGAATGTCGACGATTCAGGACGCCTTGTCCGCTTCCGACACGATTGGGATAGAGAGCCTGAACCGACTGGCGGCCACTCGGGGAATCGGCGACAATGCGGCCACGAATTTTCAGATAGGGAGTTTGCTACAACTGTACGAAGAGCGACGCGCGCTTACCGCCGGTGCCTTGGGCCTGCGTGAAGGCAATCCGCAGGTTAGTAGCATCGCCGAGCAAATCCGTCAGGGACACGCGGCATTACGACACGCGGTGGACGCGTCGGTCCGCAGCATCCAATCCAGGCTGGAAGCGCTGGACCGCCAGATAACCACCCAGCGTGAGACGCTGCTGAAATTCCCCGGGATGGAAACACGAATCGGCCAACTGACTCTCGAATCCAACATCCTCAATGAGACGCACCGCTACTTGCTGGAGCAGTATCAACAAGCTCGGTTGCAGGAAGCGACCATCGCTCCATACATCGAGATTCTCGACAGCGCTTCGCCTGCGTTCCGCATTGGCACCAGTTTGCGCCAGCGAATCATACTCGGCGTTCTGGTAGGATTGTTGCTGGGACTCGCCGGCGCATTTTTCCTCGAGTATCTGGATCAAACAATCAAGAGTTCGACGGACATCGAGCGGGTGCTGGGAATACCCGTGCTCGGTGCAATCCCGTACGATACCAAACTCGCTCCACAGTCGGGGGGGCACAGAGGGTCTCTCGTAACAATCAGCCACCTCGACCCGGACGAGCCCATCGTAGAGTCGTATCGGGCACTCCGGACGAATGTGACCTTCGTGGGGGCTGAGAAACCGCTGCAATTCATCGCAGTGACAAGTCCCGGCCCACGCGAAGGCAAGTCGACTACGGCCATCAACCTGGCGCTGACACTCGCTCAGAGCGGGCGCCGCACCATCTTGGTCGATGGCGACCTCAGGCGCTCCAGTGTTCATCGCGCGTTCGGGTTGGTACAAGAACCGGGACTCACGGATATGCTGATCGGTGGTGTCAGTAAAGCCGAGGGAATCCGTCCCGAAGTCGCGGAGAAGTTGGATCTACTGCCGAGCGGCTCTACCCCTCCCAACCCCTCGGAATTACTCGGTTCGTCTGCCATGGACGCGCTGATCAAGAAACTCCGCCGCGATTATGAATATGTGATCATCGATACTCCACCCACTCTTCCCGTCACAGACGCGGCGGTGATTGCAAGCAACGCCGATGCCACGATCCTGGTGGTGCGGAGCGGAGATACCGAAGAGACAGCAGCCCAACGGGCTCTGGACCAGCTACGTCGCGTGGGCGCCAGAATTGCAGGTGCGGTGTTGAATGCCGTTAGCCAGAGGAAGGACCCGCAATACTCGTACTATAGTTACAGCTATCGTGGCAGTCCGCCGTCACGCTCCCGAATCCGTTCGGCGGTCGCGAAGGCAGCAGGATTCATCTAAGTCGGACTCCCGTAGCCACTCGGGACACCCACTCCCCACTCCCTATTTCACCCCAATTATCTGATCTCTCCTCGTTCCCACACTCACGTAGCTGATCGGCACGCGAATCAAGTCCTCGATGCGGTCGAGGTATGCGCGGGCTTGGGGTGGAAGGTCGGCCATCTTACGCGCTTCGGTCGTGGGGCGTTGCCAACCGTCCAAACGCTCGTGCACCGGCTCGACGCTCTCGAGGGCCCATGCGTCCGACGGCATCTCATCGACCATTTCCCCTTCGATCCTGTAGCCCACGCACAGCGGGATCGTTGGAAGCGTGTCGAGGACATCCAGTTTTGTGACGGCGAGATCCGTCAGACCGTTCACCCGGGCAGCATAGCGCACCACCACGGCGTCAAACCAGCCGCACCGGCGAGGGCGACCGGTGGTGGCACCGAACTCATCCCCGAGTTCTCTGAGAGCGGCGGAGTCGCGATCGTTGGCCTCCGTAGGTAGTGGCCCGTTGCCCACTCGGGTGGTGTAGGCCTTTACCACGCCCAGCACTGCATCGATCTTGGTTGGACCTATTCCAGCTCCGATCGCTGCACCGCCCGCCGTGGTATTGGACGACGTCACGAACGGGTACGTTCCATGATCCACGTCCAGCTGCGCGCCCTGGGCGCCCTCCAGCAACACCCGGCATCCCTGCTCCAGGGCTTGCGACGCAAGGAGGCCGGTATCGGCCAGCATCGGAATCAACCGTGGAGCCAGGCGCTCCAACAGCTCGATGTGCTCGTCGGCACACACGCGCTCCTCTACTCCCATCACTGCGAGGCTCAAATTGACCTGAGCCGTGCGATCAATCAAGAATCCACGCAAGCGGTCCAGCGAACGGAGGTCGCCTGCGCGAACTCCCCGCCGTCCGATCTTGTCTTCGTACGCCGGACCGATGCCGCGCCCGGTGGTCCCAATGCGCTGCCGTTTTTCAATCGCGTTGTCCAGTACCTTGTGATACGGGAGAACGAGGTGGGCACGATCCGAAACGATCAAACGTCCGGTCACGTCGATACCGCGGGCGACGAGATCGTCCACTTCTTGCAGCAATGTCTCCGGGTCTAGCACCACACCGTTGCCAATGATGCAGCGCGTGCGCTCATGGAGTATTCCGGACGGGACTTGGTGGAGAACGAATTCGTTCTCTCCATGGACCACCGTGTGCCCGGCGTTAGCGCCGCCTTGGTAACGCACGACGAGATCGGCACGCTCTGCCAGAACGTCGACGATCTTCCCCTTTCCCTCGTCACCCCACTGTGCGCCCACTACCACGATGCAATAGCGGTCGGCATCGAACATTCTCTCCGAATCCTCTCGGTATCATCGAAACAAGAGATCGACAAAGAACCCCCGCAGGGGTCTCCCCGGCGGAGGTCCTTTGATGAAAGGTAGATCGCGATTCGATACGCGTCAACCAAACAGGGCTGGCACCGCTTCTGCCACGATCCGACCAATGTCAATCGCGCTCTGGGGATCTGTCCGGTCCACGGTGTCCCTGGAAGTGTGGACCACGCCTAGTGTGGTCCAATTACCGCGGCTCACCGTGATCCCACCCAATCCACCGCCAGCGAGCACAGAGCCGTCTACGAAAATGCCAAGTGGCAAACGTGACCGACGAACCGCATAACCGGCCTCTGCCAGTCTCTCCGATACGGCAACCCGGAGTCGCATTGCGGCTTCCCGGTCCGCCTCCCGAGTAGCTCCCGTTCTCGGTGCGTGAGACATCACGTTGACCACTCCGATACAGTCAATGCCGTCGAAGTTCACGAACGACCCAGACCCCACATCGAGTTGCGTCCACGCTCTGGCCCCCTCCATACCGAACTCCTCCGCAGCCGTTATGAGCACACCGATATCGGAACGATCTCTTAACCGTTCGGCGGCTACCAACGCAGCAATGATACCGCTTGCGTTATCGACGGCTCCGGGAGACGAACCGACGAGCACCGGCCCAGCCATAGCCACTGCCCCCGCCAGCGTCAAAACGATCCAGGGAGCCACCGTAGCAACCGGCAGTGGCCCAGCCAGGCGCAAGGCCAACAGCACCACGAGCCCTCCCGCTCCCAGACCCAAACTCATGGAAGCCATCACTCGGCTCCGAAGGGACAGCCGCTGACCCTTGCTGTCCGAGTGTGCCACCAACCAAAATCGCGGCTCACTGCCACTGGTGCCAAAAACGTTGGTCGCTGTCACGGCTGACTCGTCCGCCCACACCAACCGCCTGGCGACCCCCGCTGCCAAAAATCCGACCATCGCGAGCAACGCTGCTCCGGTTAGGGCGACACCCCAACCTGGGAACGGCAGCACGAAGAGCGGAAACAACACCAGGGCGCAGGAGCCCAAACCAGCGCTGCCAACGGCGGCGCCCCGTAGGCTATTTGGCGCAGTCTGGAAGATCTGATGCCGGACCTCATACCCCAACGCCCGGAGCCGTTCGGTTACGAGTTCTTCAACCTTTGATACGGCCCGCGACCCCGGCAACCGCGGCACCGCAATGCGCGGGAAGAGATCGTACGCCCAATCCGAAGTCACACTAGGCTGAAATCAACTGAGCGGTCTGCAGCAACTTCTTTATCCGAGTCTCGTCCGCCGCCGAACCGCTCACCAGCGGACTGCGAACCCGTCCGCCCACCAGCCCAACCGCATCCATGGCCAGCTTCACGCCTGGAGGTCCCATCTTTCCAACGATCTCTTTGTGTAGCGGTGTCAACCGCTCCTGGGCCCTCCCGGCCGCTACCTTCTCTCCACGCGCGAAGGATTCCGCCACTTCCACCGCTGTATCTGCTGCAAAGTTGGCCACAGCGAGGATTCCACCAACCGCGCCGATCTCCAGGGCGGCGTACAGCAGTCCGCCCGCCCCGATGAAGCACGCCCATTGCGGCACGGCATCTCGAAAGGCAGCGAAGTTCTTCAAATCACCACTCGAGTCCTTCACCCCCACGATGTTAGGGTGCCCTGCAAGCGACATCAGCGTCGATTTGCTAATGGCAAGGTTCGTGTAGATCGGGATGTTGTACACGAGAATAGGGATAGGCGACTCCTCAGCAACCGCCCGGAAGTGATCCGCCAATGCGCGCTGCGTCACAAAACGTGCGAAATATGCCGGCGGGCGGACCAGAGCCGCGTCCGCGCCACTTTCCGCCCCATCCCGGCACGCTGCGATAGTCGCCCGTGTCGACTCGCGACCAGCACCGACGATCAACAACTTCTCCTCCGGCACGACTTCCCTCAACCATCCCACCATCTGCCGCGATTCATCATCGCTCAGGAGGGACGCTTCACCCGTGGAACCCGCGACTACGACACCGCTGGCACCGGCATCGAGCAGGGCGCGGGCGTTGTTTCTCAGTGCTACTGGCGCAACATCACCGGTAGTCGGATCAAACGGCGTCGTCAGCGGGACGAGGACTCCGCGAAAAAGGTCTCGCCTCATCATCACCGCGATGACTTGGTCTTTTTGGCCCGGCGGCGCTTGGGTGCGGGCGACTCGAAGATCGACGCATCACTCGCAGCGGCCACCGCGGTCTTGGTGGTTATCAACTCTTGCTCAACGAGTTCCTGCAGATGCTGGTCGAATGTCTGCATATCGTACTTGTCTTTGCCCTCCTCCATCATCGAGCGAAGCTCGCCGGCACGGCCTCGATTGCGAATCACCTCCCGAATATCCGGCGTACAGATGAGCACCTCAACGACCGCAATCCGTCCCTTGCCATCCGCACGGGGCAAGAGTCGCTGCGACACCACGGCATGAAGCGCGTCGGCCAGGCGGATGCGTGCAACCTCCTGCTCCTCTGACGGAAACATGCTTACCATGCGACCGATGGCTGAAGCTGCATCCAGAGCATAGGACGTGGATATCACCAGCGATCCCGTTTCCGCAGCTTGCAAGATCGTACTCGCGACGTCATGGTCGACCAGTTCGCTCACGAATATCACGTCCGGATCCTGACGTAGCGAGGCTCGCATACCGATCTTCAGGCTGTCCGTATCAACCCCAACCTCTCGCTGAGTAACCGAACTCTGAATGTCGCGGTGCAAAAACTCGATGGGATTTTCGAGGGTGATCACGTGCTTGCTCATCGTGGAATTGATCTGGTGGATCATCGCCGCTATGGTGGAACTCTTGCCGTTTCCAGCTGCACCCGTAACCAACACTAATCCGCGTTCAGCCTTGGCGATTTCCTCGATGACCTTGGGGAGCCCGAGTGTCTCTATCGTGGGGACGTTGAACGGAATAGCCCGCATCACAACCATGAACGACGAACGCTGGCGCAGTAGGTTGACTCTGAAGCGGCCAATACCAGGCGCACCCCACGAACAATCGTAATCTCGGATCGAATCGATCCTTTCACGATCCGCCTCGTTGCTAATCAACTGCAGCGCAATCGCCTTTGTTTGTTCCGGAGTGAGGCGCTGCTTAGTGAGCGGCTTGAACACCCCGTCAATGCGAGCCCGAAATACATCACCAGCCTTGATATGGAGATCGGAAGCACCGCGTTTGACAGCTGCTTTGATGATATGTTCCATGCGTCAATAACCCGTTCAGAAATGTCTGTTCTCGAGGGCGAGCATCCCGGAGCGCGGTTCACAAGAAACGGTCATTCGACACCACCCGACCGGTGCCGCGATCGTGCTGCGATGATTCGTTCGATAGGCCTCAGCAAACTCAACACCAGCAACACCAAGAGTGTAGCGCCCGTCGCCTCCAACAACGCTCCAGACCCGATCGCCATGCCAATGGCGGCAACTAACCACATCGTGGCTGCCGTGGTAAGACCGGTTACGACGCCACGTGCCTGAATGATCGTGCCCGCACCCAGGAAGCCGACACCGGTGACAATCTGGGCCGCAATCCTCCCAGGATCGCCCGAGGCGGAGGAGATCCCTATCGATAGCTCGGTAAAGAGTACCGCTCCAACGCAAATCAATATGTTGGTGCGAAGTCCGGCCGCCTTGTGCTGCAACTCTCGCTCGAGACCGACCGCTCCTCCCAACACAATTCCAAGGCATAGATGCAGGAGCAAATCTAGCCGCAAATCGTGCATCAGATCAAATTCCATCGCTAGCGCTCGGCTGGCTCTCTTACACCCAACGGTAACAATCCCATGTGGGCCCGTACACCTGCCATGGTCTCTCGCGCAACGGCCCTGGCCTTCTCGGCTCCCTCTGCCAAGATTTCACCCACCCGCTCTGGAGCCGCTACTAATTCTTTTGCTCGCCGCCGCACCGGTGCAAACGCCTCAGAAATGTTGTCCGCCAAGACACGCTTGCACTCGATGCACCCCCAACCGGCCGTGCGACACTTCTCCGCGACCTCCTGAACCACAGGTAGGGAAGAAAAGTTTTGGTGCAAAGCGTAAATGTTGCATATTTCCGGCGTGCCGGGATCCGTGCGTCTCACACGTGCCGGGTCGGTCTTGGCCGGCCGAATCCGCTCCCAGATCTGATCCGGTTCGTCGAGGATCCCAATTGTGTTACCGAGGCTCTTGGACATCTTCCCTCGCCCGTCTAGCCCCTGAATCCGTTTGGCTTTGCCGATATCCGCTTGCGGCTCCGGAAAGTAGCCAGCGTGATACTTGGCGTTCCACTTCCGAGCAACCTCTCGCATCAGTTCGACGTGCTGCACCTGATCTTCGCCCACAGGCACTAGGTCCGCCTTATACAACAACACGTCGGCAGCCTGCAATACCGGATAGTTGAGCAGCCCCGCCAGCACGCTTTCTTGCCGGCGGGACTTATCCTTAAATTGTGTCATCCGTTCGAGCTCGCCGATCGGCGTCACCGTCGTCAACACCCACGCAAGCTCAGTGTGCTCGACGACATGGGACTGCACAAACAACACGCATTTTCCCGGATCGATGCCGGCCGCCAGCAGACCCACGGCCATCTCGAGCGTCCGCCCCTGGAAGGCGTCAATGTCGTAAACCTGTGTAATGGCATGATAATCCACGATGCAGATGAAACATTCGTGACTGTCTTGCAGCTCGACCCAGTTCTTGACTGCGCCAAGATAGTTTCCGATGTGGAGTTCGCCGGATGGCTGAATGCCCGAAAATACGCGTGACATCAAATGAACCTACGGAGGCACGGAATGGACCGCAAGGTGCTCGAATACCACAACTTACTTTCGATCGCCGTATCCGCCGCTCAGCGCGCAGCCGCCTTCGTCCGAGAGGCGAAGCGGCCCAGCGACCCGACAACTTGGCATCACAAGGGACTCAACGATTTCGTTACTGAGATCGACCGAGAGTCGGAGCGCCTTGTGACCGAACACCTTCTCGATCATGCGCCCGGATCCCGAGTGTGCGCCGAGGAATTAAGCCCGGACACGACTTCCGACGGGTTGCTATGGGTAGTGGATCCGCTGGACGGCACCACCAATTATCTCCACGGCTACCCCGCCTATGCCGTCAGCATCGCCGCCGTTCAACACGGGGTGCCGCAAGCGGGAGTGGTGATCGATATTGCACGCGATCTCACCTACACCGCCGTAGCCGACGGCGGCGCCTGGCTGGGGGAAAACAAATTGCAGGTATCCCCCACGGCAGACCCCGCCGTGGCTCTCCTGGGAACAGGATTCCCCTTCAAGACCCCAACTCTGCTCCCCAGATACCTGAAACAACTCTCTGTCTTGACGTACGAAACGAGCGGCATTAGACGAGCCGGCTCGGCGGCACTCGACCTCGTGGACGTCGCCCTCGGCCGCTTCGACGGCTTCTGGGAACTGCAGCTCGCGCCCTGGGACGTGGCTGCTGGGACACTGCTCGTACGGGAGGCCGGCGGCGTCGTCACGAACACGGATGGGTCACAAGATGTCATCAAGCACGGCTCGATCGTTGCAGGGAACCCGACGATGCATGAATGGCTTCTGAACAAACTGGAGGCATCGTGATGGGTATAGAGTGGGTAGAATGCGTTCCGAACTTCAGCGAAGGCCGCGATCTATCCTTCATTGACGACCTGGCTGCGGCCATTGAGAGCGTCCCGGAAGCACACCTCCTCGACATCCACCGCGACACATGGCACCACAGATCGGTGTTCACGATAGTGGGTGAACTCGGGGCGGTTCGCGAGGCGGCCTTTCGGGCCGTACGGCTCGCCGTGAGTCAGATCGACCTCACCCGTCACGCAGGAGAACACCCACGTATCGGGGCCGCAGACGTGGTGCCCTTCGCACCCATCGGCGATACTCCCATGGAAAGCTGTGTCGTACTCGCCCGCCAAATTGGTCGGCTTATCGGGCAGGAACTCCGGGTCCCTGTCTTCCTCTACGGCCGCGCAGCGACGAGACCCGACCGCAGATTCCTAAGTGGGATTCGCCGCGGCGAATTCGAAAGCCTCACCTCCACGCTTGGGACTTCTCCACTGCTCACTCCCGATTTCGGTCCGCGAACCGTGCATCCCTCCGCCGGCGCAACCGCTGTGGGAGCCAGGGAGTTGCTCGTCGCCTTCAACGTTTTCCTCGATTCCAGTGACTC
>SMVB01139651.1_pt1 | contig 11466 bp, 11 predicted proteins | sample 2456461 | NCBI WGS metagenome assembly SMVB01 (sample SAMN11095934, study PRJNA526329) | marine sediment metagenome | biome: Marine sediment; feature: Surficial sediment; material: Deep marine sediment; isolation source: Hadal surficial sediment | place: Pacific Ocean | collected 2014-05 | depth...
CTGCTCGCGGTACGTTCGCGCGCTAGACGAGATTCGACTCACGTCCCGTCAGATCTGGATCATCCGGGTCCGGAGGGTCCGGGGCTGCGTGAACTCGCAAGAGTTCGAGGAAAAGCCAAAATACTGCTTGGAAATCCAATCCAGATTCGAAAGAATATGCACCGCGCCCCAGACCCTCCAAGTCGACCATTTCGCGGCCGGTCCTCCGGTACACGCTGAGTCGGCTTTGGAGAACCCCGTCAGGACGTCGTTGCGAGTCGCCACCCAAGCGGTGTGCGAATCGGGATGGCTTGCGATTGGTAGGGTCTCTCGGCGCAGAGTGAGCGGAGGGATCCGTCGAAGATCGCGTTGAATCGTCAAGGTCAAGGTCGAGGACTCAGTTTGTCTTTGATTTCTGCCGGATGGCGTCTTCTAGGCAACCCACATTCAAACCCATTGAAAAATCGGACCTGGATCGCTTCGGCGTTCGTGACGGATGGAGTCAGGGCGGCCGGGTGCGGCTGAGGCGTGAATCGGTGTAGTGTCGATGATCTCGCGGAGTCGGGGCTGGTCAGTTGGTTCGGCGGTCGGTCCGGCAGTCGAAGGAAAGCCGGTGAGCTGACGGCAAACGAGGAGTCAATCGACGCACGGTGTCGAATAACACCGTGGGTTCTTTGGCCAAGTGAAGTAAAGCAAAGAGTGCATAAGAAGAGAAGTAGGACGTAAAGAGTCGATCGGGTCTATTGCGGACCGAGGAGAGATTGAATGAAGACCTTCAGGGCGACGGCGACTGGGATCGCCACAGCCGCAACCAGCTTTCTGGCTATTTCGTTCGCGGCCTCGACCGTCGCGGCGCAACAGCTCGATCCGCCGATCGACGAGCGTGTACAGGCCAACGATGCCGGCGCCGAGTCCCAGAAGCGCGTCGAGGAAATTGCGAGCGCGACCGACAGCTTGATCGCCCAGTATCGTTTGACGCACAAGAAGATCGAGTCGCTCAAGATCTTCAATACGAGTCTCGGCAAGGTCATCGAATCGCAGAACGAGGAACTCGAGTCCCTCCAGCGCCAGATCGACAGCGTGGAAGAGGTGGGGCGTGCTGTGACGCCGCTCATGCTCAAGATGATCGAGGCGCTGGACAGTTTCGTGAAGCTGGACATGCCCTTCCTTCTGGAGGAACGGATCAATCGTGTGAACGGTCTTCGCGTGCTGATGCGGATGTCAGATGTCGCAGAGCCCGAGCGCTACCGCCGGATTCTCGAGGCTTATCAGATCGAGGGCGATTTCGGTCGAACCATCGACGCCCATGGGGGTACGATCACGCGCGACGGCGTGAAGGTTCCGGTCGATTTCCTGCGCGTCGGCCGAATCGGTCTGATGTACAAGACGCGCGATGCCCAGGAATACGGCGTGTGGAACCAGGCCAAAAAGCAATACGAGACGCTCGATTCGAGCGACTACGCCAACTGGATCGATGAGGGACTCCGCGTAGCCAAGAAGCAGTCCGCGCCTCAGTTGATCAAAGTGCCCCTTCCGCAGCCCACGTCTGGAGGTCAGAGCTGATGTCGTTCCTGAATGAGGCCACGCGTCCCTTCGCGTCATCAACATCTAGCTCGACATCAACCTCGGCCTGGGTCATTGCGCTGACCAGTCTGGTGGCACTGGGTGTTTTTCTTCCGGGCACCGCTTGGGCACAGGAGGCCGAGGCGCCGGAGATGGTGATCGAGAGCCCGACCATCACGACCGCTGCGGAACTTCTCGAGGCGGTGCGGAACAGCTGGCAAGTCGAGAAGGCGGAGGACATCAAGCGAGAAGCCGACTTTGCCGAGGCCCGTGCGGATCAGAACGAGCTACTCGAGAAAGCCAAGGCCGAGGAGGCTCGCCAGGAAGCCCGTAGCCAGGCGCTCGAGAAGGAGTATCAAGAGAAGGAAGTCACGATTTCCGAGCTGACCGAGGCCCTCGACCAGCGGATGGGCAACCTGGGTGAACTCTTCGGTGTGACGCGTCAGATCTCAGGCGATACCCGGGGCAACCTCGCGGCATCGATCACGACCGCCCAATTCGGCAAGGAACGAGTCGAGTTCCTCGAGGAGCTCGGCAGGAGCAAGGAACTTCCGTCCATCGCCAAACTCGAACGACTCTGGGCCGAGATGGTCAACGAGATGGTCGAACAGGGCAAAATTGTCGAATTCGAGGCCGAGGTCTATACGCCGACTGGGATCGTGAAGCGTAACGTGACGCGAGCGGGTGTCTTCTCGGTCATCTCAGATGGCCAGTACCTGCTGTGGGATCCGGTTGCCCAACAACTCCAGGAACTTAGCCGGCAACCTCCGAGCCGCTTCGTCGATACGATCGCCGATTTTATGGGTTCGACTGAGCCCCTGTCGGGCCTTGCCGTCGATCCGAGCCGCGGATCGCTGCTGGCGGTCTTGATTGAAACGCGTGGCCTCATCGAACGAATTCCAGAGGGTGGTCCCGTCGGTTATTCGGTGATCGTACTGGGCATCCTGGCGGGGATCCTGGGCGTCTACAAAATGATCGTACTCCTGATTACGGGACGTAAGGTCGAGAATCAGAAGAAGAACAGCCGACCGGACAAGGGCAATCCGCTGGGTCGTATTCTCGCCGTCGCGGCAGACAATCCGGACGCGGATCGCGAACAGCTCGAACTCATGCTCGACGAGGTCGTGCTTCGCGAGTCGAGCAAGCTCGAGAGCCTGGTCTGGCTGGTGCGCATCGTCTCGGTCGTCGCCCCGCTGATGGGTCTGCTCGGAACGGTCACCGGCATGATCAAGACCTTCCAGGCGATCACGCTCTTCGGAGCCGGAGACCCGCGAATGATGGCGGGCGGTATTTCGGAAGCCCTCGTGACGACGATGCTCGGTCTGGTCACGGCGATTCCGCTGGTGCTGATGCACGCCGCCCTCGCCAACAACACGAAGAAAATCGTCGACACGCTCGACGAGCAGAGCGCGGGTCTGATCGCGCAACAGGAATAGTCGAACGACATGGGTCAGATGATTCTCGACGTTCAGGCCTTTCTGGAGACGGGCGGAGGTGTTCTCGACGTCATCGGTGTCGTCACGGTTGTGATGTGGACGCTGATTTTGGAGCGCTTCTACTACTTCTATCGCATCTTTCCGAACGTGGCGGATCGTGTTCAGCGGGATTGGCAGGCGCGCGAAGATCACTCGTCGTGGGCTGCCCATCAGATTCGCCGACTCAAGGTCTCCGAGATGCGCATGGAGCTCGAAGACGGCTTGCCCTATATACGGGTGCTCGTAGCGGTTTGCCCGCTGCTCGGTCTGCTGGGGACCGTAACGGGCATGATTGAGGTCTTCGACGTCATGGCGGTCGCCGGCAGCGGGAACGCGAAGGCGATGGCCGGCGGCGTCTCGAAGGCGACGATTCCGACGATGGCCGGCATGGTTGCGGCGCTGTCGGGCCTGATCCTGTCCGCGCGTCTCGAGAACTTTGCGGCCGATGAGGGCGAACGACTCGCCGATCGCCTCGAGATCGAGCATGGGGGTGACGAATGAGAAGGCGAAGATCTTCAGGCATGGGCGATCAAACTGAGGTCGATCTGACGCCGATGCTCGACGTCGTCTTCATCATGCTCATCTTCTTCATCGTGACGGCCTCCTTCGTCAAGGAAGTCGGGATCGACCTGAACCGGCCGCCGCCGGGTGAATCGACGAAGACGGTGACCGAGAATGAGAATATCCTGATCCAGATCACGGACGACGGCATGATTTTCATTGATCGCCGATCGGTCGATATTCGCGCGGTTCGGGCGAATATCGAACGGTTGCATGCTGAGCGTCCGGACGGGATCGTCGTCCTGGCACCCAGCGGAGCTTCTTTTAATGGGCTGATGGTCGAGGTCATGGATCAGGCGAGGCTGGCTGGTGTCGAGGACATCTCGCTGGCCGCGGAGATGAACTAGCCATGGCTGCGGCACGCTTCCTGATCGCCTTCGGGTTCGCGGCCTGCGTGACCTTTGGGCTCTTTTATCTCATGCAGAGCATGATCGGAATCGAGGGTAAACTCAACGAAAGCGATGCGATCAAGGTCGTCGACTTCGTTCGTGTGAAGCGATCCGAAGAGGTCAAGAAAAAGGAGCGCGAGCCCCCGAAGAAGGAAAAGATCGACGACACTCCGCCGCCCCCGGACTTCCAGATGGACCAGACCACCAACCTGGAGGGAGGGGGGATCGGGATTGCGGCCGCGGTCGATACGTCGATGTCCCTCGATACGGGCCAGGGCTTTTCGTTTGCCTCGGCTGATGGTGACGCGGTTCCGATGGTCCGTGTGCCGCCGCAATATCCGGAACGAGCCCTCCAGCGTGGAATCGAAGGCCGGGTGCTGGTCGAGTTCACGATCACCCGATCGGGTTCCGTGAAGGACGCAAAGATCATCGCCGCGGAACCCAGTTCGATTTTCAACAAGGCGGCGATCAAGGCCGTCCTGCAGTGGAAATACAATCCGAAGATCGTGAACGGCGAGGCCGTCGAGCAGGTCGGTGTGCGCATCTCGCTTCCGTTCAGGATCGGAAGCGAGAATTCCTAGAGATGCCGAGCCGAGCGGCCGCGAGGATTCGAGTCCATCTCGTTCCGGCGCTTCTTCGGTTGGTCAAGAGTCAGAGTGGGTGGATAGGTTCATGATGCGCAACGATCACTCGCGAAATGTCGACGATGATGCCGGCCAAAAAAAGCTTGGCGGGCTGAAGCTCCGTGCCGGACGGACGGCCCATTGGGTCGCCGTGTCGGTCTCGCTGCTTGTCGCGCTCTCGCTGGTCGCGCTTGCCGGGCCGGCGTTCTCCCAGGTGAACAAATATCAATTCGGGAAGCGCAACCTCAAGAAGATGTCCAAGGTCGTGGAGCTCGAGCAGGCCGGCGATCGCGAGGGTGCGACGGAAATCCTCGAGAGTATCAATCTGAAGCGCGCCAGGGCCTACGGACGTGCCAAGATCCTCCAGATGCTCGGGTCCTTCGCGGCGGGGGAAGAAGACTTCGAGAAGGCCCTGGAATATCTGGAAGCCTGCGTCGCCGAGGAGGCGCTTCGGCCGGTCGAGCAGCTCCGCTCGCTCTACCTCGTGGGCCAGCTTCAGACGATGCTCGAACGCTACGATGACGCGATCATCACGCTCGAGTCCTGGATCGCGCAGGTCGAAGCGCCCGCCCCAAGTTCCTACTACACGTTGGCCGTGACCTACTACCAGGCCGAGCGGCCCGGGGACGCACTCGCGCCGGCGAAGAAGGCGGTCACGATCGCGAATGAGCCACGTGAGGCGTGGTACCGGCTGCTGCTTTCACTCCATCTCGATAGGGAGGAGTACGATGAAGCGCTGGCGCTGCTCGACGACATCATCCTCACCTTCCCGAAGAAGGCGTATTGGGGTCAGATGGCCGCCATCTATTCCGAGCTCGATCAGATGAAGAAGAGTCTCGCCGTTCAACAGCTGGCGAAGCTCGAGGGGTTCATCACGGAGGATCGCGACCTCACGCGAATCGCACAGATGTTCATGGTCGAGGGCCTGCCCCACCGTGGCGCCGCGGTCATGAAGCAGGGTCTCGAGGACGGAAGCATCGAGCCGACCAAGAAGGCTTTCCAGACCTACTCGGACACGTTGCTGCAGTCTCGCGAATGGGCGCTCGCCGTCGACCCGCTCATGAAGGCGGCGGAGTTGGACGACGACGGGTCGCTCTATGTGCGGCTGGCGCAGGTGAATCTCCAGCTCGGTCGTTGGGGTGACGCGCGAAGCTCCCTCACGCAGGCCTTCGAGAAGGGCGACCTGAACGACGAGGGCCAGGCCTATATTCTGTTCGGAATCGCTGCCTTCAACGACAAGAAGTGGGGCGCGGCCGCTCGCGCATTCACCCGAGCGGAAGGCTTCGAGGGGACGGCGGAGGTCGCGCGAAAGTGGAAGGCGTATGTCGCGCGGGAGAAGGCTCGCCTGGGCGTCCAGTAGGTCGTCGTCGAGCGGACGTTTCAGAAGCCCGCGGGGTTTGAGTTCACCGCTTTTCGCCCATTCCTTCGGGCCGGGTTCGGGGGTAATGTCTGGCCGATTTCTCGGGTCCGCCACCCCGCGGACAGCCCCCACGAGCCGACACCCGCGCGACCCCTTGGTTGCGCGTGACTGAGGAAATCGTCCTTCATGTCCGCCCAAGCGATCCCTTCTTCTTCACCGACGTCCGTAGGGACCGACGATCCGGTCCTGCTCGAGCGAATCGAGAACACCATCCGATTCCTCGCGGTCGACGCGGTCGAACGAGCGGGGATCGGGCACGTCGGCGCTCCGATGGCGCTTGCGGCCGCGGCCTTCGAACTCTGGGACAACCATCTTCGTTTCGATCCCCAGGACCCGAGTTGGCCGCTGCGCGACCGCTTCGTGCTGTCGAACGGACACGCCTCGATGCTGCAGTATTCGCTGCTGCATCTCTTTGGCTTCGATCTGGGCCTGGAGGACATCGCGCAATTCCGACAGCTCGGATCGCGCACACCCGGCCATCCTGAATACGCGGACACCGCGGGGGTCGAGTTGACGACCGGGCCACTCGGGCAGGGGATCGCTCACGCCGTGGGCATGGCACTCGCGGGCCGCATGACCGCGTCCCAATTCGGGGGCGATGCTGTCGAGGGCGCGGATCGCGACCGTCCGGGACAGCATTTTGTCTACGGCATCGTTGGCGATGGTTGCTTGATGGAGGGCGTGTCCTCGGAGGCGGCCTCCTTCGCAGGCAGCCACTCGCTCGGTAATCTGATCTTCATCTACGACGACAACTCGATCACGATCGACGGCGGCACCGAGATTACGTTCAGCGAGAGCGTGCCGAAGCGTTTCGAAGCCTACGGTTGGCACGTCGTCGACTCCGTCGAGGGTCAGGACCGTGCGGGATTTGCGAAGGCGCTCGAGGCGGGACGGCAAGAGACGCATCGACCGACGCTGATCATTCTCAAGACGCTGATCGGTCGCGGAGCCCCGAATTTCGAGGGGCGCAACAAGGCACATGGTGGCCCGCTTGGCGCGGACGAGACGAAGCTGGCCAAGCAGGGTCTCGGCTGGCCGACCGAGGGCGACCTGATCGTGCCCGATGAGGTGCGCGAGTACGGCGCGGCGCGAGCGGCGGCAAAACACGCCGAACGCGTGGCGAGTGACGCACAGCTCGAGGCCTGGCGCGCAGCGAATGCCGACTCGGCGGCGAGATGGGACACCGCGCGAACGCGCTCGATGCCGGCCGACCTCGTGGCGAAGCTCGTCGAAGGACTCGATGGCACGAAGAACGCGACCCGCAAGCATTCGGCGACGGTGCTCGAGCGACTGGCGGAGCTCGTGCCGTATATGGCGGGCGGCTCGGCCGATCTCGCCGGCTCGGCCGCCCCCCCGATCATCAAGGGCGTCGGAGTCGTGGGTCCGGGTGCGGGCGCAGGGGTCGATCCCTTTGCGGGCCGGAATATCCATTTCGGCGTGCGGGAACACGCGATGGGCGCGATCGCCAACGGGATCGCGCTCGATGGGACCTTCCTGGCCTATTGTGGCACGTTCTTGATCTTCAGCGACTACATGCGTCCGTCGATCCGGCTCGCCGCACTCCAGAAGGCCAAGACCCTCTTCATATTCACCCATGATTCGATTTTCCTCGGAGAGGACGGGCCGACCCATCAGCCCGTCGAACAGATCGACAGCCTGCGTGTGATCCCGGGGTTGACGGTTTTCCGCCCGGCGGATGGGGTCGAGACCGCCATGGCCTACGCCTACTATCTATTGGGGGCTGCGGGTTCTCTATCGGGCGCTGAGGGCTCTCCTCTGGGCGCTGAAGGCTCTTCGCAGAGTGCCGGTCCGGTCCTGCTCTCGCTCACACGGCAGGGGCTGCCCGGGCTCGAGCGTCCCGCGAGCTTCGAATGGACGGACGTCTGGAAGGGTGCGTATATCGTTTCGGACCCGGCCGAGAAGGCCGGCGTCGTCCTGCTCGCAACGGGAAGCGAAGTCTCACTTGCGGTCGAAGCGGCCGCCGCGCTCGCGCACGACGGCCTGCAGGCGCGTGTCGTCTCGATGCCGAGCGTCGAGCTCTTCCTGGAACAGTCGGACGCGGATCAGGATGCGATCGTTCCGGACGACGGAACGCCGATCGTCGCGATCGAAGCCGGTCGCGGCGAAACGCTCCGCCGCTTTGTCGGACGGCGGGGCCTGGTGATCGGCATGGAGAGCTTCGGCGCCTCCGCACCCTACGAGGCCCTGGCGGAGCATTTCGGATTCACCGCGAGCCAGGTCGCCAAGCGCGTCAAAGCCCACGTTTAACCCACCTCTAACCCACCCTTAACCCACGTCTAGCCCGCACGAATAATACGGCTAGTCCTCGATCGACACCGACTCCATCGTGTCACCCTGAGCGATCGCGTCGACGATGTCCTGGCCGACCATGACCTTGCCGAAGACGCCGTGCTTGCCATTCAGCCAAGACGTCTCGACGTGGGTGATGAAGAACTGCGAGCCATTCGTGTTCGGTCCGGAATTGGCCATCGAGAGCACGCCGGGGCCGTCATGGGAAAGCGCGAGGGCGCCCGCTTCGTCGTCGAATTTGTAACCGGCATCACCGGTTCCGGTGCCCTGTGGACAACCGGTCTGGACCATGAAATCCGGGATGACGCGGTGGAACTTGAGGCCGTTGTAGAAGCCTTCGTTCACGAGTTTGATGAAGTTGCCGGTCGTCTCGGGAGCCTGTTCGGTGAACAGCTCGAGCTTGATGTCGCCCTTGTTGGTCTTGATCGTCGCGGTCGTCATGTCGGTCTCCGTCTTGTTGTGAAGCGGGCAGGGCGCGATATTTGCGCAGAGAAGTCTTCGAGGAGTCCCGAGAGTCTCTCGGACATCCAGAGGGGTTCTTCCTGGGGCGCGGAGTGTAACGCTTCGGCGTACGCGCGCGCGACGAATTGACCTGCGCGCTGAATGGGTCAACGGGGGAGCCGGGTCGGGGGGTGATGGACATCAAGAAATTCTTTGTGGACGAGCTGAAGAGCGTCTTCCAGGAGCGAATCGCGGGCGCGGCGCGTGCCGAGACGACCGCGGCGGACGCGGCGGACGAAGTTCGCAGCGAGTCGACGAAGCGCGAGGATACGAAAGCGGCGGTCATGGAGGGGCGAATGGCCTCGGGTCACCGCCGTCGCCGCAAGCAGGCCGTGGCGGAGATGGCGCGGCTTCTCGACTTCGCCGAGGGCGGGATCAAGCGCTTCAAACCGACCGGCCGGGTGGGCGTGGGCGCGATGGTCGATGTGCGGATCGAGGACGAGGCGGGCGAGGAGGAACGGACCCTCTTCTTCCTGCCGGTCGGGGCGGGTGCCGAGTTGAGCGGGCCGGGCGGGGATGGCTTCGTCATCGTCGTGACGCCGAGTTCCCCAGTGGGTAAGGCGCTGATGGGCTCGACCGCCGGAGATTCTTTCGAGATCGTGGTCGATGGCCGCGATCGGGAGTGGACAGTCATCGATCTCGCCTGATCGGATCCGGCAGGTTCGGTCGCGAGAGTTCACCGGAGGGCGTCGGGCGACTTTGATCCGGCGCCGATTGGCAGGTTCGACCAGCGACCCAGGGGTCGTAGAGGAGGCACACGATGGTGCAGGCACCGATGCGAGATTTCGAAGGCCGTCAGTCGCTCGTCACGGGAGCCGGGGCCGGGATCGGCCGGGCGATTGCCCTTCGGTTGGCGGAAGCCGGCGCGCGGGTGGCTTGCGTGGACATCGACGTCTCATCGGCGGCCGGGGTGCTCGAGGAAATCCGAGCCGCCGGGGGCGAGGGTGTCGCGATCGAAGCGGATGTCTCGAGTGAGGTGGCGGTGGCGCGCGCTGTCTACGAAGCGGCGGATGCTTTGGGTGGCCTCGATGTGCTCGTGAACAACGCCGGCATCGTGATCATCAAGCCGTTTGCCGAGACGAGCCTCGAGGACTGGGATCGAACCTTCAGCGTCAATCTGCGATCGGTATTCCTCACCTGTCAGGCTGCGCTGCCCCACCTGCGTGCCTCCTCTGCGGCGGCGATCGTGAACATCGCGTCGATGGCTGCCCTCCGGTACACGGTTCCGCATGTTCCCTACGCCGCGACCAAGGCGGGCATCGTATCCTTTACACGCGACCTCGCCTTCGAGCTCGGAGCCGAGGGAATCCGGGTGAACGCGGTCGCCCCGGGGCCGACGGCGACTGCCATGATGGAACAGTTGACGGATGACCAGATCGATGCGGCGGGTCTCGAGTTCGTACTCGGCCGCATGGGTCGACCCGCCGACATCGCGGAAGCCGTCGCGTTCCTGGCGTCCGATCGGGCATCGTATATCACGGGCGTAACGCTGCCCGTGACCGGCGGGGCCGAGTTGGCCACGCGCCCCCTGCGATCGGAAGACCTGTGAGTCGTGAATGCGCAAAAACGCCGGCGTGCTCTCAGAGCGACTTCTGAGGGTCCCCCCGGCGGCCCCAACCGGATTGTCGAACCCTCTCCCGGGGCCGGAAACTTGCGCATCCGAGCTTCCCATCCACCCCGTCATGCCGGGGGCTGCGTTTTCTCTAGAGAGGCGAGGGCTCGAAAGCGTAGAATGGGCGGACCTTCGACTGGCCGCTCACTGTAGAGAAAGCTGCTCCTGATGACGCTCCGATCCCCAACTTTCCGAAAGGGTGCCCTGCACCTTCCGTGCTCTGCGGTCGCCGCAATGCTGCTGGTGCTGCTGGTCGGATGCGGTGGGGGCAGTGGCGGATCCGGAGGGTCCACCGGGGGTGCGCTCGCCGTCACGAGCGTCGAGATCAATCCGTTCCTGCCGATCACGACGGCCATGGAATGGAAATATTCCGGACAAACCGATTCGACGATTGCGGAGGAAGCCCGCCTGATCTCCGGAGTGACGGTCGACTCCCTGCTCTATCCAACCGGGAACCGTGAATATTATGTGACGACGAGCGATGCGATCTATTTGCGGGGATTCTACCTGCCCTCGTTGAGCGTCCCCGGCGTCTGAACTTTCACCGCCGACATTCTCTTCACGGAGAACCTTCTGCTGTGGAGAGGGGGACATCTCCCCGGTACGGTCCAGCAGGCCGGGGGCGGCGGGACGGTCGTGATTTCCCCGACCTATGGGCAGCAGGGCGTCACGCTCACGGGCACGGCCGAATATCTTGGGATCGAATCGGTCGACGTTCCCTACGGCGTCTTTGATGCGGTGCATGTCGATTGCGACCTCACCACGACGACGCTCGTTGGGGGAGTGATCGTCCGGTCCTCTTCCAGGTCGATGCCTGATTTGCCGAAGGGGTCGGAATCGTGCAGCGTCGCGAAAGCTCGCGCTCGATCTGCCTCGAAAGCATCAGCGGGGGCGATTCGGATCTGGACGGCGTGCTCGACGTGGTCGACGATTTTCCGAATGATCCCGACGAGAGCCGCGATACGGACGGCGATGGCATCGGGAATAACGCCGACCTGGACGATGACGGCGACGGGATCCTCGATGTCGACGA
>SMVB01454555.1_pt1 | contig 11466 bp, 11 predicted proteins | sample 2456461 | NCBI WGS metagenome assembly SMVB01 (sample SAMN11095934, study PRJNA526329) | marine sediment metagenome | biome: Marine sediment; feature: Surficial sediment; material: Deep marine sediment; isolation source: Hadal surficial sediment | place: Pacific Ocean | collected 2014-05 | depth...
CCCGCACCGACGACATCATCAACGTTGCAGGCCACCGGCTGTCGACGGGCGCGATCGAGGAAGTGCTGACGGGCCATCCGGACGTGGCCGAGTGCGCGGTCATCGGCCCGAAGGATTCGCTCAAGGGTCAGGTTCCGCTGGGCTTCGTGGTACTCAATGCCGGCGTCGTGCGTGCGGTCGACGACGTCGTCCAAGAGCTGGTCGCGCGCGTGCGCGAAAAGATCGGGCCCATCGTCGCCTTCAAACAGGCCGCCGTGGTCGAGCGCCTGCCGAAGACGCGCTCGGGCAAGATCCTGCGCGGCACCATGCGCCAGATCGCCGACGGCGAGCCCTGGCGCACACCGCCCACCATCGAAGACCCGGCCAGCCTGGAAGAGATCCAGCTGGCCTTGGAGTCGCTGGGCTACCCGCGCGAAGACTAGCGACGCGGACGGCTTCGGCTTCCTAGGGACACGGAACCGTCCCCGCGCAGCTCAGGCCTGACGGACCGGGGGCCGAACCGAACTGGCCCGAGAGGGCCACGAAGTCCGGGCCGCCGATCGTGCCGTCATGGTTGAGGTCGACGTCGGGGTTCCAGTGGGCGTCGCCTGCCTGGGAGCCGAAAGCGCTGGTCAGGATGACGAAATCGGGGCCGCCCACCGCGCCATCGTTGTTGAAGTCGGCGTCGCAGGCGTTGCCGTAGCCGTCCGCGTCACTGTCGAACTGGTCCGGGTTGGCGACCGCGGTGCAGTTGTCCTCGCTGTTGACGAGGCCGTCGCCCTTTGATGCTCAGAAGCGAAGTGTCATTGAGTACTCGCAGGACGAGAACCGGGTGCTTCGGACTCGGACCCCGTTTCCGGTCCATCAACCCCGTTTCCGGTTGATCTAGACTGCCTGCCAGCTTCGAGCGTCAGCTCTTCAGTTCGAGAAGGTTCGCGAAGAGATCGAGCGCTTCGGGATTCGCCAGCGCGTCGCGGTTCTTGACCGGTCTTCCATGCACGATGTCACGTACGGCGAGCTCGGTGATCTTGCCGCTCATGGTACGCGGGATGTCGGCGACCTGGATCACACGGGCGGGAACGTGGCGGGGGCTCGCGTTGCGCCGGATCTGATCACGGATTCGGGCGATCAGATCGTCACCGAGCGCTGCGCCCTCGCGAAGCTTCACGAAGAGGACCAGCCGAGTGTCGTTCTCCCATTCCTGGCCAATCACCAGCGCTTCGAGTACGTCGTCGATCCGTTCGACCTGTCGATAGATCTCTGCGGTTCCGATCCGTACACCGCCCGGGTTCAAGACCGCATCGGACCGGCCGTAGATGATCATGCCTCCGTGCTCGGTCCACTCGGCGAAGTCGCCCTGGTGCCAGACGCCCGGGAAGCGCTCGAAGTACGCGGCTCGGTAGCGCGAGCCATCGGGATCGTTCCAGAAGCCCACGGGCGTCGACGGAAAGGGCGCCGTGCACACGAGCTCACCCTTTCCAGAGGCCAGTGGATGGCCTCCGTCGTCGAAGACCTCGATCTTCATACCGAGACACGGCCCCTGGATCTCGCCGCGCCAGACTGGGAGGATGGGACAGCCGCCGACGAAGCAGGCCACGATGTCGGTGCCGCCCGAGATCGAAGACAGCCGCACTTTCTTCTTCACCTTCTCGTAGACGACATCGAAGCCCTCGGGCACCAGCGGCGAGCCCGTCGACAGGATCGTCTTCAGGCTGGACAGGTCGTGGCTTCGGATCGGTGCCAGGTCGCTCTTGCCGACCGCATCGATGAACTTCGCCGAGGTTCCGAAGATGCCGACCTGCTCCTGGTCGACCAGATCGAACAGCACATTGCCATCGGGATGGAAGGGCGAGCCGTCATACAGGATGAGGGTGGCCCCGGAGGCAAGGCCCGAGACCAGCCAGTTCCACATCATCCAGCCGCAGGTGGTGAAGTAGAAGAAGCGGTCGCCCGGCTCGACGCCGGCGTGAAGCTGATGTTCTTTCAGGTGTTGGAGCAGGGTTCCGCCGGCGCCGTGGACGATGCACTTGGGTGCTCCGGTGGTGCCCGACGAGTAGAGCACGTAGAGGGGATGATCGAAGGGGAGCTGTTCGAACTCGATCTCGCCCGGTTCGAAGTCGGCGACGGCATCGCTCCACCTCACCGCGCCGGCGATCGATTCGATCGGCGGCTGCTCGCGCGTGTACGAGGTTACGACCACGTGTTCGACGCTGGGGAGCGCCTGGCGGATCTCGGCCAGGCGCGCGAGCGAGTCATGCGCCTTGCCGGCGTAGAAGTAACCGTCGGCCGCGAAGAGGACCTTGGGCTCGATCTGTCCGAATCGGTCGAGCACGCCCTGGGTTCCGAAGTCGGGTGAGCACGATGACCAGATGGCGCCGCGGCTGCTGGCGGCGAGCATGGCGATCACGGCTTCTGGCAGATTGGGGAGGAAGCCGACGACGCGGTCTCCGACGCCGATCCCAAAGCTCTCCAGGAGCTGGGCCATCCGGGAGACCTCGGCGTAGAGCTGGGCGTTGCTGAGGCTGCGGCGGACCCCCTGCTCGCCACGAAAGATCAGGGCTGGCGAATCGTCCCGCCGTCGCAACAGGTTCTCGGCGAAGTTGAGGCGCGCTTCCGGAAACCACTCGGCGCCCGGCATCCGATCCCCGTGGCGAACCACGGTCTCGCCACGAATTTCGGCCACGACTTCGCCGAAGGACCAGAGAGATGACCAGAATTGCTCGCGCTCGTCCACCGACCAGCGATGCAGAGCAGCATGATTTGTGCAATCGACCCCCCAGCGTTCCCGGACTTCCCGCATGAACGCGCTGAGCCGGGAGTGCTCGATCTCGTCAGCGGAGGGTTGCCAGAGGGGTGCGCTCATCGGCGGGCGAGGGTAGGGTTCTCTTCCGTAGTAGCCCAGCCGACGGACCCGGCCTGGTGCTCGAGGAATGCAAGTTGACCTTTCTGATCGCCGCGTGCGGAGTCGTCCTCGGAGGTCTTCTCGGGTATGGAATCCGGATCCACGTCCAGCGCCGGGCGCTGCGCCGCGAAGCCGGAAGTCGAAGCGAGAACGGGGACGGCATTTCGTCGGACTCGGTTGGCTCGTCCGGCTCGTCCGGCTCGTCCGGCTCGTAGTAATGGACCACCCGAACGCGGAGATCGCCTGTGCTGCGTGGGAGGCTGTCGCCCACGGGGACGCCCAGGCTCTGGCCAAGGCGTTTTCGCCCAACGTCGTCTGGCATGCCTCGGGGCGCGGGCCGCGTTCGGGGACCTTCACTGGGCTCGATGCCGTGCTTGAGTATCTGGCGGAAATTGGCGACGCCGCCCAGCGCTTCGACATGCGTCTGGACGACGTGCTCGTGAGCGAGAGCAGGGCCGTGGTCCTGTTCAGCGTGGAGGGTCAGCGCGGGCGCCGGCGTCTCGTCGCGGACTTCATCGTGCTGTTCCAGATCGAGGCAGGTCTCGTCGTCGAGGCCTGGGCGGTGCCACACGACCAGCACGCGGTCGACGAGTTCTGGGCGCCATGACGGAGCGGCTCGGCCAGGCCCGAGACCGGTTCGAGCAGATCGCGAGTCTGCCCGACGATCAGATCGAGCTTGCCGAGGCCGCGTTGGCCGTCGCCGCCGAGGAGTACCCGAACCTCGATTTCGACCACTACCTCGCGAAGCTCGACGATCTGGCGCTGCGTGCCGCGCCCGGCGTTGAAGCAGCGCCCAGCTTGTTCGAAAGGGTCGAGCGGCTCAACCACTTCCTGTTCGTGCAGAGCGGGTTTCGCGGGAATCAGGAATGCTACGACGACCCGCGCAACAGCTTCTTGAACGATGTCCTCGATCGTGGCATCGGGATTCCCATTACGCTGAGCCTGGTGTACGTCGAGGTCGGGCGCAGGCTCGGTCTTCCCGTAGCCGGCGTGGGGTTTCCTGGCCACTTTCTGGTCCGCGTCGAAGCGTCGGAAGTCCTGATGGTCGATCCGTTCTTCGGACGGCTGCTCAGCCGCGAAGAGTGCCAGGAGCGCTTGAATGCGGTGTTGGGCAGCCGCGTACCGCTGCTTCCCAACGTTCACCTTCGGGCGGTGACAGCGCGCGAGACGCTGGTCCGCCTGATTGGAAATCTGAAGAACCTCTACATGCGCGAACGGGACTTCGAACGGGCGCTGTCGTGCTGCAACCGGATCCTGCTGCTCGCGCCGGAGGTCCCCGTCGAGCTGCGCGATCGTGGGCTCGTCTATGAGCAGCTCGAGTGCTTTGGTGCTGCTCGTGCCGATCTGGAACGCTTCCTCGAGTTGGCGCCCGACGACGAGAGCGCGGACGCCATGCGCGAGCGATTGATGGAACTGGAGTCCGACTCGTGGAGCCTGCACTGAGGTGGCTCCGATCTCGGCAGTAGTCTTCGATCTAGGCGGCGTCCTGATCGACTGGAACCCCCGCCATCTCTATCGGCGTTTGTTTCGCGACGACGAGCAAGCCATGGAGGACTTCCTCCAGAACGTTTGCACGCCGAGCTGGAACGAGATGCTGGACGCGGGCCGCTCCCTCGACGAAGGCGTTTCGCTGCTTCAGGAGCGCCATCCCGAGCACCGGGAGCTGATCGCGGCCTATCGCGACCATTGGGAGGAGATGATCCCGGGGCCGATCGAGGGCGGTCCGGAGCTTCTGCGAGAGGTGAAGAAAACGGGCATTCCGGTCTACGCGCTCTCCAACTGGTCGGCCGAGACCTATCCGATCGCCGAGAAGCGTTTCGATTTCCTCGGCTGCTTCGATGACGTCGTGATCTCGGGAAGGCTCGGCATCAAGAAACCCGATCCGGCCATCTTCGAATACCTGCTGAACCGACAGAATCTTCGACCCGACTCGACGCTCTTCATCGATGACAGCGAGGTCAACGTCGGGGCGGCGGAGCGCCTCGGCCTGGCGACCCACCACTTCCGGTCGATCGGCGCGCTGCGCAGCGATCTGGTGCGTTGCGGCGTACTCATGAGCGACTAGCCTCGCGCTACACGTAGAGGTTCGCCCGAGAGCCAGCGCTCGGCCTGGACCCCTGGCTGCGTCGCCCTGGATGCCTGGCAGTCACGCCAGCTCGGTGCTGCGGAGCCAGAAGCGGACACCGATGGAAGCGCTCGCCTACAACAGAAGACCCGCCACGCACGCGGTCATGAATGTGGCGAGGGAGCCGGAGAGAATCGAACGCAGGCCGAGATGGGCGATCTCCGAGCGGCGACTCGGAGCCAGGCTCCCGATCCCACCCAACAGGATCGCGAGCGAGCCGAAGTTGGCGAAGCCACAGAGCGCGTAGGACGCGATCATGGCCGAGCGACCGCTCAGCAGTCCGGCTTCGGTCAGCCTGGCCAGCTCCTGGTAGGCGAGGAACTCGTTGAGGACCGTCTTCACACCCAGCAGCGAGCCGACCTGGGAGGCGTCCTGCCACGGGACGCCCATCAACCACGCGACCGGCGCCAGCACGACACCGAACAGGGCCTGTAGAGTGAGGTCGGGCGCGCCAAGCCATCCTCCGACGCTGCCGATCACATCGTTGACCAGTGCGATCATGGCGACGAAAGCGATCAGCAGCGCGCCGACGTAGCCCGCCAGCCGAAGGCCCGCGATGGCGCCCTCGGCGGCGGCGTCGATCACGTTGACGGTCGTGCGCTCGATTTCGGCGTGGCCGCCCTGGAGGGTTTCCGGAAGCTCGGATTCGGGAACCATCACCTTCGCCAGCAGGATTCCAGCCGGGAGTGAGAGCAGACTGGCAGTCGCCAGGTGCCCAGCGTAGTTGCCGCCTCCGAGGATGCCGACGTACGCCAGCATCACCGAGCCGGCGACCGTGGACATGCCCACGGTCATGAGCATGAAGAGTTCGGAGCGCGTCATGCGTTCCAGGTAGGGCCGAATCACCAGTGCCGCTTCAGTCATTCCGACGAAAAGGTTGGCGACGGCGCACAGACTCTCGGCACCCGAGGTTCGCATCACGCGTGAGAGAACAACCGCCAGCGCATTCACCAGTCGTTGAAGAATGCCCAGGTGATAGAGGACGCCGAAGAAGCTGCCGCTGAAAACGATGATCGGCAGTACGTTCACGACGATCGAGAAGCCGGTGTCGACGAGCGCACCGAACACGAAGCGGACACCCTCCATCGTATAGCCAATGAACGAGTCGACGACGGTTCGCATGGCCGCAAAGAAGAGGTCGCCGACCGGTGTCTTGAGCAGCAGAATGCCGAGACCCAGTTGAAGGAGGGAGCCCGCGATCACCGTTCGCCAAGGGACCCGCTGCCGATCGGTCGAGAACGCCCAGGCGACTCCGATCATGGCAGCGAATCCGAGCACAGAAACCAGGCGGGCTCCGGCGTCCGTCACGTTTCGGCTCCCTTCTGCATGGACTCGACCAGCTTGCAAGTGGCAGCTACCGGGTCGTCCGCAGCGGCCACGGCCGAGATCACGGCGGCGCCCGCGCCGGCCCGGCGGACCCCGGCGATGTTGGTGATGTCGATGCCACCGATCGCGACGGCGGGCAGCGGCGCCACACTTCGAACCATTTCCTCCAGCGCCGGAATGCCGCGGGACGGAAGCGCGTATGCTTCGAGCGGGTTCCGAACAGCGGTCCGAAGGCCACGTAGTCGACGGGTTCGTGGCAGGCGTGGCGGATCTGTTCGGGTGTGTGCGTCGAGCGGCCGATCAGCAGTCGCGAGCGGACGTCTTCAGGAATCCGATCCGGCGGCAGGTCGGTCTGCCCCAGGTGAACACCGTCAGCCTGCGTCGCCAGGGCCAGGTCGAATCGGTCGTTCATGATGAAGAGCACGTCGTGAGCGCGCGTGATCTCCCGGATCTCGCGACCCCACGCGAGCACTTCACGGTCCAGAGCCTGCTTGGCGCGAAGCTGCACCACCGAGGCGCCCCCTGCACAGGCGTGTTCGGCCTGCTGCGGGGGATCGTGCTTCCAGCGCGATGCCGCATCGGCCAGTACGTGCAGGCCACGCAGCCTGTCCAAGGGGTCGGGCGTCAATCTCGCCTCGGAAGCTCGATGCCGAGCTCGGTGATTTTCTTGCGCAGGGTGTTCCGGTTGATCCCGAGCATGGCAGCGGCCCGGATCTGGTTGCCCTCGGTTCGTTTGAGCACCGTTTCGAGCAGAGGGCGCTCCACACGTTCGAGCACCTTCCGGTAGATGTCCTCCTCTGCATCGCTGAGTGCCGCGTTCACCGCATTGCGAATCAGCGCGGGGAGATCGTCCTCGCCGGCGCCGCCGGCCGGCCTTCCATCGAGGAAGGAGAAGTCCTCGGGAACGAGAACGTCGGCGGTGGAGAGGACGAGCGCGCGTTTGATCGAGTTCTCGAGCTCGCGAACGTTGCCGGGCCAGTTGTATTGGCAGAGGCATTCGATGGCTCCATCCGATATGAATCGGGGTGTGCCCGCCAGCTCCTCCGCGTACCGATCCACGAAGTGTTCGGCCAGGATCCGGATGTCGTCGCTCCGTTCGCGCAGCGCGGGCAGATGCAATGGGACGACACGCAGACGATAGAGGAGGTCCTCGCGGAACGTGCCCGCCTCGATCGCCCGATCCAGGTCACGGTGTGTCGCCGCAACGATTCTCAGATCCACCTGTTCGGCTCGCCGACCGCCGACGGGAGTCACTTCATTGTTCTGGAGAACTCGAAGCAACTTGGCCTGGAGGTCTATGGGCATGTCCCCAATCTCGTCGAGGAAGAGCGTGCCGCCCGAAGCCTCCCGGAAGCGCCCCAACCGGGCTTCGACGGCTCCGGTAAAGGCTCCGCGCTCGTGTCCGAAGAGCTCGCTCTCCAGTAGATCGTGCGGGATCGCTGCCGTGTTCACGGCCACAAAGGGTCCGTCGGCCCGCGGGCTCGCGGCGTGGATGGCCCGCGCCACGAGCTCCTTGCCGGTGCCCGATTCCCCGGTCAGGAGCACCGAAATGTCGCGGCCCGCGACGCGGCCGATGATTTTGAAGGTCTCGAGCATCTCCGGACTCTTGCCGATCAGACGGTCGCCTGGCGTCGTCCGCCGTCCGACCTCTCGCCGCAGCTCACGTACCTCCCTCTCCAGCTCTCGCGCACGCCGGGCCTTGCTGACCAGGGCCTTCACGTCGGACATTCCGAAGGGCTTCACCAGATAGTCGAGGGCTCCGCGCTTCATGGCTTCGACGGCGTTCTCGAAGGTGTTCTGGGCCGTGATGATCACGACCGCCACGTCGGAGCCCATGGTCCGGAGTCGGTCGAGGAGTTCGAGGCCCGTCAGCCCCGGCATGCGGATGTCGAGGAAGGCGACCTGGTAGCCGCCCTCGGCCAGGCGTTCGAGGGCGGCCTGTCCGTCTTCGACGTCGTCGACTTCGCAACCCTCCTCCTCGAGCGTTTCCCGCAGGACGTAGCGGATCGACGGTTCGTCGTCTGCGACGAGCACCCGCAGCCGGTCGGTTCGTTGGGCGCTCATGCGGCGGTCCTCATGGGTATATCAACGCACACTCGCGTCCCCTCTCCCAGCGTGCTTTCGATGCGCAGGGTTCCGTCGTGGCACGCGACCCAGTGGCGCGACAGGGCCAGCCCCAGTCCGGTGCCGCCGATGCGCGTAGTGAAGAACGGGGTCGCGAGCTTCTCGAGCACCTCGGGCTCGATCCCCGGACCGGTGTCCGCGATCTCGATACGCAAGGTCGGAAAGTGCTCGCCCTTGCCGGTCCGAAGGCGGCGATCGAGTCGCATGCCTGTCGTGATCGTGACCGTTCGAGGCTCGTTCTCCATCGCCTGCAGGGCGTTGCGAACCAGGTTGAGGAAGACCTGGGTCATTCGGTCGGAGTCGATCAGCACGTCGGGAATCGAAGGATCGAAGACGCGTTCGATCGTCACCTCGCGGCTCAGCGGGTCGAGTGCCGTCAGCTCGATCACGTTGTCGAGAACCCGGTGAATGTTGACGGGCGCCAGTCGGAGCGCCTCGCCGTGGGTGAAGGCCATCAGGTCGTCGACCAGGCCGGCAATGCGATCGACTTCACGAACGATCAGCTCGGCCGCGTCCAGCGTCTTCTGGTCAGCGCTGCGCGCGGCCAGGATCTCGGCGGCACCACGGATGCCGCCCAACGGATTCTTGACTTCGTGAGCAACGCCCGCGGCGATCCGGCCGAACGCCGAGAGCGCCTCGCGTTCGGACACGACCTGCTGGAGATTTCGTTGAAGCGTGCTGTCCCGCAGATACACCACAACGCCGTCGGTGCTGCCGGAATCGGTGAGCAGCGGAGAGGCCGCGATGTCGACCGACAGATCGTCGTCGAAGCGTCGTTCGACCGCGCACTGGTCCTCGGCGGAGGAGCGGCCGCTCTCCAGGACGGAGCGGACGAGCACCGACAGCGAGTGTTCTTGACCCAACAGATATTCGACCGGATGACCCCGGACGGTACCGGCCGAGACCTCGAGGATCAGGCTGGCCGCGGCGTTGAGCAACTCGACCCGGCCCTTGTCGTCCAGCACCACGATGCCGGCCAGGACCGCATCGAGCACGCCGGTGAGATCGCGGCTGGTCATGTTTTTCCTCGAGGGGGGCAGCCAGAGGGATGATCCGGTGACCTGCCTAATTTTTGGGCAGATTAGCGCGCAATTTACAGGATTGCGCGAGGCCCGTGGCGCGAGCCGATGCCTCTGGTCGCGGCCCAGAATCCCACCTTCCATCGCAGGGTTAGGGTCGTTACCGTTGGTTCGTGAGAACTGGACTCAGTGCCGCAGAGGCTCTGCGGGCGATTCTCGAGCAGGCGTCGCCGCTGGGCGCCGAGACCATCGGGGCGCGAGATGCTCTCGGCCGAGTGCTGGCCGAGGCGGTGGTCGCCCGCTTCGATCTACCGCCGGCCGACAACTCGGCGATGGACGGCTACGCCGTGCGCCGCCGCGACCTGCTGTCGGCCTCGGCCGAGTCTCCCGTCCGTCTCCACGTCGTGGATGAGGTACCGGCGGGTGGCCAGTCCGACACGACCCTCGAGGCCCGCCAGGCGGCCCGAATCTTCACCGGGGCGCCGATCCCAGCGGGAGCCGACGCCGTGGTCCGCCAGGAAGACACCGAAGCCGATCACGATTGGGTGTCGATCCGTATCGCGCCCGCCCCGCACGAGCACATTCGTGACGCCGCCGAGGATGTGCACCGCGGCGAGACCGTTCTTCAACCCGGTCAGGTTCTGGGGCCTGCTGCGCTCGGCGTGCTGGCGTCGCTCGGGCGGAGCGTCGTGTCGGTCCATCAGAAACCGCGCGTCGCCATCCTCTCCGGTGGCGACGAGCTGGTCGAGCCCGACGGTGCGATCGAGGGCGGAAGCATCGTCTCGTCGAATTCGTATTCACTGGCCGCCCAGTGCCGGCTGGCGGGTGCGGACCCAACGTACCTCGGCATCGCCCGCGACAATCCCGACGACATCGAGCGGCACTTCCGCGCGGGACTTCGCGCCGATGTCCTCGTGAGCTCGGCCGGTGTGTCGGTGGGTGACCGCGACTATGTTCGCAACGTGCTCGAAAAGCTCGGCTGCACCCTGCTCTTCTGGGGTGTGAACATCAAGCCCGGCTACCCGTTCGCGTTCGGACGTTTCAGCCACGATTCTGGGCCTCTGGTGTTCGGATTGCCGGGCAATCCCGTGTCGGCCATGGTCACCTTCGAGCAGTTCGTGAGACCCGCGCTTCGCCGCATGGTCGGTCACCCGACCCTGTACCGTCCGCTGGTCCAGGCGCGACTCGTGGAGACGCTTCGCAAGCGGCCCGGACGTATTCACTTTGTACGGGTCGAGCTCGAACGCGATGGAGAACAGATCGTGGCGAACTCAACGGGCAATCAAAGTTCGGGTGTTCTCCGATCGATGAGTCTCGCCCAGGGGTTGTTGATCTTTCCGGCCGAGGCGAGCGAACTCGTTGAAGGAGAGATGGCGAGCGTGCAGGTGTTGGACGAAGACTTCCTGGCCGCTGACTCGCCCGGGTTCTGAAGCGCCGCATGCAACAACAGCGGACCGAGGCCCGGGGCCGATTCGCAAACGTCGCCGCGGCGGTGCTGCTGGGTGGGCGCTCGATGCGCATGGGCCGCGACAAGGCGTCGTTGTCCATTGGCGGCGTGCGAAACGATGTGCGCATGACGCGCATCGTTTCGGGGCTCTGTCACGAGGTGCTGCTCGTCGGCGGAGACCCGCCCGACGAGCTGCCCGGGCTGCGGGTAGAAGATCCGGACGGGCCGGCCTGCTCGCTACGAGGCTTGGTGGCTGGGCTCGCAGCGGCTCAGGCTCCGCGCCTGTTGGTGGTGGCGACGGACCTGCCGCTAATGACGCTGGACGTGCTACTCGCGCTCGTAGCGTGGCCCGAAGCCGACGTCGTGGTGCCCCAGACCACCGATGGGATCCATCCGTTGTGCGCGATCTACCGCAAGGAGACGGTGCTGCCCGTGGCCCTCGGTCGCCTCGAGCGCGGAGCGCTGAAGCTTCGCGACGTCTTGGAGGTGGTTGACTGCTCCTACTTCGGACCGTCGGAACTCGCTGTTGTCGATCCGTCGGGCA
>SMVB01016113.1_pt1 | contig 11459 bp, 9 predicted proteins | sample 2456461 | NCBI WGS metagenome assembly SMVB01 (sample SAMN11095934, study PRJNA526329) | marine sediment metagenome | biome: Marine sediment; feature: Surficial sediment; material: Deep marine sediment; isolation source: Hadal surficial sediment | place: Pacific Ocean | collected 2014-05 | depth 0-1...
ATGAATTCTCCTGGCTTCAGACCACGAACTGCTTAAGCACAGCAATAACAACGCGATGCCAATCGTCCAATGTGGTCGCACACAATGTTTTGTTGAATCAGTTTGTGCCATGAGAGGATGCCCTCCTTTGTAAAAAAAGGGGTATGGATGCAATTGCACGGTCACAAGAATGAAATTGGATAGATTTTCTTCAATAATACCTCTACCAACCGGGGTGGAGCAATACGGTAGAAGTTGAGTCGGCCCATATCAAAAATGTTCGTTACTCAGGTATGGAGGTTAAAGACTAAAGGCTCACATTCATCATCAAGCCCAAATGTTGGGATAGAGATAGATGATTGGCTCCTGCAAGCCTTCAGCCGATCCACCTGAATTACAATGGTTCAAACGTTTTTATAAAAGTGTGTCGCTTGTGAATCGGTTGAACCAGCAAAGAGGTCCGGCTATACTCGCCCCATGATTGAGAATCAAAAAATTGCATTCCTTGGTGCAGGAAACATGGCGGAAGCCTTGATAGCCGGGATTTTACAGGCCAAGCTGTTTGAACCTGATTGTGTGCTGGCTACGGATATTTCCTCTTCCCGACTGGAGGTTGTGAAGGACCGTTATCAGATTCAGGTTGGCTCTGAGAATCTCGATGCAGTCCTGTGGGCTGATATCATTATTCTTTGCGTGAAGCCTCAAGTGATGGATGAAGTTTTATCGTATATTCAATCAGGTTTATCTGATAAACAACTCGTCATTTCTGTTGCAGCAGGGGTTTCGATGCAAGGCATTCAAGATAAGATCGGCGATGCCATCCCCCTGGTGCGTGCGATGCCAAATACCCCTGCGGTCATTCAAGAGGGCGTCACTGCGCTTGCAGGATGCAGAGGCCTTTCCTCAGAGAATCTCAAGATCGCTCAAAGTATTTTTGAATCGGTGGGGAAAGTGGTGTTTGTGGATGAATCGTTAATGAATGCCGTCACGGGTCTCAGTGGGAGTGGACCAGCGTATGTGTACTTGGCAATTGAAGCATTGATAGATGGAGGTGTGCGGGTCGGGCTTCCGCGAACCGTGGCTCATACATTAGCGGTGCAGACGGTTCTTGGTGCCGCAAAAATGGTGAGTGAAACCGGTGAGCATCCAGCGGTGCTCAAAGATCGTGTGACTTCACCTGGTGGGACGACCATTGCCGGATTGCAGCAATTGGAAGACGGCAGGTTGCGGGCTACGCTTATCCATGCGGTCGAGGCGGCCACGCATCGTTCCAGTGAACTTGGAAACGTAAGCTTGGGAAAATAAGGTGTGCTCATCGAATTATCCGGTCTGGAGTATCATTTGGTATTCATTTGAGGGAACTCAGGTGGATAGACTGAAGGCTGAAGGCTTTTAGGTGGCAATCTCATGCGTTGAGCATCCAACATTTCGTATTTGATGAGTGATAGCCTTCAGTCTTCAGCCTCAATACCTGAGTTACCATTTGAGAAAGGAGTCCAAGGTGCAGTATTGGGTAAAAGTCGTGTTTATTGACAATAAAGAAATTGAATTTAAAGAGGCGATCCGGCATACGATTAGTGACGATATGGAGATCCTGGAGATTGACACTGCCAAGGAAGTCACCATTATTCCCCTCAAGCAAATTAAGTATTTTTCTTGCGATGCGAGCGTGTTTGCCCATCAAAAGGCCGGATCTTAGGGGTCGCACAACTCTGATTTCCCGGAATTCGCGCCACGATGTATGTCAGTCCTCAATTGAGCGATTGCCTGTAGCCGATCTGCACCAAATCTTTGGCCTCCAGAGATGATGTGAAAAGCTTCGATATTATTCGTACAGCGTCTCTTCATGTTTTTAGGCGGGCCATGTTTGCATGATTTCGCTTCATGTGGCAATATGATCAGTTCCCTTCACAAACCGCCTTTCTTCTGCATTTTGATGGTATGATTTAATCCACATGCATGAAACCATTTGAGAGATTTTCCCACATGTTCGAAACAACGCAATACCTGGCGAAACGAATCACCCTTGTTCTATTCATTATTGGTAGCGTGTTATTGTTATGGGACATTCCTCACCATGAAGGGAATGCTCTGTCACATAAAGATCTTGTCCTTCAGTTAGGCGATCATTTACCAGCCTATGAAATTCAGACCTTTCTTAAGCATATCACCACCCGATTGCCATATTACCGGGAAACTTTTCAACAAGCCGAGAAAAACACGGGAATTTCATGGGTGTTATTAGCTTCCATGGGTTACCAGGAGTCTAAATGGAATCGCCATGCCATCAGCCCGACTGGAGTTCGCGGCCTCATGATGTTGACGCGTTCAACTGCGGCGGATATGGGAATTAAGAATCGACTGGATCCCAAGAAAAGTATTGCTGGTGGAGCTCGCTATTTAGCGCATTTACATAAACGTGTTCATAAAGAAACGTATGTGTCCGACAGGATATTTCTAGCTTTAGCGGCCTACAATGTTGGAATGGGACATGTCAAAGATGCGCAATTACTTGCACGGCGTTTAGGAAAAAACCCTTATCAGTGGGATGATCTCAAGGATGTTCTTCCTCTCTTGGCTAAGAAAAAATATTACCAAAATCTTCCCCACCGTTATGCGCGAGGCTGGGAGCCCGTGCAATATGTCAAACGTATTCAGGAATATCAAAAAATTCTACATCAGATCGTCAAGCAAGAAGCGAAAAGTCAAAATGTGGAAATTTAGCGTCATCCTTTCTTCTCTTCTCCTCCTCATGGTGGTTCCTCTCCCACATTCCTCAGTTTTCTTTCTCATGTTTTTTTGATAAGAACACACCTAGATTGACTCTGAGATGAGTGCAGCTCGCCATTCTTCCGAATAGAACATCCATGTAGCCTTCAAGGGGCGACCTCTTTTCTCCCAGTATGAGAAGAGCGTGGACTTTTGTGATCCAACTGCTGCTTTTAGGTTGAGCAACGGCTAGGGAGTGGTGGTGCCGATGGGGTCATGAGGGTCTGCACGTTCGATTGTGAGGGCTTTGTCATTTGGAAGAACGGTGGCTTTGATACGATCACCATAAACAAAAGATTCAGAAATGATGGTGTGTGGTGTGACTTCGATTTGGATTTCTCCTCGATCTCCTCGTACGATATAGAAATCGCCGTCAACCATTAAGACATCAGCCACAATGGTGCGAGTAGAGGGAGTTTCGGGACCTACAGGCGCAGAAGGTTTTTCTTCAGTTTGGGTGAATGTTGGAGGAAGTGGGTCAAGGGCTGTTGGTGTCTTTGACGTAAGAGGTGCTGCTTCATCCTGAATGCCCGTTTGTTCGTCTTTTCCGGCTCGAACCACAGAAAGCGCTTTATTTGTCGGTGTCACTCGTGCCTTGATTCTATCGCCGAACGTAAAATCTTCCTCTAGTTTCGTATCTGGTGTGATTTCAATTTGAATCTCGCCATATTGGCTTCGGACAATGTAAAAATTTTCATCGACCATGAGGAGGTCAGCAATAATCACACGGATTCCTGGCGCTTTAATAGAATGTCGAAAAACGGGTTGAGGAACAGTCTCAATTTCTAGATTGTCTTCAGTCGAAGGGGATGGCTCAGCTTGTTTCTGGCTCGTGATTCCAAGCGGTTCATCTGAAGCGGCTCGGGTGATTGTGAGAGCAACATCGTTAGGTAATACGATAGCTTTGATCCGGTCACCAAATGTAAATTCTTCAGAGAGGACGGTATCGGGTGTCACTTCGATTTGGATTTCCCCTCTGTCTCCACGCACGATGTAGAAATCCCCATCGACCATCAAGACATCGGCTACAATGGTGCGTGTTTTCTGAGCAGAAACGACTTGAATCTCTTCTTCAGCTAGGAGGAAATCCACAGCTCCAAAGATGGGCAACACGATACTGAGGAAAATCCAGATCAATTGTCGGCGGTGAGGTCGTGGGACTGACATCTTCATCCTGTTCAACAAGATGCGGGAGAGGGTACCCGTTTCACTATATGGTATGGATGCAAGGAGATATGGTGCCGAGGCGCAGAATCGAACTGCGGACACCAGCCTTTTCAGGGCTGTGCTCTGCCAACTGAGCTACCTCGGCACACAATCTTTACCGATATTTGTTAACACGATTGTGCACAAACGGATCATGTGTGTAACAGGATTTTACCCTTAAAATCAAGCAAAAGTATAGGGTTATTCGTCGAGTTGAGGGCAAAGAGCTTTCTTGACGGTTTTTGTCATTGCCAGGTATTCTCCATTGGGGTTTCTCTCTAGATGAATAAAATGGATGCGAGATTTCTTACACGAAAATTGTCACACATAAAGGGTTGATCATGGAAGACAAGCAAGAGAAGAAAGAACGTGTTTCTCCGGAAGATCTTGAAGGTGTGGATGAGTCAGAAAATTTAGAAAAGGAAGGCGACGGGTTAGAAGAAGAGGCTGTAGTAGAAGAAGAGAAGGAGCTGACGAACGAGGAATACTTGCAAGCCGTTTTACAAAAAGCGAAGAATGCGGCACGCTCGTTAAGCGGAATGATTGCCATGAAAAAAAATGCGGCATTGATGGCAATGGCTGACGGGCTGGAGAAAGCGGAAGAAGCTCTTCTGGAAGCGAACGAGGAAGATCTCAAGGCCTTTGAGGGTGATGAGTCCCGTGAAGCGATGGCTGACCGACTTCGCTTAACCCCGGACAGAATTGCCGATATGGCCAAACAGATTCGAGAGATTGCCAAATTGCGTGATCCCGTCGGCGAATCGAAGGGGTTTTGGCAACGTCCGAACGGGATGCGAGTGGGACGTGTGCGGGTGCCGATTGGCGTGATCGGGATGATTTATGAGTCTCGGCCTAATGTGACGGCCGATGCCGCAGCCTTATGCTTGAAATCCGGCAATGTGTGTGTGTTACGAGGAGGCTCCGAAGCGCTGCATTCCAATAAGGCCATTGCGAAAGTCTTGATGGAGGCGGCAGAAAAATCAGAAATTCCCGAAGGGGCGATTACGTTTATTGATCGGCCGGATCGTGAGGTAGTATTGGCGTTACTCAAGAGTGATCAATATATCGATCTCATTATTCCACGCGGGGGCGACGCGTTGATGGAAATCGTGAATGAGCATGCCACGATTCCGGTGATTAAGCATGATAAAGGGGTTTGCCATGTATATGTGGATGTGGATGCTGATCTTTCAATGGCTCAACGAATTAGCTTGAATGCTAAAGTGCAGCGAGCCTCCACATGTAATGCGATGGAAACATTGTTGGTTCATGAGAAGGTCGCAAGAAAACTCTTGCCGCCGTTGGCCGAAGAATTCGTAAAAGCCAATGTGGAAATGCGAGGATGTCCTAGAACCTGCAAAATTGTCTCTGAAGCGCAACCGGCGGAAGACGAGGATTTTGGCAAGGAATTTTTGGCGTTAATTGTGGCCATTAAAGTGGTGAAAGACATGGATGATGCGATGAATCATATTTATCAATATGGATCTCATCACACGGAAACCATTGTGACCAATGACTATGACCGGGCCTTGCGGTTTCTCAGGGAAGTGGATGCCGGGGCGGTCATGATCAATGCTTCCACCCGCTTGAATGATGGCTATGAATTCGGGTTGGGCGCCGAAATTGGTATCAGCACCAGCCGTATTCATGCCCGTGGGCCGATGGGCCTCGAAGATCTCACATGCTCAAAGTATCTCGTTTACGGCACCGGCCAAATCCGCGAATAACACACCCATATCATATTCAAGATCAGCATTGATCATTATGGATCATACAGATTTCATGGATCGAGAAAGGGAATTGTGGGTTTTTTAAACTTCCTCTCCCTTTCAGGGAGAGGATTAGAGGTGAGGGTGCCAGACACATGGATAAGCACCATGCCCCTATGCGGGATGTGTAGTGGCTCCCTTGCATCAGCTCACAAAACTTTTCATTGTGACTATTGGCTTTGGTCATATCTCGTGCGCCATTCAGCTGTCTTGGCCCTCACCCCAACCCTCTCCCTGAAAGGGCGAGGGGGTATGAATGGTCACTCATACTCTATTTTTTATTGTTCCATGCTGTTTTTCTTTCGCTCTTTTCCTTTTCCTACTCACTCCACAACTTTAGTATGATTCTTATTTATCTGCTCAATTTGCAGATCTAGGATACTCGGCTGTCGTTGGGTCTTCACTAATCCCGCCATGAACATTCAGTCCATTTTGCAACATCCGGAAGCCATTCGGCTTCCAGGCAATCATGTGTATAAACATTCGTGGGCAACTGCAGGTGGACGAGTTGTTGAACAATCCACCGGGCATCATGTGTTTTATGGTAAACATGGCCAGCGGATCTTGCTGGCTGATCCCGATGGAAATCCATTACACGAATGTCTCTGGAGTACAGAGTCTTCAGGTATCCCGGTTCTCGTTTCAGCCAGAATTCGGTTGGATTGGGGACAGTGGGTAGGTATTACACCTGCCAGTCTCGTGAATACGATATCTTTGGATCTTTCGACGCGGCCTGGTTGGGAGCATCTGACGAGGGATGATCTACGAGAAATGGCTGCCCGGGCCATGAATGCTGATATCGCGACTATTCGGTTTTTTTATCGTAATGAAGACTTAGAACTGCATGGTGATGGGACCGCCACGATTCGGCAAGTCAAAGACTCATTCTATGTCTTACAGGATGGCTCGTTCGAGGGAGCAACATTTATGTCCTGTATGAGTCGCATGGAATGGGGGCACATCGAGTACTTGCCAGTTGTGGAATTATTTTTGTCACTGCTTCCTGGAACGGGGAGTGCGACCTTTGAGCTTATTCGCGGGCTCTATGATGATCAGCAGAGCGACTCTCCGACATCGTTGCCATATCGAGGAATTCCTACCTATCCCTCCGTCGCAGCGTTTCGAATATTCAGTTTATTCTTTACCCCTTCCATGCAATCGGGAGAAGTCCCCCAAGATGTTTTTTTAGACGTCAATCGTTCGCATGAAGTGGAATGGCGCCCTGCACCTGAGTACCCGGTCCGATACATCGACGAAGAGCAGCGGCTGACGGTGACGATTCATCACCACAACATTCAAAAAGTCACCCTCTGGGATGATTCATCTGGGATGGCCTATCTGGCCATGACTTCCTCTGGCGATGCCAAGGCTGATGGGCGCGGGGCTCAAGTCGTTGGACAAGAACTTCATTTGTATGATGGTGCCCGACGGAGTGTATGGAAAACACGAAAAGCATGGAGATTCTCGTCTCATGAACAAAGACGGGAATGGAACGCGCCTTCATCTTCTTGGCGAGAATGTTTTCCACAAGGTCCTCCAGAGCTGTCTCCGGCTCAGGCCTTCTCTGCTGTGTTGCTCTACCCTGATGACTCGACTATCATCGGCGAAAAAGAAAGCCAACCCTTTATTTTCGATTACCTGGATGATTTTCTGGAAGAACAAACAGAGTTTCGACAATTCAGGGAAACGGCTGATCACATATTATTAGCACGTTGCGAGGCAAGTCTCGGGGCTTGTCTGAAGTGTGCACGTCCGCAACGATATACCATCTGGTATCAGTGGCCGGAATTAGCTCAGAAGCATGCGCAACAGATTTGGAACATGTTAAACCGGAATCACACATTGTCTTGGCTACCACATTTTCAATTTTTCCCCGTCAGTCAGGAGACGATCAGAAATGCGTCTTCGCCCTTTGATTGGATCAATGCGTGGATCCCGTTCTCTGCCTATGATGATCAAGATGAATTGAGGCACTGGAGCTGGTTTCTTGCCAATCATCTCGTTCCAGGAGGAATCGGGTGTGTGGCCGGGCCAGCGATCATGGGACGTCTATTTCAGGAACATGGCCTTGCTGTGGTCCATGCTGAGCAAGGAGAAACTTTACCGACCTTCAAGATTCATCAGACGATTCTTCAGGCTGGGAGGCTTCATCCCGAGTTGACCGTTTGGATCATTCAACAATCGTAAAGCCTGTTTCTACAAACAAAGCAGAGCATTCACCATCGGGAGTCATCATATGAATGATCAGGAGAAACAGTGAGTGGTTATGGCTCATGCCCTCGCACACCAAGAGAACGAAATTCAATATCTCAAAGCCGGCCTTGTCGAGAAAACAAACATGACAATTGAAGAACTGCAACAAGAGCAAGACGAGTTTTGGACAAAGACCAAGTATTACCGAATTTATGAAACCATTACAACTCTTCAAGCACTTCAAGGAGAAATGAAATCCATTCCCGAGCACAGCAATGGCTTGCACAGCTTTTTCGCGCTCAACTGCCGTCTTTAGGTTTATCCTATCAATGTATGGCATGTGAGCACTTTTATGGAGGTTGCACTCGAACTCTTTCCCATAGAGCCACCACCGCCCTATTCATTTCGCATCGCGCCACCAGGGCGAGGATCCAGCAGCTGAGGAGATCCTGTTTCTCTCCCACTTGTACCACAGGGCAAATGTGTTCTCTCAACTCTCACGTTGCAACATGCCCACATGAATTCTTGGACATCGGAAGATCATCGAAGACCAACCGCATGTGGCGTAGCATTGCTCTGAGCCATGATTGGCTTCTAAGATTCTTTGGCCTTCAGTTTCTACCACCTGAGCAGTGAATCAATTTGTAACATTTGGTGAAGAACATTGACTTCTCAGTGAGAAGAAACGAATTTCAAATAGGGGAATCGTTTCAGTACGAAGAATGCTCTCCGTGGAAAATATGCGTACCACCTTGAATACCTCCGAATCGGATCAGAAGTATCGACTGCTTTTAGAGATCACCAATGCGATTGTGAGCAATCTTGATCGTGATGATCTCTTTCATTCCATTGCCAAGGAGCTTCAAAAAGGCCCGACTTTTGATCGAACCGGCATTACATTGTTCGACCCCTCGACAGATCATTTTCAGATCTATGCGCTAGAAACAACGGTTGATCCACTTTCTCTGCATCGAGGGTCGGACATCCCACGTCAGGGAAGTGGGATGGGATTGGCGTTTGATCAGCAGCAGGTGCTCTATCGACCTGATATTCCCGATGACTATAATTTTTTTGAAGATGTGCATTTTCTGGCGGAAGGGTTACGCTCGGTTGTCTATATCCCGCTGATGACCCAGAGGAAAACTTTGGGTACCTTTCAGATTGCCAGTCGGTCTCCCAACCAGTACTCCGATGCGGACATAGGATTTCTTCTCCATGTCGCCAACCAACTTGCTCTTGCGCTGGATAACACGCTTGCCTACGAAGAAATCAAAAGTCTCAAGGACCAACTTTCCAGGGAAAATATGTACCTCCAGGAAGAGATTCAATTCCAATGTAATTTTGAAGAAATTATCGGCTGTGATCGTTCGCTAAAAGTGGTGGCTCAGGGGGTGGATAAGGTCGCAAGGACTGACGCCACCGTGTTGATCTCAGGGGAAACCGGGACAGGCAAAGAGCTCTTTGCCAGGGCTATTCACCAATGTAGTGAGCGATGTCATCGACCACTGATTAAGGTGAACTGTGCAGCCCTTCCTGCTGGGCTTGTGGAGAGTGAACTATTCGGTCATGAGAAAGGTGCCTTTACCGGGGCTCTCCAGAGAAAAATCGGGCGTTTTGAACTTGCGCATAACGGCACGATTTTTTTGGACGAAATTGGCGACATTCCACCGGAAACGCAGGTGAAGTTGCTGCGGGTTCTCCAAGAGCGGGAGTTTGAACGAGTGGGTGGAACGGAAACGTTGAAGGTCAATGTGCGGGTGATTGCCGCCACCAACCGTGATCTTGCGGCAGCGGTGGACCAACAGACCTTTCGGGCCGACCTCTATTACCGGCTCAATGTCTTTCCCCTTCATGTTCCTCCCTTGCGGGAGCGGACGGAAGATATTCCTATATTGGCGCAGTATTTCGTGAATAAATATGCCAAACTATTCACGAAATCCATCTCGAGCATTCATCCGGACACCATGGAGCGGCTTGTGGCGTATCCCTGGCCGGGAAACGTGCGGGAGCTGGAAAATATCATAGAACGTGCCATGATCCTTTCTATGACATCGGTCTTGGTTATTGACGAAGGTTGGCCGTCGCCAAGGGACACGAGAGCCGGATCTGTCGGGAAACTCGTCACGTTAGAGGAAATGGAACGGGAGTATGTCCTCAAAGTTCTCCAACAAACCCGATGGGTGATTGGAGGAAAAAAAGGCGCAGCGGACATCCTGGATGTCCTCCCAATACCCTCCGAAGCCGGTTGACAAAGCTAGGCATCAAAAAACCGGATTAGCCGATTCTTCCCGAAAAGAACAAAATTTGATGAGCTTGGCATGCGATGATCATTGGTATTGAACGATTATTGAACAATAATTCTCGGAAGTGTTTAGACAATCGAACCCCGTACGATATCTTTTGTGAACTCCGTGGTGCACTTGATGGTTGGATATGGGAAGTGAAGATAACGACTCTAAATTGTTGTTTGCCAAGATTCTTTGTCGGATGTAGAAAAATTGCCCACCTCAATTCTTGGTCTGTACAGAACAGGAAATAGGTATCATGTCAAGCAATGACCCCAATTTTTAATTGGTGTCAGGAACCTAAATCTTCATCCAGGTAACTGAGGTACCTTATGATTCAGAGAAAGACCCAAAGCGAGTTCCACGCAGTTCGGCCACATTCATTGTTTTTTGGCCGTGCAAGAGAAAAATCAGGCCCACAAGGTGGCTATGGGTAGGTGAAAATCTGGCCAATCTGGATGGATGAGGGTTGCGGCGTTCTCTGCTTGCACGACTAATTCAAATGTTCCCTCAGTTGAACGATAGCATTCTAATTGTTGGGCATCAGGATCCACGATCCAATAATGAGACACGCCGAGAGCCGCGTATCGCTGGGCTTTGCTTGTACGATCATAATTTTTAGTCGATGGCTAAAGAACCTCCACTAATAAGAATGGGGGGCCTTCAATGCCTCGCTTCGAAATTTGCTCTGGGTTCAGGACAAGCACAATATCGGGTTGGACTACATCATGATTGCTCAACAGAACATCGATAGGTGCATTAAAAACTTCGCCTCGCCCGGTTTCTTCAAAATACGCTTCCAGCATACGTTGGAGACGTTTGGAGACCCGTTGATGCAAAGGGCTGAGCGCAGGTGTCACATGGAGGTCTCCTTCTAAGAGTTCATACCGCTTCCCATCAGAGGGAATTTCCGCGTAATCCGAATAATCGAATTTTGTTTTTAAGCCGGATATTGGCATCGTTTATCACCTCTTTCAGTCATTATACGCTTCTCTCTCCAGTATCAAAAGACTTGAATCAACTTTACCCTCAAAACGGCAGTGCTGCGCAATGAGGCTCGTGATTGACTGGCCCAGGCGGTGGAGGAGGAAGTCACAGGACTTTCTTGCCACGCATGCCCACATTCGTGATGACCAGGGGCGCTACATGATTGTGCTCAATGGCTATTTGCACGAACGCATCATTCAAGCGGGCATTGGAGACGTCCCGGTCCGAGACCGACAAGTCCGCGATCAACGGAAGATTCTGAAGGCCAATC
>SMVB01231720.1_pt1 | contig 11459 bp, 6 predicted proteins | sample 2456461 | NCBI WGS metagenome assembly SMVB01 (sample SAMN11095934, study PRJNA526329) | marine sediment metagenome | biome: Marine sediment; feature: Surficial sediment; material: Deep marine sediment; isolation source: Hadal surficial sediment | place: Pacific Ocean | collected 2014-05 | depth 0-1...
GGGGATGGCCGATATCGCTGAAGTGCTTTGGAATGACTATCTCAAGCACAACCCTGGCAACGCATACTGGGTCAACCGGGACCGCTTTGTATTGTCAAACGGCCATGGCTCCATGCTGCTCTACAGCTTGCTGTACCTTACTGGGTATGACTTGTCTATGGACGAGATTCGCAATTTTCGGCAGTTCGGTTCCCGGACGGCAGGACACCCGGAATACGAGCCCGCGTTGTCCATTGAGACGACGACGGGACCGCTTGGGCAAGGTCTCACGAATGCGGTCGGTATGGCGCTGGCCGAAAAAATGCTCGCCGCGCAGTTCAATCGACCGGGTTTGAATGTCGTAGACCACCGGACCTGGGTATTCGTCGGTGACGGTTGCCTCATGGAAGGCATTTCGCACGAGGCGTGCTCGCTTGCCGGCACCTTGAAGCTCGGCAAGCTGATCGTGATATATGATGACAATAATATTTCGATCGACGGTGAGGTTGGTGGCTGGTTCACTGACGACACTGTCAAGCGGTTCGAGGCGTACGACTGGCAAGTCATCGCTGATGTCGACGGTCATGATAGCGCAGCGATCGCAGCGGCGATTGACGAGGCGCAGACCGACAGCAGTCGTCCATCGCTGATCTGCTGCAAGACCGTGATTGGCTTTGGTGCGCCGAACAAGCAGGGCACCGCTGCGACGCATGGCGCAGCGCTGGGAGACGACGAAGTCGCTGCGGCTCGCGCTGAGTTGGGCTGGAATGCGCCACCGTTCGAAGTGCCTGCCGATATTGCCGCGGGCTGGGACGGCCGGTTACGCGGTGCGGCGGATGAACAGGCATGGCAACAGCTGTATGACAAATACTCGGAACAATACCCTGAACTTGCCGACGAATTGACACGACGCCTGGATGGCTCACTGCCTGACAACTGGAGCGATGTTGCCGACAAGGCGATCGCCGAAATCAATGCAGCCGGAGAGTCCATGGCAACGCGACAAGCGTCGCTCGTTGCGCTCAACGCGTTCTCACCGCTACTGCCAGAGATGGTGGGCGGCTCGGCCGACCTGACAGGATCCAACCTGACCAAGCACTCGGGTTCGTCTGTCATTACGGGCGACGACGCATCCGGCAATTACATCTACTTCGGCGTTCGCGAGTTCGGTATGTCGGCACTCTGCAATGGCATAGCGTTACACGGCGGATTCATGCCTTACTCGGGAACCTTTCTGACATTCTCCGACTACGCACGCAATGCATTGCGTATGGCCGCGTTGATGAAGATTCAAAATATCTTCGTCTACACACACGACTCAATTGGCCTTGGCGAAGACGGACCGACGCACCAGGCGGTTGAACACACGGCTTCGCTACGGCTCATGCCCAACATGCGCGTCTGGCGTCCTTGTGACGCCGTGGAGACGGCGGTCGCATGGCGCGATGCCATCGAACGTCGCGATGGGCCGACGAGCCTGATTCTTACCCGGCAGGGTGTGCCGCATCAGCAACGCAACAGCGAGCAGATCGCCGCAATAGTACGCGGTGGATACATTTTACGAGACGTCGATACGACGCCCGATCTCATATTGATCGCAACGGGATCCGAGGTCGCACTGGTCGTTGCGGCGGCCGCAACGCTGGCGGGTGAGGGCATCAGGGCGCGCGTTGTATCGATGCCCTGTACGGAGTTGTTTGACTTGCAAGACAAGGCGTATCGAGAGCGGGTTCTGCCATCCGATGTTACGGCGCGAGTCGTTGTCGAGGCCGGCGTGACGGCCACGTGGTGGCGCTATGCCGGGTTAGACGGGCGTATCATAGGCCTCGATCAATTTGGTGCGTCGGCGCCGGCGGACATACTCTTTGAGCACTTCGGTTTTTCGGCCGACAACGTGGTCAAAGTCGCCAGGGACATGCTGCAAGGCAAGCAAGCAGAGTGAATTCGGCCGGCACCCCGGCCAGTGAAATCTTCGGGAGACCTGTATGACAATCAAGATTGGTATTAACGGCTACGGTCGAATTGGCCGAAATATCCTGCGCGCTCTGTATGAGAGTGGCAAGCGCTCCGAAATCGAAATTCTCGCTGTTAACGATCTTGGCGACGCCAATACGAACGCGCATTTGACGCGTCGCGACACGGCGCATGGTCGCTTCCCGGGCACGATTGAAGTCGACGGCGATCACATGGTGGTGAATGGGGATCGCATTCGTGTTCTGGCTGAGCGCGATCCGGCCCAATTGCCCTGGGGTGATCTCGGCGTCGATATCGTTCTCGAGTCGACGGGGTTTTTTCGCACGCGTGACACGGCGGGAAAACACATCGAAGCCGGTGCGAAGAAAGTGATCATCTCGGCACCGGGCGGCGAGGACATCGATGCCACGATCGTTTATGGCGTCAATCACGACGTGCTCAAGGCGAGCGACACGATTATATCCAATGCGTCGTGCACGACGAATTGCCTGGCACCGCTGGTCAAACCGCTGCTCGATACGATTGGCGTAAAGCACGGCATCATGACGACAATTCATGCGTATACGAACGACCAGGTTCTGACAGATGTGTTCCACTCGGATTTGCGCCGCGCGCGCTCTGCCACGATGTCGCAGATTCCAACAAGCACGGGTGCTGCGACAGCGGTCGGGCTGGTACTGCCTGAGCTCAATGGCCGGCTTGATGGTTTCTCGATGCGTGTGCCGACCATCAATGTATCGGTGGTCGACCTGACATTTGTCGCCGAGCGCGAGACGAGCATCGAGGAAATCAACTCGGTCATGAAAGAAGCCAGCGAAGGCTATCTGAAGGGCGTGCTCGCCTACAACGATGAGCCGCTCGTGTCGATCGACTTCAACCACGATCCGGCATCATCTACCTACGATGCGGGCCTGACCAAGGTCATGCAAGGTACGCTCGTAAAAGTCTGTTCGTGGTACGACAACGAGTGGGGTTTCTCGAACCGCATGCTCGATACGACGATCGCGTTTCACAACGCCTAGCACCCTTAGGGAGCGCCTCACAATCGACCGGAGCCGTCATGCCCATTATTAATATGGTCGATGTCGAACTGTCCGGCAAGCGCGTATTGATCCGTGAGGATTTGAACGTGCCGGTGGCTGACGGGGTCGTGACGAGCGATGCGCGAATTCGTGCGGCGCTGCCGACGATCAGGGCAGCCCTGGATGCGAATGCCGCGGTGATGCTGATGTCCCATCTCGGTCGACCGACCGAAGGCGAGCCGGAAGCGAAGCTCTCTCTACAGCCTGTGGCCACACGGTTGTCGGAACTACTGCGCAGGCCGGTACGGCTTGTTACAAACTGGATCGACGGCGTCGAGATCGCGCCGGGCGAGGTCGTGCTTCTCGAGAACGTCCGCTTTCTCGAGGGCGAGCAAGCCTGCGACCAGGCTTTGTCCCGCAAAATGGCGGCGCTGTGTGACGTATTCGTCATGGATGCGTTCGGCACGGCACACCGTGTGCAAGCGAGTACCTATGGGGTCGCCGAACACGCGGCGATCGCTTGCGCGGGTCCATTGCTGGCTGGCGAACTGGCGGCATTGGGCCAGGCACTGACGAATCCGGCGCGACCGGTGGTGGCAATCGTTGGTGGATCGAAAGTTTCGACGAAACTGACGGTTTTGGTCGCTCTGTGTGACATTGTTGATTGCCTGATCGTTGGTGGTGGCATCGCCAACACTTTCATCGCGGCCGCGGGTCACGATGTTGGCAAATCACTGTACGAGCCTGACATGCTGGACACGGCACGCAAATTGGCGGCGCATCAGGATGATCGCGCCGAGATTCCTGTTACCCGCGATGTTGTCGTCGCCAACGAGTTTGCGGCCGACGCCGTGCCAACGGTCAAGAGAGTTGACACCGTTCTTCCTGGTGAATGGATTCTCGACATTGGGCCGGAAACCGTGAAATGTTTCTGTCGTATCCTCGAGGGCGCTGGCACGATCATATGGAACGGACCGGTCGGCGTATTCGAGTTCGATGCGTTCGGCGAAGGTACGCGGGCATTAGCCGAAGCCATCGCGGCGAGCGACGCATATTCCCTGGCCGGCGGTGGCGATACTCTGGCCGCAATCGACAAGTACGGTGTTGCGGAGCACATTTCTTACATTTCAACCGGTGGTGGGGCTTTTCTGGAGTTCGTGGAGGGAAAAAAATTGCCGGCTGTCGCTGTGCTGGAGAAACGCGGCAGCGAAGCGTAGCGGCGGTTACAGTCGCCGATTCGAATTAAGGTTCAATTACGTCGGCCACGGGCCTGTGATGGCCAGCGTCATGCCCGGGTACTGGATATTCACGAACATGATAGTGCCATCGGGCGAAAAGCACGTGCCCGCCAGCTCTGAATTGGAGTAGGCATTGTCGGCGACCTTATACATGCTGCCATCCGGGCCCACGCCGATGATGCCGCAATGCGATGCCGTATCTTCACAAACCAGCAAGTCGCCCCAGGGAGCCGCAACAATGTTGTCTGCGTTGTGCAGTAGTGAGTGCGTTGTGGCCTCGGCGACCAGCACTAACTCACCCGGACTCTCTTGTTCTTGCGATGTTCCTTCGAACGGGCTGGCACGGTACGCGAATATCTGGCCGAGTCGAGCAGGGCCGCCAATGGTACAGGTAAAGAAAAATTCGTCTCCGCCGGAACAGAGCCCTTCGCCTCGCGCGAATATTGCAGCGCCCAGCGATGCGCCGCGCTGCCTTAGGTCCTCTTCTGGATTATCAACGTCGTCTAGAGTGAGCCATCGTGTCTGCAGGGCTTCGCCGACTCGAATTGGCGCTTTGCCCGCCCAGTTGTTCGTTGCCATTGATGGTCTGCCGGAGATCGCGAGTGCCTGCAAGCGGCCTCCGGCATGCAAATCACCTGGCACATCGGGAATGAACCGGTAAAAGAGGCTGTGGTCCTCGTCCTCGGTCATGTAGACAATGCCCGAGGATTCGTGCACCGCGGCGGCTTCGTGGATAAACCTGCCCATCGCTGTGATCGGTCGTGGCTCGACCAGGCCTGCCTCATCAGCCGGTACCTCAAAAACATAGCCGTGTGGTTTCTCACGAATTTTTCCCCAGCGTTTGCCCGGCGATTCGACACATTCTTCACAAGACAACCACGATCCCCACGGTGTCGGGCCGCCGGCGCAGTTCCATTCGGTACCCGCGAGACTCAGGTGTTGTCGTTCTGTTGTTCCGCTGCCTGGGTCATAAACGGTTGTCGTTGTTCCGCCGGCGCCTGGTGTCAATCCCTGTCCTGCATCGTACAGCTTGCTTATTACATCGCGCGACAGAATCCTGGGCGATGCGCCGAACGCGCTGTGATTAAGTTCGCCAGGCTCGAGTTCGTGATTGCAGACGAGTATGACGCGACCATCTTCACCCGCAAACGCGGCCATGCCATCGTGAGCGTGCGGCACGACAAGTCCATCGCTCATACGATCTCCGGCTCGTGATACGACCTCGTAACTGAATCCCGCCGGCAAATCGAGAACGCCGTTTGGATCTGATCGCAATGGCCCCATCCTCGATTCACTGGCTCGACTGGATGGCGGCAAGGCAGGGCATGCAGCAATGATCGCGAGACATTGCAAAAATTTTCGCCTGTCCATTCGTCCCTTTTCGGCCTCCACAACGGTGTCGCAGCATAGCGTTAATTAGAAGGCGCGGAAAGTTACGTTATCCGTGTTGCTGATACAGGGTCTGTTGGCGTGTGCAATAATCGTCAGCATGCTCAGAAGAACAAAAATTGTCGCGACACTGGGTCCGGCGACCGACGGCAAGAATGTGCTGCACGGAATGATCGAAGCAGGTCTGGATGTCGCGCGAATCAATTTCTCACATGGCGATGCGGCAGCAACTCGCAGACGTGCGGCAATGCTGCGCGCGGCAGCTACGAAGTGTGGTCGCGACGTTGGACTGATGGGAGACCTGCAAGGTCCCAAAATCCGGATTCGGCGGTTCAAGGAGCACAGCGTTGAGCTGCTCGATGGAGACTCTTTCTTTCTCGACAGCACCTTGGGTGCTGCAGATGGTACTCAAAAGGGTGTCAGCGTCGCACTTGATACCCTGCACAAGGATGTGGTTTCGGGCGACGTCTTGCTACTGAATGACGGCATGATTGTGTTGGAGGTCGATCGTGTCGAGGGTACACGTATCCACACCAATGTTGCCACAGGTGGCATTCTCTCCGATCACAAGGGCATCAATAAGAAGGGCGGTGGCTTATCTGCCGCCGCGCTGACCGATATCGACCGGCAGAACATCAAGTTGGCGGCAGAGCTCGAAATGGACTTTCTCGCCGTATCCTTTGTGCGCAGCGAAGCAGATGTGCTTGAAGCACGACGCCTGTTCGAGGCAGCCGGCGGGCGCGGTCTGATCGTCGCCAAGGTGGAACGTGCTGAGGCCGTCGAGAACATCGATTCGATCATTAAAGCTGCGGATGTGATCATGGTCGCCCGCGGCGACCTTGGCGTCGAACTGGGTTACGCCCAGCTGACTGGCATACAGAAAAAGCTGATCCGCAAGACTCGCAAAGGCAGCAAGATCGTGATCACGGCGACGCAGATGATGGAGTCGATGATTCAACACCCGATTCCTACGCGCGCCGAAGTGTCAGATGTCGCAAATGCGGTGATGGATGGTACCGACGCGGTAATGTTGTCGGGTGAAACGGCCGTTGGCAAATTTCCGGTGCATGCTATTCGGGCGATGGGTGAAGTCTGTACCGGGGCAGAAAAATTTCAGCTCCCGGAGAGTCGAACCCGCCATCGGCTTGGAGATTATTTCGAGAATGTCGATGAAGCTATTGCCATGGCAGTGATGTACGCCGCGAATCACTTAAAAGTTAGAGCGATCATCGCGTTGACCGAGTCGGGTTCCACGACGCGGTGGATGTCGCGGATTCGATCCGATATTCCGATCTACGCGTTTACTCCTTATTCTGCAACGAGTCGACGCGTTGCCATGTACCGTGGTGTATATCCGGTTGCGTTTGCAATTCAGGACACCAGGCAGCATCGATTGTATATCGACATCTTCAAAACGCTGCTGTCGAACGATCTTGTCGAAGTTGACGACCTTGTCATTTTCACGAAAGGTGACCTCCTGGGCGTCTCCGGGAGTACCAATTCGATGACGATTCTCAGGGTCACCGAAGAGAAATAGCTGACCATGAAGCGGCTGTTCCTTCGTCTGTTCGCAGCCGTTCTGCTGGCGGTATTTGTGTCGGCTACTGTCGGCTGGCTGACGTTTTGGGCCAGTCTGCCGACGCTGGATGGGATCATGTCGGTGGGCGGGCTGCGTGCGAGCGCCAGCATTGAACGCGATGCTGCCGGCGTCGCGACGATAACGGCGAGTAACCGGGCTGATCTCGCGTTTGCGACAGGATTCGCACACAGCCAGGATCGATTTTTTCAAATGGACATGATGCGACGCCAGGCGGCCGGAGAACTGGCAGAAGTCATTGGCGAAGCGGCCATAAGTTCCGACCGGCGCTTGCGCTTGCATCGATTCCGTAACCGGGCGCGAACCGCAGTCACGACCCAATCAGACAACGACTCGGCTGTGTTGCGCAGCTATGCCGACGGCGTCAACGCCGGCCTCGCGAGTCTCGGTGCAAAGCCGTTCGAGTACTTTGTACTCGGCGTGGATCCCGAGCCCTGGCAGCCCGAGGACACGGTGCTCGTTGCCTACGCAATGTTCGTTCAACTTAATGATTCGCGCGCGACTCGTGATGTGCAGCGGGGTCTCGCGAAGCGCATCTTGCCATCTGCGGTGTATGCGTGGATGTATCCGCAAGGCACGTCGTGGGATGCGCCGTTGATGGGCGTTGCGCGTGCGGCGATGGCTATGCCTGCACCAGGCACGTATTCCATTCGGCATGTTGGCGATATTTCCCCGCCCGCGGCGGAACGTAGTAGACCGCCTCTTGATGGCAGCAACAACTGGGCAGTTCGTGGCGCATTGACCAGCACCGGTCGTGCGTTGGTGTCCAATGATATGCACCTGATGTTGAGGACGCCGAATGTCTATTATCGTGCGCGCCTTGTCGTGAACGGTGCTGTCAGGCGCGATGTTACAGGCGTCACGCTGCCGGGCTCGCCATTCGTCGTGGCGGGCAGCAATGGCAAGGTCGCCTGGGGTTTCACGAACAGCTACGGCGATTGGGCCGATGCGGTAATACTGCGGCCAGGCCAATCTCCGAATACCTACCGGACACCTGCTGGTGACCGATCATTTGATGAGTATCACGAGGTTATACGGGTCAAAGACGGTGCGCCAATCGAATACATCGTGCGTGAGACGATCTGGGGTCCCGTAATTGATGACGTCGATTATCCAGATGGTGAGCTGGTAGTGAGCTGGATCGCGCACCAGGCTGGCGCCGCGAATCTTCGGCTGATGGACCTGGAGACGGTCGGCTCGGTGGTTGCGGCGCTAGCCGTTGCAAATACGATGGGGATTCCGCCGCAAAACTTTGTCGCCGGTGACGCCGACGGCAATATCGGCTGGACGATTGCGGGAAAAATTCCGCGCAAATCATCCTTCGATGCGATGGTGCCTGCCGACTGGAGCGAAGCACAGGGCTGGCACGGTTGGCTGGACACCGACGCGTATCCGCGAATCCTGAATCCTGACAGTGGTCGCATCTGGACCGCGAATGCACGGGTTACCGACGGCGAGTCGCTGAGCCTCATCGGTGACGGTGGCTACGACCTCGGTGCCCGGGCGTCACAGATTCGAGACGCACTGCTGGCCAGGGATAAATTCGAACCAGCCGACATGCTCGCGATTCAAACCGACGATCGTGCCCTGTTTCTCGGCCGTTGGCGCGAGTTGTTGCTCGATGTCCTGGACGAGGAGACGACAGCGTCAGATCCCGACTTGACGGAATACCGACGCCTTGCAGAGAACTGGATCCCACGAGCAACACCCGCCTCAGTCGGCTATCGTTTGGTGCGCGCATTTCGCCTTGAAGTTCAGTCGCGCGTGTTTCATGCGCTGACGGGCCCGGTTCGCGATGCCTACGACGACGATGTCCGGCTGCGCCGCAGCAGCCAGTTCGAGGCGCCGCTGTGGTCGCTGCTCCGCGAACAACCACAACATCTTCTGCCCGGTAACTACGATAGCTGGCACGCGCTGTTGCTGGCAGCAGTTAATGAAAATATTCGCTACTTCAAAGCGGGCTTTGACGGCGATCTTGCCGATCGAAACTGGGGCGAACGCAACATGGCCAGCATCAGGCACCCGATGAGCCGGGCATTACCGTTCCTGGCGGGTTTTCTCGACATGCCACGCGAACCACTGGCTGGTGACAGCAACATGCCCAAGGCCCAGGGAACGAACTGGGGGGCCTCGCAGCGATTTTCAGTCGCACCGGGTGACGAAGCCAATGGCCTGATGCACATGCCTGCCGGGCAGAGCGGGCATCCGCTGTCAGAATTTTACAGGCGTGGTCATCAGGACTGGGTCGAAGGGCGAGCGACGCCGTTCCTGCCTGGGGAAACCCGTCACACACTGATTCTGACGCCGTCCGGCGAATAGCGGTCCTTGTGCGCAATACTTCAGACGGTAAGATAGTCGCTGCGTGGCACGATTTCCGGACGAACTAATGGCAGACAAGAAATTCTCAGGCACGAGCACCTACGTTTCCACTGACGACCTGACACTCGCGGTCAATGCGGCCGTTACGCTACAGCGACCCATACTGATCAAGGGCGAACCTGGCACGGGAAAGACGCAACTGGCGATCGAGGTTGCGAAGTCACTTGGCAAGCCATTGTACGAATGGCACATTAAATCGACGACCAAAGCGCAGCAGGGCTTGTACGAGTATGACGCCGTCGCGCGACTTCGTGATTCTCAGTTGGGCGACGCGCGTGTGAATGACATTTCCAATTATATCGTGCCCGGCAATATCTGGGAGGCGTTCGATAGCGTTGAGCAACCCGTATTGCTGATCGACGAGATTGACAAGGCCGACATCGAATTTCCGAATGACTTGCTGCTGGAACTCGACCGGATGGAATTTTTCGTGTACGAGACGAAACAACTGATCAAGGCAGTGCACCGGCCGATTATTATCATCACAAGCAATAACGAGAAAGAGTTGCCTGACGCATTCTTGCGGCGTTGCTTTTTCCATTACATCCAATTTCCGGACAGGAACACGATGCAGAAAATCGTCGATGTGCATTTTCCCGGGCTGAAGAAAACATTGCTGACCGAGGCGCTCAATGCGTTTTACAAAATACGAGAAGTGCCCGGGCTGAAGAAAAAACCGTCAACGTCGGAACTGCTTGACTGGATAAAGCTGCTGCTGGCCGAGGACATTTCGCCTGAATTCCTCAGGGCCGAAGCGTCGCGCAAGGCGATTCCGCCGCTTTACGGTGCGCTTTTGAAAAATGAGCAGGATGTGCACCTGTTCGAGCAACTGGTTTTTCTGGATCGACGCAACAGCAGGACGTCGAGCTGATGCTTGATGGCTAGTAGCCGACCATGTTGATACCGTTTTTCTTTTTGCTTCGTGATGGCGGTATCAAAACGTCGATTACCGAGTTGTTGATGTTGCTCGAGGCAATGAAAAGCGGGCTCGCCGAAAAAAGTGTCGAAGAATTCTACTACCTGTCACGTGTCTGCCTTGTGAAGGATGAGGCACACTTTGATCGATTCGACCGCATCTTCGCGGTGTATTTCAAAGGATTGGAAGACTCGCTGGGCGACTTGATGCAGGATGTTCCTGAAGAATGGCTCAAGCTGCAGGCAGAGCTAATGCTAAGTGAGGAGGAGCGCGCGCAGATTGAGGCGTTGGGCGGTTTCGAGGCGCTGATGAAAGCGCTCCAGGAGCGCCTCGATGAGCAAGATGAACGCCACGAGGGTGGCAGCCGATGGATTGGCACGGCCGGCACGTCGCCGTTTGGCGCGTACGGCTACAACCCTGAGGGAGTGCGTATTGGCCAGCCAGGATCGCGAAATCGCCGTGCCGTCAAAATCTGGGAGCGGCGCGAATTTCGCAATCTTGATGACTCGATCGAACTCGGTACACGCAATATCAAGGTCGCCTTGCGGCGGTTGCGTAAGTTTGCCCGTGAGGGTGCTGCCGACCAGCTTGATCTCGCCGATACGATAGACAAGACGGCGCGCAATGCCGGACTGTTGGACATCCGCATGGTCCCTGAGCGGCACAATGCCATCAAAGTACTGTTATTTTTGGATATTGGTGGCTCAATGGACGATCACGTGCGCGTTTGCGAGGAGCTCTTTTCCGCTGCGCGTAGCGAGTTCAAACATCTTGAGTACTTCTATTTTCACAACTTCGTTTATGAAAGCGTATGGAAAGACAATCGACGCCGACATGCCGAACGTATACCGACGCTTGATATTACTCACAGGTACGGTAGCGACTACAAGTTGATATTTGTCGGCGATGCGACGATGAGTCCGTACGAGATTGTTTACGCGGGTGGCAGCATCGAACACTGGAAC
>SMVB01198373.1_pt1 | contig 11457 bp, 8 predicted proteins | sample 2456461 | NCBI WGS metagenome assembly SMVB01 (sample SAMN11095934, study PRJNA526329) | marine sediment metagenome | biome: Marine sediment; feature: Surficial sediment; material: Deep marine sediment; isolation source: Hadal surficial sediment | place: Pacific Ocean | collected 2014-05 | depth 0-1...
CACGATGGAAACGGCTCTGCGCCAGTGTCAGCTGGAAACCCAGAATCAGCTCATGGAGGAAAAGCTCAAGGAGTCCGAAGAGCTGCACCGGTTCATCGTCAACAGCTCACCGGATCTGGTGTACATGCTCGATCGCAATGGATGCTTCACTTTTCTGAATGACCGGGTCGAGAGCTTGTTGGGGTTCAGCAAAGATGAGTTGCTCGGCAAACATTACACCGAAATCGTGGACCAAGATCACCTGGAGATAGCACGCAACATCTTCAACGAACGGCGCGCCGGAAGCCGTGCGATTGCCAACGCCGAACTGCGTCTGAAGAGCCGTCTCGGGCGTCGCGGCCCGCAGTTGTTTCATGCAACAAGCGTGTGGATGGAATTGACCGCCATGGGCGTGTACTCCGATGTCAACGAGCGCACCCGGGGAAACTTCGTCGGTACTTACGGCACCGCTCGGGACATCAGCGAGCGCAAGGAAGCAGAAGAGGTGATCAACTTCCAGGCCTACCACGATCTGCTCACTCATCTGCCCAACCGCGCGCTGCTCAAAGACCGGCTTTCGCTCGCGATCGCCCATGCCCGCCGCAACAAGCGCAAGTTGGCGGTGATGTTTCTGGATCTCGATCGTTTCAAGCTCGTGAACGATACCCTGGGTCACAGCATGGGCGATCGGCTGCTCAAGGCCGTGGCTAATCGTTTGCAAAGCTGTCTGCGACGTGGCGACACGCTTTCGCGATTCGGTGGCGATGAATTCACGCTGTTGCTGCCCGAAGTGCGAACCCGCGACGATGTAGTGGTGATTGCCAGCAAGATTCTGGATCGTCTCAACGGTCCGTTCGTGATCGATGGTCATGAGTTGTTCGTTGGCGCCAGCATCGGAATCGCGATGTACCCAGAAGCTGGAGATTCTGAGGAGTCACTGGTCCAGAGCGCCGATATCGCGATGTATCACGTGAAGGGTCGCGGCAAGAACGGCTACCAGTTCTTTTCCGAGGAGATGAACCAAAAGTTCTCCACCCGATTGTCCATGGAACGCGAGCTCAGAAATGGGCTGACCCGGGAAGAGCTCGCCGTCTACTACCAACCGCAGGTGTCGCTGAGTTCCGGTCGCATCGTTGGGGTGGAAGCTCTCGTGCGCTGGCGGCACCCGTCCCGCGGGTTGCTGGAGCCGAACGATTTTCTGCCCATGGCGGTGGAAGCCGGACTCATCACCAGGATCGACGAGTATGTTCAGAAGCGCGCTTTCTCCGATGTTGCAGGTTGGCACCGGGGCGGGGTGGGAGACATCCGGGTTTCGGTGAATCTGTCTGCGCTGCAACTCGAGCAGGAAAACTTCGTGGATCGATTTCTTGGCAGCATGGCCGCCTCCGGTCTCGAACCGTCCAGCGTGAAGCTGGAAATCACCGAGAATATCCTGATGCAGGATATGGAAGTGATTATTCCAAAGCTGAAGGAGTTGCGACGGCTCGGTGTTTGCATCGCCATCGATGATTTCGGCATGGGGTACTCGTCGCTGCGCTACCTGCAACAGTTCCCGATCAACACTCTGAAAATCGATCGCAGCTTTGTCGCGGATATCCGCGCAGAACAGGGCGACGCCAGCATCATCAACGCGATCGTTGCCATGGCCCGTGGTTTGAAACTCGATCTGATTGCCGAAGGCGTGGAGAACCGCACCCAGCTGCGCTATCTGCGTTCCCAGGGCTGCAGCGAAGTGCAGGGCTTTATCTTCAGCGGGCCGGTTCCGGCGGCGAAAATTAAGGCGCTGCTGCAGGAAGATCCCTATCGGGCGTTGGTGTTAGAACAACACACCGAACCCGCGCCGGTCGCATAGTCACGACAGGACGCTGCCCATGAAAGGCTTTACCACGAAGATCGTGCACAGCGATCGTCTCGATGTAATTGAGCATGGATCGCTGCACAAACCGATACATGCGACGGTCGCATACGGCTACGAGGACGCGCGCGATCTGGCGGCCGTGTTCCAGGGCAAGCAAGCCGGGTTCACCTATGGCCGGCAGGTTAATCCTACGATCGAAGCGCTGCAAACGAAGATCTCCAAGATGGAAGATGGTTTGCAGACCGTGTGCTTTGCAACGGGCATGGCCGCCATCGGAACCATGTTGTTTGCGTTGCTGAAGAACGGTGACCACTTCGTTTCCAGCTCCTTCCTGTTCGGCAACACCAACAGCCTTTTCAACAGCTTTTCAGAGCACGGGGTTGATGTGACGTTCGTGGACGCAACTGATGTCGACGCGGTAGCGGCAGGGATCAACGAACGGACCCGGCTGGTGTTCGTCGAAACCATTGCCAATCCACGCACGCAGGTCGCAGCACTCGAGGAGATTGGCGCGCTGTGTGCCGGGCGGGGGTTGGTGTATGTGGTAGACAACACCATGACGTCTCCCTACCTGTTTCAGCCCAAGGCGGTGAATGCGAGCCTGGTGGTCAACAGCCTGACTAAGTACATCGGCGGCCACGGTAACGCCCTGGGCGGGGCCATCACCGAGATGGGGCAATTCGACTGGGCGACGTTCGACAACATCTATGACACCTACAAGACGGGTGACCCCGAAAAGTGGGCCATCACTCAGATCAAAAAGAAGGGGCTGCGCGATTTCGGGGCGACGCTGGCGGCAGAAGCCGCGCACCACCTCGCCGTGGGCGCCGAGACCCTCGCGCTGCGCATGGAACGCCAATGTGCCAACGCATCGGCCTTGGCCGGGTTGTTAGACCAGCATGCCAAGGTCCAGGCGGTATACTTTCCGGGTCTGGAGCACCATCCCCAGTACCAGCGGGCGAAAGACCTGTTTCGGCATCCCGGCGCGGTGTTCAGCTTCGAGCTTATCGCCGGCGTCGACATCTGGGCATTCATGAGCGGTCTGAGCGTCATCGTGAAGTCGAGCAACCTCGGCGACAATCGTACGCTGGCGATACCGGTCGCGCACACGATCTACTACGAGATGGGGCAGGAACGTCGAGCCAGCATGGGCATTGAAGATTCGTTGATCCGCATCTCGGTGGGCATCGAAGAAGCCGACGACCTGCTAGCGGACCTGGAAAACGCGCTCGGATAGGGAGGCGGGAACGTCGATGGAGAGGCTCAAAGGCAAGGTCGCAGTCATTACCGGCGGCGCCGGGGGAATTGGCATGGCGGCCGGAAAGCTTTTCGCAGCCGAAGGTGCGGATGTGTTGCTCGCCGACCTGAACGAGAGCGCATTGCAGGATGCTGTTCAGAGCATCGGCAGCAACCGTGTGAGCTGCTTTGTCGTAGACGTCACCAAAGCCGGCGACAATGAAGCGATGATCGCTTGTGCGGAAGAGCGCTATGGTGGGGTGGATGTCATGTTGGCGAATGCCGGCATCGAAGGCGAGCTTGCGCCCATCGTCGACTACGACGAAGCAAGCTTTGATCAGGTCCTGGGCGTAAACGTAAAAGGCGTGTTCCTCGGCTTGAAATCGTCGATCCCGGCGTTGGCCAGGCGCGGCGGGGGCAGCATCGTGATTACTTCTTCTGTCGCCGGAGTTTCCGGCGGCCCTGGTATGTCGGCTTACGTCACGAGCAAGCACGCCGTGATCGGTTTGATGCGCTCGGCTGCCAGGGAGTGTGCGGGGCAGAACATTCGGGTGAACACGGTCAACCCATCGCCGGTGGAAACCCGAATGATGCGTAGCATCGAGGACATGATGCCGGGCGAGTCGGAGCAGGCGAAGGAAGTTATGCAGGCGCGTATTCCCTTGCAGCGCTACGGCGAGCCCGAAGAGATTGCCAAGGTCATGTTGTTCCTCGCAAGCGACGACAGTTCGTGGGTAACCGGCTCGGTATATATGGCGGACGGAGGCCAGACGGCCTGACAGACAAGGTGAAACAAGCACTTCTAGAAACCAACCTCGGACTGCCCAATCGACGTTCGGGCAAAGTGCGCGATCTCTACGATGTCACTCTGGAGGGTGGCCAACCTGCACTGCTGATCGTCGCTACGGACCGGATCAGTGCGTTCGATGTTGTGATGAGTAACGGTCTCCCGGGCAAGGGCATTGTGCTCACCCAGATATCGAAGTTCTGGTTCGACCATTTTTCTGCAGAGATCGACCATCATCTTTTGTCGACCGACGTGGCCGATGTACCGGGGCTCACCGATGCCGAAAGGCTACAGCTCGCCGGGCGCATCATGCTCTGTCGTAAAACCGAGGTGGTGCCCATCGAGTGCATTGCCCGCGGCTACATCACGGGCAGCGGCTGGAAGGACTATCAACGTACGGGTGCCGTGTGCGGCATCACGCTTCCCGATGATTTGCGCAACAGCGATCGGCTCGCTGAGCCTCTGTTTACACCATCCACCAAGGCGCACAGTGGTCACGATGAGAACATCAGCTTCGATCAGGGCGCTGAGGTTGTGGGCCGCGAGTTGATGCAGTGGCTTTGTGAGACGACCCTGTGGTTGTATTCCAAAGCTCGCGACTACGCGCTCGAGCGTGGCATCATTCTGGCCGACACCAAATTCGAGTTCGGTCGCTTGCCTGGTCAGAGTACCGTGTTGCTCATCGACGAGATCTTTACTCCCGACAGCTCGCGCTTCTGGCCCGCCAATGAGTGGGAACCGGGGTCGGAGCAACCGAGCTTCGACAAACAGATCGTGCGCAACTACCTGGAAACCGTCGTTGCGGCGGGTCAATGGGACAAGACTCCGCCCGGGCCGATGCTGCCTGAGGAGGTCGTAGAAAACAGCATCAACCGCTACCTGCAAGCCTACGAGTTGCTCACCGGCTCGAAACTCGAGCTTTAGCAGCATGAAATACGTGATGCCGGAGCGTGGTACCGATTGGCCCGTGCTCAAAAAGGAGATGATCGAGCGAGGCGCCAACGATGCTAAGTGGCGCGAAGGCAAGACGGCGGTGTACGTCTTTAACGCAGGCGAGGACGTGGCGCGGGTGCAGAAAGAAGCCTACACCCTGTACATGTCCGAAAACGGCCTCGGGCCATTGGCGTTTCCAAGCCTTAAGCAGATGGAGGACGAGGTCATCGGCATGGGGTTGTCTCTGCTTCACGCGCCCGACGACGCAGCCGGCACGATGACCTCGGGCGGCACCGACTCCATCACCATGGCGGTGAAGACCGCGCGCGACTACGCCGTGAGCCGTCGCGGCGTAAACATTGCGAATGCCAACATCGTCGCCCCCTGGTCGGCTCACCCGGCATTCGACAAGGCCGCTAGTCTCATGAGCTTGGGCATCCGTCGGATTCCGGTGGGTGAAGATCTGTTGGCTGACAGCCAGGCCATGGAGAGCGCGGTCGATGGCGACACCATCATGCTCGTAGGTTCGGCGCCGAGCTTTCCCTACGGGCTGATCGATGACATCCAGGCGCTTGGACGAATCGCCGAGTCCCAGGGCGTGTGGCTGCACGTCGATGCCTGTGTGGGCGGCTACATTGCGCCCTTTGTGCGCATGAATGGCGCCGACATTGCCGCGTTTGACTTCGCCGTTCCGGCGGTGACGTCCATGTCTGCCGACCTGCACAAGTATGGCTACTGCGCCAAGGGTGCCTCCACGGTATTTTATCGCAGCGAGGAGTTGCACCGCTACATGGTGTTCGATTACAGCGACTGGCCTGGTGGGCGGATGATCACCCCGACTCTGGCTGGCACCCGCCCAGGGGGGGCGATATCCGCAGCATGGGCGGTGATGAACTATCTGGGCGTCGAGGGTTACAAGTCCAAGCACAAGCTCGTGACCGATGCGCGGGAAACGATCGAGGTCGGGGTGAGGGAACTCGGTTTTTCGGTGCTCGGGGAGCCGCAGCTCGGCATCGTGGCGTTCGCTCATGCGGACGTCGATGTGTTCGCCGTTTACAGGTCTATGTACCGTAAGGGCTGGTTTGCCAGCTTGACGACCCACCCCAAGGCGCTGCATCTCATGCTGTCGCCGTTCCACAAGCAGGTCACGCAGGCCTATCTGCACGATCTGAAAGCGTCCGTTGACGAGGCCCACGCGGCACATCCGGACGCTGAATTCGAGGCCAGATACAGCTGATGCGCGTTCGCGCTCAATTCTAAGGCTGTGTCGAAGTTGTGTTGCCGATCACGGTCGGGGTTTATATGAACCTCTATGCTGGTTTTGTAGCTGCATAAAGCCAGGCGCAATCGTCAGAGTTATATGGATCTACTAAAATGATTTGTGGATTTATATGAAACTATGCATAATTACTCGGCGTGCTCGTCCGTAGGTTTATACAGATCTTAAAAACCTGATAAAGAGTTTATATGCCTAGAATGTCGAAATCGTACAGCCTCCTCAGCGACGCTGCGGTGGGCTGTCTTGGGGATCTTGGCATGCGGCTGAAAGAGGCCCGGCTGCGCCGCAACTGGACCCAGGAGCAGACCGCGGCCAAGGCCGGGTTGTCGGAGAGCTCGGTTAAAAAGGTCGAAGCGGGATCCCCACGTATCACCATGGGTGCGTACCTGTCATTGCTGGACGTCTTCGGCATGCCCGCCGCCTTTGATCGGGTGATGGCGCCCGGGGAGGACACCCTGGGTGAGGCGCTCAGCCGCAACGCAACAAGGCAACGGGCACGACAGGCGCGCTCGAGCGCAGATGAGTGGGAGATCTGATGTCCGAGAAGCTGTTCGTTCATGCCGATCTGGGTGATGGTAAGAAGGTGCTCGTCGGGCAGCTGCTGCTCGACGAGAGCAGGGGCCGCTTCAAATACGCCAAGGCGTATCTGGATAACATCAATGCGTTTGCCCTGGATCCGATTAACTTGCCGCTCAACGGTGAAGTTCATGAAAACCCCCGTACCCGGGACACGCCGGGCGTGTTCGGCGTGCTTATCGACGCGGGGCCGGATGAATGGGGTCGCCGTCAGTTGACCAAGACCCGCGTGCCGCCGCCGGTGACCAACATCGAGTTTTTGCTGGCCGCGAGCGGGGAAGGGGTTGGCGCCCTGCACTTCACCGCCCAGATTCAGGACAAGCCCAAGCCCACGCCGCCCCGACCGTTCGAGAATCTGGTGCACCTGCAACAGATCGCCGATGACATCGAATCGGGACGGGAAGTGGATCAGAGCCTGGAACCTTACTTTTTCCACGGCAGTGGCCTTGGCGGCGCGCGGCCCAAGACGCTCATTGAGCATGAGGGGCGCAACTGGATAGCCAAGTTCAATCGGGACATCGACCTGGTGGACATGTGCAAGGTGGAGTGGGCCTCCATGCGCATGGCAGGTGAGGCCGGTATCGAGGTCCCGGACGTGGAACTCACCGAGACTGCGCGCGGCCCGGTGGTGCTCGTCGAGCGTTTCGATCGCTCAGCCGATGAGCAACATCATCTGGTCTCCGTTGCGAGCCTGATCAACAAGTTCGACATCACTCAGTTCGACGAAGCGGCCATGTCTTATCCAGGCATCTTTCAGCTGGGCAACCGCATTGGCACGAGTACCGTGGATCTGGCCGAGCATATGTTTCGACGCATGCTGTTCAACATCGCTATCGGCAACACTGACGATCACCTTCGCAACCACGCGTTCTACAAGAAAGCGGCAGAAGCTGAGTATTTGTTGACGCCAGGCTACGATATCGTTCCCAACACGGGCTTGCAGGGGTCACACGCCATCGCGTTGGGGTCATTTGGCAGCACGCCCAGCCGCGACAACATCGAAGCCGCCGCGCACCGCATGGGCATCGAGCGACCGCGCGCGGTCAGGATTTCCAGCGAGGTACTTGCGGTCACCGAGTGCTGGCAGGAGTTCATGAAGCAAGCCAACGTGGTCGATTCCGATATTGCGATCCTCGAGCGATGCTTTGCGTATCAGAAGGTCGTGAAGGAGTTTGTCGATGTGAAGGTTTGATGCGCGCTAATTTTGATGCGCACCAATCCAATAAGGGTCGACCCAATGAGGGTCGACGTTCGTTTTTTTAAAAATCGAGAAGTCCACTGGATCACCGGGAACGGCGACATCCTGCTTTTGGGCTGCTAAAGTTCGGCACGAAGACAATCGGGAACGGGGATTTACGATGCAAGATGTGGAAACCCATCGTTTTGCGATGGATGGGAAGGATCCGCGGAATTTGCGCGGCGATCCGATCACTCAGGACCGATATTACAGCCGCGAGTTCATGCAGCAGGAGTGGGATCACCTTTGGACCAAGATCTGGCACATCGCTGGCCGCGAGAACCAGCTCAAGGAACCGGGTGACTACATCGTCCACGATTTCATGCATGAATCGGTCATCATCGTCATGCAGCGGGATCGGACCCTCAAAGGCTTCTACAATGCGTGCGGCCACCGCGCGGCGCGCCTGGTCTGGGGAGATGGCGCGCAGGACAGCTTCTCCTGTCCGTATCACAACTGGAAATGGGGCATCGACGGCGTTTTGGAAGACTGCCCGGACCGCGACGATTTCCCCCAGGGGGACCCGGTCGGCAAGCGCAAGCTGGTGGAGGTCCGCGTCGATACGTGGGCCAGCCTCATCTGGTACACCATGGATTCCGGAGCGCCGGCGCTGATGGACTATCTGGAGCCCGTGCCAGAACTCTACAAGAACCATCAGTTCGACAAGACGGTACGCGTCCAGTGGATCAGGGTCGAACTGGAGTGCAACTGGAAGTTCTGGTCGGACAACTTCAACGAGTCCTACCACACCCGCAACGTCCATAAGCAGGTGCCGCCGATCATCGACCAGGATCACTTCACCTCGCGCTACGAGATGTATCCCATGGGCCACGCACGCATCATTCAAATGGGCCGCCCTTCGTTGCGCGACCGGGTGGCCGAAGGCGAGCACCATCCCTTCGACGACGCGCTGCGCGCCTGGGACATCGACCCTGACGCCTATCCTGATTACGAGTCCAAGGCGATGCAGGGCTGGCTAGACCTGAAGGCCGCCAAGCGCAAGCTGTGGAAAGAAAAGGGCTATCTGCACTACGAACACCTCACGGACGAGGAGCTGACCGAAAGCCCGTTTCAGACCATCTTCCCGAATATCGCGTTTGGCGCTTCGGCAGATGGATTCGGCATGTTCCGCTGGGAACCGCATGCGAATGACCCGGAGAAGTGCTACTTCGACCTGTGGTCCATGTCCTATCCGGTTGCGGGGATGGAAGACTATGTGCACCGTACCGCCCAACGTGCATTGAAGTTCGAGGAGGCCGAGTACGATTTCCGCGAATATGACAATGGCCAGGGGGTGCTCGATCTCTCCGACCAGGTTGTTTTCCAGGACTGGCAGCTGAACGCACCCATGCGGGCCGGCTGGCGCTCGCGTGGCTATCAGGAGCCTTATCTGGCCGCTCAGGAAACTCGCGTCCGCCGGTTCCACGAAGTCCTCAACGATTATCTGGCGGGCAAACCTCCGGGCCGGTGACCGCGCGGTCGGGGATCATGATCAGCTAGGCTTCAAGGAGCGCGCTCGCCCGTTTCTGCTCGGGGCCGTTGGTGCGTTTTCGGCGCATCGTTGCGCGTGTCCGTACGCGTGTCCGTATATGGACTGCGCCTCACGTTCACCCGAAGTTCGGCATCACCTTGCGGGCAAATAGATCCAGAGAGTCTTTCAACTCATCGGGCGTGTGCAGCCCTTGGGGGACGAGCAGATAAGCCTCGTCGATGGGTACAGCTTTCGACACGGCGTCGATCCGTTTGTTTAACGTATCGGGAGATCCAACCAGGACTTCCGGCATGCCCTGACCGAAGGGCGTTGCCCAGGTTTTCCAGAACCACTGCATGTCTTCGAAAAGCTTTTGGGCTTTCGCATCCGTTTTCGCGCATATCGTGATTCCACCCCAACATGCCTGGTCACCCGGCTTGACGTCGTGGCCGTGCAATTTCGCTTCTTCCTCCCATTCTTTCCACAGCAACTGCAGGAATGCTGTGTCACCAGCCAGCACGATGGGGCGACCACGATATTTAGCCCAGAACTTTGCGGTCCTTAAACTCGCCGAAAATCCACCATACAGCGGAATCTCCTTCTGGTAGGGTTTGGGCGCGATCCCTACTTTCGATATACGCATGTCGCTGTCCACGCCGCTGCCATAGTCTACGTAAACGGGATGTTCGTGCGGGTTGACGAAGTCACGTGGTGGAAATTGCCAGTATTTGCCGTCGTAGGAGAACGTTTCGGATTTGAGCGCCTGGACGACGATGTCGACGAACTCGGCAAAGTACTCACGGTTTGTCGCATCTTCCTCGGTGTTGGCGTTCCAGGGGCCTACAGCCACCAACTCGGGCTTCACCTTGTAGTTTTCCACCCAACGTGCCTGATAGCCGCGTACCAGGCCGACGCCGAACCGTCCTTCCAACATATGATCCAGAGTGGCTATTTTCTCAGCCGTCATGAGCGGATTGTTTACGGTTGAAACGAAACCGCACGTGAGTATCCGCATCCGTTTCGTATGCTGACCGAGCCACATCGCCATCAGGCAGGGGTCGTTTGATATCTCAAATCCCTCGATTTGCAGGTGGTGCTCCGGATGGCCGAACGCGTAGTAGCCGGCTTCGTCGGCGAAGCTGACGAGATCGCCAAGCTCGGTGAGCATGCGGTGATACAGTGCCGGGTTGCACCCCGCCATACCGGCCTCGAGTTCCGCGCGGCGCCCGATGGTGCAGAAAACGAACAGTCCAAATTTCATGTTGCCTCGAATGGCTGGCGGCTTGCGATAATCAGTCGTGAGGATGCACCCGAAGGGCTAGCGGTGCCAGCAATAGTCCCCGGCGCCGGTCAGCCGTTGGTTGAGCCGAGCCCAAGTCCGCCATCGACCGCCAGCACCGCGCCGGTGGTCCATTCGGCTTGAATCAGATAGGCCATGGCTTCGGCTATCTCCCCTTCAGTGCCGATGCGTCCGAGGGCGTGCATGGAGGCCATGCCTTCGATGCGGGCACGGGCGTCTTTATCCGACAGCAATCCCGCACGCTGATAGATCTCTGTAGGAACCGCGCCGGGCACCACGCAGTTGACCCTGATGCCCTGTTCTCCAAGCTCGGCTGCCAGCACCCTGGTCAGGGTTTCCAGCGCGCCCTTGGTGGCGGCGTAAGGAGCCGCGCCCGGAAATGCACGGCGGGTGTGAATGCTGCCCACGAAAATTATCGCACCATCACGCTTGGCCAGCTCCGCAGTGGCAAGCCCGGACAGCAATATGCCGGCGACGACGTTGCTGTGAAAGATGTCGAGCAGCGCCTGTTCGTCGAGCTCGGTGATTGCACCTCGATACATATTGCCCGCGTTGTTGATGAGCGCGTCCAGGCCGCCACCGTGGGCAACGGCTTCATCGATCATGCGTTTTCGATCGGCGGCTATGGTCACGTCGCCGACCACCGCGTGCGCCGTTTCTCCGATCTGCTGGCGTACCTCATTCAGACGATCTTCGCGGCGCGCACAAATCGTGACCACGGCACCCCGTTGTGCGAAGTGGCGGGCTGCCCCCGCGCCAATTCCGGAGCTGCCGCCCGTGATCAGAATCGACATGCCCTCG
>SMVB01013888.1_pt1 | contig 11456 bp, 8 predicted proteins | sample 2456461 | NCBI WGS metagenome assembly SMVB01 (sample SAMN11095934, study PRJNA526329) | marine sediment metagenome | biome: Marine sediment; feature: Surficial sediment; material: Deep marine sediment; isolation source: Hadal surficial sediment | place: Pacific Ocean | collected 2014-05 | depth 0-1...
CGCGTTTTTGTTCAGGCGAAATCCGATCCAGTCGATGAGATATCCCGCTTGAGTCCCCATCAGAGCCTTAATCAATGCACCACGTCCATCCGCCCGTGTCCCCTTGGGGGGGGTGGTTTTGGAATGTTCAATCGCCGCGTCGGTGGTTTTTCGGAACGCATCTCCGGTTTCTTCCAGTCCCCAGTACAGGCCGGTTTGTCGATTCAAATTGTGGTATTCCAGATCCTGGCTTTTCAGCCAGGGGTCGTGCCAATCCAGATTTTCTTCCTTTTTGAATTCCGACAGCATCCAGTATTTGCTGGCCCAGTCCACTCTTCCTAAAAGAGCTTCCGGTCCTTTGGGGATGTCTGTCAGCACCGATTCCCAGTTTTCCAGAATCCAGTCGGTCTCGTGACGAGAGCCGCCTAAATGGGCTTTTGCGCATTCCAGGATTTCCCATTGCAGTTCCAGGGCGGTGGATCGATTGCCGTCGCGCATGGTGATTTTCCATTTGAATTCCGGATCCCGCGAAATCGACCGCATCGTTCCCACCGACTCCGCCAGGATCCATTCCCGCTTGGCAAAACCCTGTTCCAACAGGTCCAGCATCAAGGTGGTTGTCCCCATTTTCATGGCCGTGGCAAATTCACTCATATTGGAATCCCCGACCAGGAGGTGGATACGACGGTATTTGGTAGGATCGGATAGAGGCTCGTCGCGGGTATTGACAATTGCCCGGTTATACTGGACCCAGCGGTAAAACTCATTTGGGATATGATCGGCCCGTTGCGAGATTTGAAAATCGACGGGCTCCTCTTCATGGACTTCCACGGAAACGCCATCCCAATCCCTGAACGGATGCGGATTGCATGCCCCGATTCGACCCGCCCCGCAATAGATTTGCCGGGTCACCAGAAAGGCGGAGAGAATTTTCAGATTTTCCCGCTCATCAAATGGAAAGGACCGGCCCACCAGATAATTTTCATGACAACCGAAGGTGGCGTTGGTTTCCAGGTCGACATTATTTTTAATGATTGACACCTGATCGGCCCAACCCAGCTCTTCCACAGCATCCTGCACCAGTTGATCGCCCGCACGGTCAAATGTGATGAGGTCCACGAGATTGCAACATTCGGGAGACGCGTATTCCAGATGCCCCATGTCGATGTACAGGCGGCCGCCGTTGGCGAGGAAACCGCCGTTGCCGGGGGGCTCGTCGTTGGCCCGGTAATGCAAATCCAGCACCCCAAGGCCCTTGGAAAAAACATGGTTCTTGATTCGATCGGCGATCTCCACCGGACCGTAAGGGAAGTCATTATCGTTTACGAGAAGACCGTATTCCGTTTCTATTCCATAGATGCGTTTTCTCATTTTACAGGACAGCCGATTTGAGTTTTTCAATTTCTCTGGAATCAATCGTCCGGTAAATGGATTTCCGTTGCGTCTGGGCACAAAGCACCGCCACTTCCAGACTCCATTTTTCAAACGCCTCTTTCAGAGTGATGGTAGCCTCCGGGTCGTCGTCATTTTTTTCCTCATCTCCGGCGGCTTGTTGTTTTCCTTCCTGCCAAAGTTTGCATACCTGGGCCAATGCTTTTTCCAGAGGAAAGGTAGCGAAGGGGGTTTCCTCTATTTTTTTGTCAATCCATTCCATTGCCTTTTCATTACCGGCAATCGCACCGCCTTTTTTCAATGTTTCCCAGTAACCGTCGTAATTCAGGCGGAAGAAATTGGGTTGTCCATCCCGGTCGAGTTCCAGTAAAAGTAGTTTGATCAGATAAGGCGCCCGCATGACCTCTTCAAAGTTTTGTTTCAGCGACGGTGCGATCCCGAATTGTAGTAGACGCGCGATGTTGACATCATGGGAGGAACGATTGAAGCCTTCCAAATGGGCCATGTCGAGCAGGGTCATGCGAAGCTTTTCCACATCCGCCGGATGCCCCAGGCCGCCCATGGCAATGCGGTCGTATACCTCGAAAATTTTTCCGGGTTGCGGGGAAAAACTCAAAATCAGCGCGCCATTTTTATAGGGCACGGCAATCACCGGCTGACCGCTTTGCAGTTTTTCGCGCACATAACTGTGGCGGGTCGATATGGCTTCCATCCAGCGAAAAGGTTCTTCGAACATGCTCACTCCCGGCTCATGGATTTTTTAAACAATTCAGCCATTTCATCTTCCGGGAAGAAATGGTACCCGTCTTTGGTGACTTTTGCGATGATCGGGAACAGCTGGTCTTCCGGGCGCGCCTGACCGGTGGCGGAGTCGAATAAGGCCGCCGTTTGTAGAAGGCGGACCGCCAGCTTTATCGCTTCCGTTTCATTGCGCTTGACCAGTGGTTTCTTGCCCCAGAGGTTTTCATGCTCCAGGATTCCACGGATCATGGGAGAGCCCGATCCGGTCGCTGAATGGGTGTGGATCTGAAACTCTGCGCCCAAAATATCATAAAAATAAATCAGGGTTTTTTGACCTCTTAGATCGTAGGTAGTGAAAATGGGGCTCACCGCTCCCACACCCTGCAAGGCCATGCCGACGTTATCCTTCAGCAGTCTCGACAATGCCCGGATTTTACCTTCCGTGCTCATCGGTTGCATTTGCGATCGGCGGAAATACTCGAAGTTGTGGGACAGGATGCGGGCCATCTCGAATGCCGTCGCCGGGACCCCGGCAATCGCCATCAAGGAATAATCATCAATGGGGATGACCTTTTCACAGCGCTCATACATGATGCTGTTGCCCGCCGTGGCGCGGCGGTCGCCGGCCATGAGGACGCCATCTTTATAATGGAAAGCAAGAACGGTGGTGGCCTGCGTCAGAGCCAGCTTTTCACCCGCGTTCACATTTTCCAAAGGGGAGTGCAAGCGATATCCCGACCTTTGCAGGAGGTCAAAGAAATCGCCGGACGGTTGGATTTGATCTTGGCTGGAATTCATTGACCCGTGCGCTGTTTGTATTTTTCAGATTGCTTCGGGTCCACTTTTTTCATTCGCTTCAAGAGGTTGTCCCGGCCCGGACGGGAAACATCCGGGCCTTTTGGGCCACTGTCATGCCGGTCGGGGGCGCTTTCTTTTTTTTCTTCCCTTCTCAGCGGATCGTTCATATCCATGTAAACTGCTCCTTTTTTGAATTAAGCATTTTCTCGACGTCATTGGGAGTGACAACCTGAGTCAAATCCAAGCGGTCGCCTTTTACAAAATCCACGCCTGTCCAGTGGATGCTTTTTATATTATCCAATTCATTTTGCACCACCATTCCCCGGATCATGGCCCGCGTTCCTTCCGGTGGCTGGTGAATGGCTTGAGTTACTTCCGCCTCGGAAAATAATTTCAAAACGCTTCCTTCCTGCTCCAACCCCCGGTAGAGACCCCGTTCCGGGTCCAGGTTATGATATTCCAGATCGAGGCTTTTCAGCCAGGGGTCATCCCAGTCTAAATTTTCATCTTCGATAAACTGAGTGAACATTTTTTCCTTGATCGCCCAGTCGATTCGATCCGCGAGTTTTTCCGGACTGTTCTGCAATTGTTCCAGGGTCCGCCGCCATTCATGGATGACCCAGTCGGTTTCCTTGCACTGCCCCTCATAAAATTGTTCTACGGCATCCAAGTAAAAATGTTGAATTTCCAGGGGTGTGATCGTCTGCCCCGATGATTTTCTTTTCAGCAAACCCTTGCCCGATTTATCGCGGGACACCCGTTTCACATCGCTTACCGGGTCAGCCAGTTGCAGGTAGCCGGGCATTTTTTGTTCCCCGATCAAGGTCAGAACCAGCCGCGTCGTTCCCACCCTGAGAGCGGTGGCGTAGGCCGACATATTAGCATCTCCGAGAATCAGGTGCAGTCTGCGGTATTTTTCCGGCGCGGCGTGCGGTTCGTCCCGGGTATTGATGATGGGACGCTGGGTCATGGTCTCGATACTCAGGAGACATTCCACAAAATCTGCACGTTGGCTGAGTTGCAATCCTGTATGGGATTCGCCCTTGCGATTTTCCGAGCCCACTTTGCCCGCTCCGGCAAAAAGCTGGCGCGTCACCAGAAAGGAGACAAGCCCCTGAACCCATTGATCGAACGGCAGGTTCCGGGGAATGAGGAAATTGTCGTGTGTTCCGTAACTGTGACCGCTGTAGTCGGTGTTGTTCTTGAACAATTGCACTGCTTTTTGCCCAAGGTCCTGATTTCGCAAGCGGGCGCATTCCGCCACAATTCGTTCCCCTGCTAGATCATGAGTGACCAACTGGAACACGCTGTTGCATTCCGGGGTGGTGTATTCAGGGTGGGTGTGATCGTTGTAAAACCGCGCTCCGTTGCCCAATACCCGGTCGCATTTCATATCCATGTAAGAATAGGGACGCTTGCGGTCCTGCGCACAAAATTCATCCTCTTCTTCATCCTGTGCCAAGGATCCGACCTCGAAACCGCGCATATCCAAATGCGAATTTTCATGGCGGTAAGACCAGGCTCTGAACACGCTGGGAATCTCACAACGCTCTAGCAGTTGCATGGATTCTTCCACCGGGTCCGAGTTTTCTACATCTTCCCGGATGATTCCGTATTCAGTTTCGATCCCCATCAGGGGAACCAGCTCGCTCATATGATCGACCGTTTCATAGTGGTTTCCGCCGCCCGGTCCGATTGATTGGGTTTCCGCACCCGCACCACATGACGCGATTCCATATCAAGAAGTTGCAGCCAGTCTTCCAGGTTTGACTCGGCGGGCAATAGACTGCTTTCGGAGAATTCCGTCTTCAGGCCTTCTATCAAGTCCTGAACGGTGATCTTGAGTTCTTCACCGGCAATGCCCCGTTCGATGGCGCTTTCCTTGGCACGTTTGACGATGTTTTCAATCGCCGCGCCGGAAATAAAGTCCTTCCAATACAGTTTTTTGAATTCCCCGCTACGAAGCGTCAGCACGAGGACTTCCTGATCGGGGGTCCGTTGAAACAACTTGTCCAGAAAAGGTTCGGCCATATCGTCAAAACCGGCATGCTCTCTGGGCAGGTTGTCCTTGAGATACACTCGCAAGATGGATTTACAACCTTCTCGGTTCGGTCTTCCTATCTTGATTTTCCGGTCGATCCTGCCCGGACGCAAAATAGCGGGATCAATGAGATCGGGCCTGTTGGTCGCGAGGATGACAACTGTTTCATGCAGGGATTGGATGCCATCCATCTCGGCGCAAAACATGGGGACCAGGGTGTTGGATATATTTAATCCCCGGCTGGCTTGCCGGGTTCCCAGGACCGATTCCGCTTCATCGATAAATATGAAAGGGATTTGTCCTTTTTCCTTGTAATCACGGGCTTTCTGGAAAATTTCGCGGATTTTTCGTTCGGATTCGCCCAGCCACATATTGAGGATTTCTGGACCCTTAACGTGGATGAATCTGCCCTGGAGTTCTTTTTCTTCCTTGTTACCGAGCTTACTGAGGACCTCTGTGAGGATGGCTTTTCCAATCAGGGTCTTACCGCATCCAGGAGGACCGTAGAACAAAAAGCCCTTGGGCATCTGGTATTCCATCTGGCTGAGGATTTCCTTGTGGAGAATCGGGTATTCGATCACCTTACGGACATCTTCGATCACTTTTTCCTGTCCGCCGACCTGATTCCAATTCACCTCGATAAGATCATCCTGAATAAAAGTTTTGGATTCCCGTTTGGAAAGTTTGCCAAGAATCACTTTTTGATTGGGATCGAGGTACACCTCATCACCTTCCTTAAAAGAGGACATATCAAGGTCCGCGTGATGGAAGGCGATGGTTTCAGAACCGGCGCTGGCCCCGGACACCAGCCATTGGCCGTTGGCCAGCTTGCTGGTGATTCTGACCAAAGGGCCTTGTTCTGGCAAAGGCAGTTTGGCAATGGCGACGAAGCCCTCGCTTAACGCCACCTGGTCCCCCGTTTTCAAGGTAGAATTTTCCAGCAATTCCGGAGAAACCGCCGCCTGATACTCTGTGCCCCCGACCACCAGGCGGTAGAGACCGTCCTCGCCTTCTCCAAGAATGGTTCCAATCCGGTGCGCCGGGGATTTCAGTTTTTGGACGGTTTCTTCAAGAGTCTTGATTTTTGAGGACAATTGCTGGGCTACTTGCTGAGAATGGAACAATGCGTCTCGCAAAGCGAACACCTTGTCCTGCAATAGCGGCTGACTGGAAGTTTCTTCCAGAATCTGGTCGATCAACTCAATGATGTGGGTTTGGTCTCCCATTGAATAACCTTTTAAATTAAAGAGAATAATTGATTGTATGTCATAAAAAATTTAAACGTCAAGTCTATTTATCCATAAAAAGCAGGATTTTCCTGCCCGTTCCCCTGGTTTGATTCGTTCTCTGCTCCAAAATAATTTTCATCCCTTTTCAAGCCAGATTTATTCCGCAAAACCATGAGGGGTGTTGTAGAATTGGGACTTGACCTTCAAAAGTTATAAATTTAGTTCTCAATATTTACGCTAAATGAAAATGAGGGTGGTAGAGTCGCCTGTTTGTGGTTGCTCTTGTGGGTTGAATCTCACCAGTGGGGTTTATTCCCCGTCCGCTTGCGGCGGGGTCGTTGATTCCCAAAAATGGTAAAAAAACTTTTTAATTAAAGCAACCAGTTGAGCGCCACCTGACACCACCGATAATTCAAACGTTGCCAAGGTTCCTTTTGCCTATGTTTTCAGTCCAAAATAAGCCAATTATTGATAAATGCATTCTCAGCTTCAGCCATGACCAGGTTTCTTCGCGGGCGGAGGCAAACCGGATGAGCATTGAAAAAGCCCAACGCGAAATCACGTCGGGGAAAAAAGGAATCAGTCATCTTATTCTGCGCGCCAGAGACGACAAGATCGATCAGCTTAAATTCCTGTTTCCCATTCACGGCATTCCCATCATGTGCTATGTGCTGGGAAATCTGCTCCAGTCCAGTCTCCGGGAAATTGTGGTCATCGGTTCTGCGGAAGTCGAAAAAGTGTTCAACCGGTTTCTGGAAGTCGTTGAACCGCGCGAAAAAAAAATAACTTTTGTCCGGGAAGACCCGGACAATTTGAGTCTTCGCCAAACGATGGCGTTGGGCGGTAGCAAGCTCATGGTCGAGCCAAATGAGTTGATTCTGTTTCAACCGGGTGACCTGCCTTTCATGTACGATATTGAGAAAGTTCTTCATGACAAGGATATTCAACATTTCAATCTGCTACTTTGGCTGAATTCCCGGCAAAAGATGTTTCCGCACTATCAAGAGGATCCGGACAGCGAATTTGTACAGCGCAACTATCATTATCGCGCTATCGATGAAGATATCAATGAATTGCACGACATGAAAGAACCAAATGTCTATCCCATAAATCTTACTGCGTTCAAACCTGATATCATCGATGAACTACATGCTTCCAGAAAAGATGGGGGTATTCTGCAGGCCGCTATCAAACAGGCCATCAAACATCCCGGTCGGTTCCTGAAACTGATTCCGATCATAGCGAAACAAATCCGGCGCTTCGAATCTGACTTGAAACAGTTCCGCAAAAACGATGATTACCAGTTTGGAATGCATGTCAATAATTTTGACGATGGGGTTTCCGCTTTGCTGGACATTGCGTTCAAAACCAAGCTCCACTCGGACCCTTCATTTGTTTCGGATGTGGATGCGCTCGAGGATTGGGAAGATTTTGAATCGCTCACCCAGTATGCATTCCGATTGCACGGAGAGGATGGTCTTACGTACATTCATCCGTTCGGCAACGAACTGCTTCGGTTCAAAGAATTGGCAATGCCAAAATTAAAAAATGAATTGCCCATTTATCGCGATTTTCCTGCATACATAAACCGCATTCACCAAACCCTGCAGATGAAATATGTTCCCTTCGATTCCCAAGGAAAATACATTTCCCCAAATGCAAATAATCGTAAAACGGAAGTCGCCTATCGTTGGTACACCCAAAAGTGCGATGCATTAAAAGTCCAAAGCGGTCAGGAAATATAAAACTTTCTATCTGCGTCGGAGTCGTTAATTTTCCGGGAAATTTCTATTATGTTCAATTCCAGGATCTCTTTCCTCCGATTAAGTTGTAAAATCAGCCCTGCAACACCCCGCGATTTGAGTTTTGAAGTTCCTGGCAAAACCTTTTCTTTTCTTCTTGGACGCGGATTTTCGTGGATCATACGAACTTGCGCTGAAGGAAATTTACGGGTAAATTAAATAACATGAACAGAGTTTTTCGGAAAAGCGCTTTATGCAAATGAAAGGCGGGTCCTCCATAGGCTTGGCAACCATGGGGTCTCTTTCCTCGGAACGATTATGGCTGGATAGCAGTCAATTGGACGGGACCCGGCTTTATCGCTTTATCTGGTATTCATTCATCATTCACCTTGTAGTTCTCCTCCTGCATGGGCTGGTTCCGATCAAGCCCGCAGTTCCGGTGCCGCCGCCGATTAAAGTAAAGATTGCCGAGCCTGAGAAACCCAAAAACGAACTGGAAAAGGGGACGATTATCGACGCCCCAAAACCGAAAAAAATTGAAAAGCCCCGGTCTTCTAAACTCCTTGCAAGTCATGACAGCCGTGCCCACTCCAATATAGAAAAAAGCGAGGACAAATCGTATCGGCGAAAAAAAACTGCTGTTCCCATACCTTCAGGTATTCCGCAGGTTGCCAAAAAATCTCTTCTGCCGCCCCAGAAAAAATCTTCCAAACAAATTGCTCAGCAAAAAACAATAAAAAGTAAACATTCATTTCCGCTGTCTGACCGGGGCACTTTTGTGCCCCAGGCCACGAAAAAACAACAACTCGAAAGTCAATCCAATTTGAGTTCTGGAACCAAAGGGACACTCTCCCTGCTGGACGGTTTTGATCCCGACAAATACGCATCGCTGGATACCAAGTCGCAGGATGAATCCTACGATGATGAAGACGTTTCCCTGGACACGACAGAGACCCAATACGCTTCGTATTTTGCCCGCATTAAACACCAGATCGAGCGGGTATGGTTGTACCCCACCCAGGCGGCGCAACGGGGAATCAGCGGAAGGCTCACTCTGCGGTTCAGGATTTCCAGGGAAGGAAACCTCCTCAGCGCACGCGTGGTTGACAAGTCGGGCCATAAAATTCTGGACTTCGCGGCCATTAAGGCCGTCAAGGAGGCGGCGCCTTTCTATCCTTTTCCGATCAATATAAAAAAGGAAAAGTTGTCAATCCTGGCGACTTTTATTTACAGTCCAAATTACGGATTGTTGAAGAAATAAAACTTGAAGCGCCTTAAGGGCGTCTCAAAAAAATCAACCTGGACTATGAGCCAACCCCTTAAGATAAGGGGCTGGCGATTGCAAAGGCCAAAAAATATTAATTTCTAGAGATCTCCATAATACTTTCCAGTAATGAACGCGATACGGCTTGCTGTTATTTTATTGGCCCCTCTTGCCTCCGGCTACACCATCTTGTTGGACCGGGATATTGCGGGCCTGAATTTATTTAAGCGGTTGCTTCTGACGCTCCAACGCGCGGGAATAGAGAACTTTGTGGTTCTCTCAAAGCATCTGCCGCAGGAAAAATGGTCCGAGATCGAAAACGATCTTCATGAAGATGTCCGCTTTAAAGGGCAACTGTCCTGGTCGGACCAAAAACAATATATACAGAATGGGGATGAAAACCTGCATCAGGCGTTTGACGACCCTCGCGGATTTCTGTTGTTGGATGGAAACCTGGTGACTTCAGCGAAGTTGATTGATGATTTCATCTGGAAAACCTGGTGGACCGATATTGGAATCAAACAGCAAATCGCCCGATTAAAATTCATCCGGGATGATCCGGCAAGGATATTCATTTTTCCTCCGCATTCCGGGAAACGGTTGGACGACTTTCTGAGGAGCGATACCCTCGACGGCCCCATCGCACCGGTGAGCATGGAAGGAAAATCTTTCCTTCTGAAAACGGTGGAGGATGCCCCTTCCGCAAGGCAGGCCGAAAGAGAGGTGATTCAAAATCACAAGTTTCACTATTCCCAACTGATGGACAAATGGTTCAATTCTCATTTTTCCCTGCCGATTTCTTCCCGCTTGGTAAAAACTTTCCTGACGCCCAACCAGGTCACGCTTTTGGGCCTGCTCATCGGCCTTGGTGCCGGGTGGTTGTTCTCCCTGGGCAATTATTGGGGGGGGCTTTTCGGTGGCATCCTCCTGGTTGGAACCGCCATCTGGGATTGTTGCGACGGTGATGTGGCCCGGCTGAAATTCATGGAATCGGATTTTGGGGATACTCTGGATACCTGTTGCGACAACATCATCAATGTTTTCGTATTCACGGGAATGATGATCGGTACGGCACGTTCGCAGGGGTTGAGTTACGCGTTGACGCCTTTTGCTCTCCTGGCGCTTGGAGGAACGGCTATCTTCATCCTTATTTACTTTCCCAAAGGCGGCAAGGGCAGTTTTTTTAAAGACACCTGGATGTACGGCCTTATCCAGGTTTTAGCCAGCAGAAATTTTATTTATATTATCCTGATCTTCGCCGTTTTTGGCCGCATCGATTGGTTTCTCTGGTTGGCCGGAATCGGTTCCAACGTGTTTGCCCTGATCCTGTTTTTTGTAAAAAGAAGAATTTCTCCATCCGGCAAAAAAAACTGCAAAAATGAAATGCCCACATCCGCCGCAAACTCTCCCCTGTAATTGACGTTCTTTCAAACCTATTCATTGATTTCCAAGCTAGCACTGGGTTTTAGCCGTGTCCGGCAGTGATTTGGAGCGGTTTTACTGCATTGATTTTTTTGTCTTTTTTGCTATTCTGGGAAATTATAACTCTATTTAAAGATGTTGCCTCATGTCTCTTAAGATCGGCCATCAGAAATCCGTGCCTGAAAATAAAAATTTGTTCGCAGTACTGGTTCTATCTGATCCACCTTCTCTCTGCAAAGCGGAGGACTGGTATTGGAATAAAATTGCCGGCGTCCCATTTCTTTTGCGAAATATTCTCAGCATTCAAGAGGGGGGGGTGAAGCATCTTATTCTTTTTGCAGGTAAAAATGCACCTGCGATAGAAGAACTTTGCCGGAGAGCTAGAAATGATTCGAGGGTCAGGTTGAAACTGGAATGTGTTTCCGGGCCTGAAAATTTAGTCGAGTCCGTTAAGGCAGACAGTGGCGCACTATTTTTGGATGGCTCCGTTCTCAACAGCATAACAGGGATTGAAGCAACGCTTCAATCCGGTCTCGCCGACAAAAACCAGGGAACCAGCCGGGTACTTTCCATGGACCCGGAAAACCTGAAATCTCTTGTAGAACGTATTGAGGATCAAGGTCTGTTGGCCTGTCTGGGGAAAATTAATTTCCAAGATCTCCGTCCGCCAACGGAATTTCCTCAGGATGGCGCTCTCAAGGTCGTGTTTGCGGAGGCAGATGAGATTTGGCGCCTCGCCCGCCCGGAAGATTTTGACACTGTGAGCGATCGGCTCATCAAAACCAGTGGGTTGAGCAACGACAGTTTTATGGATCGAAATTTCACCCGCCATGTCTCTCGTCAACTGA
>SMVB01268492.1_pt1 | contig 11456 bp, 11 predicted proteins | sample 2456461 | NCBI WGS metagenome assembly SMVB01 (sample SAMN11095934, study PRJNA526329) | marine sediment metagenome | biome: Marine sediment; feature: Surficial sediment; material: Deep marine sediment; isolation source: Hadal surficial sediment | place: Pacific Ocean | collected 2014-05 | depth...
GAGCGAAGCCTGGCGCAGTCGAAGGATCTAGCTGAGCCACTTCGACTGCGCTCAGTGCAGGCATGGCCTGGTTGGGCTGGGCCCAGATCCTTCGTTGCCCTCAGGATGACACGGTGAGGGACAGAGGCTTTGCTCAACTGTGTCCGGCGGAGTCGAAGGATCTCGTTTGGTCGCTCAACGATTCCTTGCGGATGCTCGAAGCATAGATTCGATATGATCGGTGTTCTCCAGGGCCACAGGGTAGAGCTCTTCCAGAGTAACGCGAATAGCCTGCAGATCCTGTGGAAACCCACCTCTCGAATAGGGAATCACGTCGTTGGCCCTTCGTTCCACAGGAAACTGCTGTCTATTCATGGAGTTCCGCACAGTTCCGTATGCATGGTACCCACAAATTCTTCTGAGGAGCCATAAAGAATTCAGATATGCCCATGACGGTATAAGATGTGCTGGCCCCTCAAACAGACCATGGAAGAGGAAAGGTCTGAACTTGCAATACCGCAATGATGAAAAAGAATCGCACAGGCTTCTTATGACATCCAAAACATGAACGGAAATCAACGACCTTGGGCACAGATATACGCTTTAATATTTGATTTCCACTTCAATGTTTGTGATATCTCCATTCACGTCAAAGGCGGCTTCTTCAAAGCTGGGTGGGGCAAAAAACATTGTCGGGTTCTTAGACACGCCAAATCCTTCTATAGGTAAGCCAATCCAATTACGGTCGAATTTATGGTTATCATTTTCGTCATGATAGACAACCACTACATATTTTCCTTCACTGGGTGCGGCCACACAGAGTGTCATGAAGTTTTCTTGCGCCGGTTCTCGTTCTTTATCTGCTTTCTTCCCTTTGACCAAAAATGTTTCGGGGTCAGGACCATATAACACGACTTTCACCGATCCATGTGCATTGCGAATTCCATGGATATGGACATGAATTGGCGTTCCCCAAGATGGACAGGTATTAGCCGGTTGCTCAGAAGCAGATCCGAGACTTGCTCCTGCACTCAACAGTATGACAAGAAAAGGAATCACTTCAAACTCCTAGGAGCTTTCATAGCAGTTCGTATCTACTCAGGTATTGAGGCTGAAGACTGAAGGCGAGCACTCATAATACTCGAAGTGTTGGATGATGACTCATGATGGGCCTCAAAGCCTTCGACCTGCAGTCTTCTCCACCTGAGTCGTTACAAAAAAAACTATCGAACAGGGAGGATCAGTTATCACCGTGAATCTTCTTGAGTCGTAAGATCGGGCTTGCGCTTTTCAAAAGCAAATAAGACAAGGAGGGAGCATACACCCACACTAATAGCTGAATCGGCGACATTGAAGGCTGGCCAATGGTACCCATTTATATAGAAATCTAAAAAATCAATGACTTCGCCATAGAGCAGTCGATCAATAAAATTTCCAATAGCCCCACCGAATATTGACGCAATGGTTATTTGGCCCCACCAATCACCTGGATCAAGTCGTAGGAAAATTGTGATCAGTAAGCCCATAGCCAGAACAGATGTCAGGAAAAAGAACACAATTCTGAACCCGCTACTCGTCGTCCCCATAATGCCAAACGCCGCTCCGGGATTTCGAATATAGGTGAGATTAAAATACCCCGGAATAATCGGAATGGATTCGTGCAAATACATCGAGCCATCGATGTACGCTTTCGTCATTTGATCAACCACGACAATGGTCAGAACCACGAAACCTAGCACCACATATCGATGGAACATGACACTCACCCCACTGCCTCCACACAACGGCCACAGAGAGTGGGATGATTCGCCTGAGCTCCCACGTCAAGCCGGATATTCCAGCATCGATCACATTTAGCGCCGTCCGCCTTCCCCACATCAATGATCAATCCAAGACTGGCATCCACCAACCCATTGTCCGTCTCAACAATTTCTGCAATCGGCGTCACGTCTACGTGGGATACAATAAACAAAGCCGGGAGCTCTTCAAGATATCGTTCCAGTAGCCCACAATTTTGTTCAGTTGCCTGCAAGACCACTTTAGCTTCTAACGATGAGCCAATGACTTTATCTCGTCGTTTCTTCTCCAAAGCAGGCTGAACAAGTCTTCGAACCTGAAAAAGATAAGTCCATGTGCTCTGTAAATCAGGATTGGCAAATACCGTTGGAGCTTCGGGAAATTGCGCCAGATGCACACTATTCAATTTTGAGTCCTTCTGTTTGGAGTCAGGCAATATCTGCCAGATTTCTTCAGCTGTAAAACTCAAAATCGGAGCCATCAGCTTGGCTAAGGCTGTCACAATCTCCAACAACACTGTTTGGGAACCACGCCGCAGACGCGAGTCAGTTGGAAAGGTATATAACCGGTCTTTTAGAATATCTAAGTAGGTCGCGCTCATATCCGTGGAACAAAAATATTCGATCTCATGCACGACTTGGCGAAATTGGAATTCGGCGTATCCCTTTTTCACATTATCAATCAGTTGCCCTAACCGCCACAGCGCCCATTGGTCCAGCTCCGGCAATTCTGCATGGGGCACGGTATGAATCGTTGCATCAAAATCAAACAAATTACTCAGGAGAAATCGACAGGTGTTACGCACCTTTCGATAGGCATCCATCAACTGTTTCACAATATCTTTAGAGATTCGCAGATCTTCCTGGTAATCCTGAGAAGCGACCCACAATCGAAGAATGTCCGCGCCAGATTCTTTGATGATTTCTTGCGGGGTCATGACATTACCAGCGGATTTCGACATTTTCCTGCCTTCCCCATCCAAGACAAATCCATGCGTCAGCACGGCTCGATAGGGCGCTTGCTCATCCGTCGTCACCGAGGTCAACAACGAACTGTGAAACCAGCCACGATGTTGATCTGAACCTTCGAGATATAAATCCGCAGGGTACCAGCCTTCACCTTGAGCTTTCAACACCGCAGCATGACTTACACCCGACTCAAACCACACATCCAAAATATCATGTTCTTTTTTAAACGACCCATGCCCGCATTGGGCGCATGTGGTTCCAACAGGAAGCAATTCAGCAGCAGAACGACTAAACCAAATATCAGCCCCACCCTCCTGCATGAGATCACTGATGTGCTCAATCACTCTGTGGTCCGCAAGTGAAGCCGAACAGCCCTCGCACGAGAACACGGGAATGGGAGTCCCCCATGTGCGTTGACGAGACAAACACCAATCCGGTCTGTTCACAATCATGCCATAAATACGATCACGCCCCCGCTCTGGAATCCATTGCACGTTATCAATTTCTTTCAGGGCTTTCTGCCTCAGGTCGCCTTTCTCCATCGAGACAAACCACTGATGCGTGGCCCGAAAAATCACCGGCTTTTTGCAACGCCAACAATGCGGATACGAATGTTCCAGCTTCTTTTCACCAACTAATAACCCCTTGGCTTTCAAGAGCTCAACAATTCCAACATTCGCTTCCAAGACAGGTTGTCCGGCACATTCAGGAAATTCCTCCGTAAACCGTCCTGCATTATTGACCGGCACCAGAATATCTAATGGTTTCCCGTCAGGAAGCCTACCGATCTGAGATGGGGTGTTGTATTTCAGAACTAAGAGGTAGTCATCCATTCCATGTCCAGGAGCGACATGAACGCACCCCGTCCCCTGCTCCAAGGTGACAAAATCTCCGTTGAGAATGGGGATCTCTTTCTTGGCAAATGGAGGATGACATGTCCATCCTTCGAAATCTTTCCCTTTTCTCCTGCCAAGTACTTCAAACTTTTCAATGTGACAGGCTTTTGCAAAGGCCTCTTCCAATCCAACCGCCACGATAAACGCTTCATCACCAGCCCTGAGAACAGCGTAGTCAAACTCAGGATGCAGACACACGGCTTGATTGGCCGGAAGAGTCCAAGGAGTCGTCGTCCAAATAACTGCCGAAACAGATACCAGCTCTTTGACGTGTGGTAGGCCCAATCGTTGATCAGAACCCATTTCCATAGGTGAAGACGTAAAAGGAAACTTCACATAGATCGAGGGTGAGACATGATTCTCATATTCCACTTCGGCTTCAGCCAATGCCGTTTGATCCACGGTGCACCATAGCACCGGCTTCAGCCCCTTATAGACTCGACCCTTTTCCACAAACTTCCCGAACTCACGAACAATCGCCGCCTCATAGGCATGATCCATCGTCAGATAGGGATGGTCCCAATCGCCGAATATTCCCAATCGCTGGAATTCGTCCCGCTGAATTCCTACAAACTTCTGTGCGTATTCCCGGTAGATCTTTCGCAATTCAACTGTGCTCAAGTCTTTTTTCTTAGAACCAAGTTGCTTGGACACCTGATGTTCGATCGGAAGGCCATGACAATCCCAACCCGGAATGTAGGGCACACGAAACCATTCCATCGTTTTCGACTTCATAATGATGTCCTTCAATAATTTATTCAGCCCATGTCCAATATGGATATGTCCATTGGCATAAGGAGGCCCATCATGAAGAATATACAGGGGACGATCCTGACGAGATTCCTGGATACGCTCGTACATACGTTCCTGTTTCCACCAGGCCAAACGCTCAGGCTCCTTTTGAGGTAAATTGGCCTTCATGGGAAACTCAGTCCGGGGAAGGTTCAATGTTGATTTATAATCCATAGAAAAAACTCAAGAACATGTATGAAATTGCACGGCCATTCTAGCCGTGGTCTAAAAAACCGTCAAAACAACCTTCTTGGTCACACAGCATAATCACAGGGAAAGAGGAATGTAAGGATAGTTCTTGGTGAGCTGCCTATGAAGAGGGAAAATAATAATTAAAGGTAGGCGATTAACTCAGAGCCATCATTCGCTCCAAGGCAATCTTGGCCAAGGCTTTCTCTTCATCAGGCACCACGATCCGATTGACAACGTGCCCTTGGGCCAGGTTTTCCATACACCAGGCCATGTGCGCGGCATCAATCCGATACATCGTGGCACATCGACACACCATGGGGGACAGAAAAAATACCTGCTTGTCGGTTTGCTCCGTTTTCAGGCGATTGACCAAATTCAATTCTGTCCCGACCACCCAGGAAGTCCCGGCAGGGGCTTTGGACACGGTTTGAATAATGAATTCCGTGGATCCAACATGGTCAGCTTTATTGACCACATTTTCATGACATTCAGGATGTACAATGACTTGAATCCCGGAATATTGTTTTCTGAAAAAATCAATATGAGCCGGTTGAAACATTTGGTGGACACTGCAATGGCCTTTCCAAAGAATCAGTCGCGCCTTACGGATCGCATCAACCGTATTCCCTCCGTTGGCTTTAAACGGATCCCACACAATCATCTCATTTTTGGGAAACCCCATTTTGTTCGCCACATTGCGGCCAAGATGTTCGTCAGGGAAAAAGAGAATTTTCTCTCTTCGTGCCCAGGCCCATTCCATCACCACCTTCGCAGTGGAAGATGTACAGGTGACCCCTCCATGTTCCCCACAAAAGGCTTTTAAGTCCGCAGCAGAATTCACGTAAACAACTGGCGTCACCACATCTTCTACCGAGAGAATCAGCCCAAGTGCCTCCCAACATTCATCAACCTGTTCAATCGCCGCCATATCTGCCATGGAGCACCCAGCGGCTAAGTCCGGCAAAATGACCGTCTGGTTCGATCGACTCAGAATATCCGCCGTCTCCGCCATAAAATGCACACCGCAAAACACCACATGAGGAAATTCAGACCGCTCCGCCGCTAATTTAGACAGGATTAAAGAATCTCCACGCAAATCGGCATGAACGATCACGTCATCGCGTTGGTAGTTATGGCCAAGGATTAACACCTGATTGCCAAGATTTTTCTTGGCCACCATGATTCGTTCAAAGAGTTCTTCAGGAGAACGGTCTTGATAATCAGTGATGGATAGCCCGGTGTTCGTTGTCACATTCACACGATCATCTCTATCGACGCTGGAAGGGTTCAATGAATTGTTCATAACAATACCTCGAAATTCTATAAAACAAGAATTTGACTCTACAGTATAGCAAATCAGCCACAGTTGGAAAGCTTGAGTGACTCAAATACCTTTCCCCATTTTTTCAATCGTGCGGGGGGCCGCTTGACTCCTCATTGACGAAGGTACAGCTTGAAGGCTAGCATTGAATGGAACGAGGCTAGGGGAGCGTTTTTGCTGAGATGTCCAAAACATATTGGACGACCCTCATACCTGACCTGGATAATACCAGCGTAGGGAAGCGGCAAAGCAAGAATGAGAATTTCCAGGCCGTATTCTTTACTGATACGGCTTTTTTATTTCTCCCAATAACGCTCCATCCATTGCTCCATAACCGGCTATCCTGAGAAAGGATCCTCCCATGAGCATTCCACCAAGAGAATTGACTCTTTCGCCAAGCAAGGAGAATCTCCCTGTCAAGGCAGATCATATGGCTACACCGTCGTCAACATTGACCACGAAACCCTTCCCCGCTTCGCGTAAGGTGTACATCACCGGGTCACACCCAAGTATTCGAGTGCCCATGCGGGAAATCACGTTAACGCCAACCCAAGGCCCCAATGGTGAGGCTCCAACACCGAATCCACCTGTGACAGTCTATGATCCTTCAGGTCCTTATACTGATCCTGATATTGTCATCAATGTCCTGAAAGGCCTGAATCCTTTGAGACGAGAATGGATTTTTGAGCGCAAGGATGTTGAAGAGCTCCCTGAAGTCACTTCAATGTATGGCCGCGCACGTTCAACCGATAGCAGCCTGGATCCGATTCGATTTGCCTTGAGTCGAAAACCGCTTCGTGCCAAATCCGGCATGAATGTGACGCAACTCCATTACGCACGCAAAGGCATGATTACACTGGAGATGGAATATATTGCTATTCGAGAGAATCAAACCCGCGAGGAACATGGAGAATCGCCTAGAATGAATGGGCAGGCTCAAGGCGTCGCTCAACATCCCGGCCAAGCCTGGGGAGCAGCCACCCCTTCTTACATCACCCCTGAATTTGTCCGGGATGAAATCGCACGAGGGCGAGCCATTATCCCGTCAAATATTAATCATCCGGAAGTGGAACCCATGATTATCGGGCGAAATTTTCTGGTGAAAATTAACGCGAATATTGGCAACTCTGCTGTCACATCATCGATTGAAGAAGAAGTGGAAAAGTTGATTTGGTCGATTCGATGGGGCTCCGATACCGTGATGGATCTTTCAACAGGGAAGAATATTCATGAGACCCGGGAATGGATTATCCGGAATTCTCCCGTACCGATTGGGACCGTTCCTATCTATCAAGCATTGGAAAAAGTCGGTGGTAAACCCGAAGATCTGACATGGGATCTCTTTCGAGATACTTTGATTGAACAAGCCGAACAAGGCGTGGATTACTTTACGATTCATGCCGGTGTCCGCTTAGCCTATGTGCCAATGACGGCCAACCGCCTGACAGGGATTGTCTCTCGCGGGGGGTCCATTCACGCCAAATGGTGCTTGGCGCATCATCAAGAAAACTTCACCTATACGCATTTCGAAGAAATTTGTGAAATCATGAAGGCTTATGATGTCTCATTTAGTCTGGGCGACGGACTCCGCCCGGGCTCCCTAGCTGACGCCAACGATGAGGCTCAATTTGCCGAATTAGACACGCTAGGAGAATTGACCAACATCGCATGGAAACATGACGTACAGGTGATGATTGAAGGTCCCGGACACGTTCCCATGCACATGATCAAAGAAAATATGGACAAGCAGCTCAGCACCTGCAAGGAAGCGCCTTTTTATACATTGGGTCCTTTGACAACAGACATTGCCCCGGGATACGACCACATGACCTCAGGCATCGGCGCCGCCATGATCGGCTGGTACGGCTGTGCGATGCTCTGTTACGTCACACCCAAAGAACATCTGGGCTTACCGAATAAGGAAGATGTGAAAATCGGCGTCATCACCTATAAGATTTCCGCGCATGCAGCAGATCTCGCCAAAGGGCACCCCGGGGCACAAGTTCGCGATAACGCGTTATCCAAAGCACGTTTTGAATTTCGTTGGGAAGATCAATTTAATTTATCCCTGGATCCGGAAACGGCGTATCAATACCACGACGCGACACTACCAGCACAGGCCGCGAAAGGCGCACATTTCTGCTCCATGTGTGGTCCCAGCTTCTGCTCAATGAAAATCACGCAAGACGTGCGAGAGTATGCGGCTCAACAGAAGATTGATGAAGATCAAGCTATTCAACGTGGCCTCCAAGAAAAATCGGAAGAGTTTCGAAAGGCCGGCAGTGAAATTTACTTATAAGACGACGACGTCCTCATGAGGAACAACACATGAGTCAGATGAAAATTGCCCCCCTTCGAGAGCGGGATGTCACCCGTTACATCGCACGAGAATATTTCAAAGAGTTCGATCAACTCATCGAAAGTGATGTCATCATTGTCGGAGCCGGCCCCTCCGGATTGTTGTGCGCCAGTGACCTGGCCAAGCAAGGATATAAGATCCTCTTGATTGAACAAAGCTTAGCGCTCGGTGGAGGGTTTTGGTCAGGTGGCTATCTCATGAACAAAGCCACAATCTGCGCACCGGCCGATCTCATCTTGGACGAACTCGGAATTCCCTATAAATCCATTCAAGAATGTGATGGCATGACCATGGTCGATCCGCCTCATGCCACGGCCCGATTGATCGCCGCCGCCTATGAAGCTGGCGCCAAAATTATGAACCTCACCCGCGTATTGGATCTCATTGTGCGAGAAGCCGGATCGTTAGAAGGTGTCGTCGTCAACAATACCACCGCAGAGATGGCGGGGCATGATATTATCCATGTGGATCCAATCGCGCTCGAAAGCCGAATTGTGGTGGATGCCACCGGCCATGATGCCGTGGTGGTGAACCTCCTCAATCAACGAAACCTTCATGCAAAAGTTCCAGGCAATGGCGCTATGTGGGTTGCCAAATCAGAAGCCCTGGTGGTGGAGAACACGCGCGAAATCTACCCGAATTGTTTTGTGACGGGCTTAGCTGTCGCCGCAGTCGATGGGACGCCGCGCATGGGACCGGCCTTTGGCTCCATGCTCCTCTCCGGACGACGTGCCGCAGAACTCATTCTGCAAAAACTTAAAGGGGAAATATGAAGAGGCTCACACCTTAGAAAGAACACCAAACACAACAATGGATATCCAAGATTTTTTAGACCAAGGCGAAGGGAACGAAGAAGACAAGATTGCCGCATGGAACCTCTTCCAGCAAGCCTATGAGCTCCAAATGAAAGGACAACTCGAGGAAGCAGTCAATGTGTATCAACAATCCCTTGCCATGTTTCCAACTGCGGAAGCCTATACGTTCTTGGGTTGGACCTACAGTTTCATGGGGCAATTGAACGAAGCCATTGAAGAATGCCACCGGGCCATTCACCAAGACCCTGACTTTGGAAATCCCTACAACGATATTGGCGTCTACCTCATCGAATTGAACCAGTTGGAAGAGTCGATTCCCTGGTTAGAGAAAGCCATGCAAGCTAGACGGTATGAAAGCCCCAGCTTTCCACATATGAATTTGGGTCGGGTATACGAACGACAAGGAGAGTGGGATCAAGCCATTGATTCTTACAAAAAATCTTTGGTGCTGAGTCCAGAATACAAGCCTGCAAAACAAGCGCTGATGCGCATTATTACCCTCATGAATTAACCATCTCACAAGGCCAGAATCATGAACGAAACCAAAACCATTCTTGTTGCCGTCAATGATATTTTTTTCTACACCAAGATCCGTGATGCATTTTTGCCAGCAGGTTATACATTCGAGAAAATTCGCAACATGGAGGGCTGGAAGGAGAAAGTCCTTCAAAGTAAGCCCATAGGCATGATTGTCGACATGAATGATGACCGCTTGAATACATCGGATTTATTGAAAGCTCTGAAAGCGACACCTGAAACGGCCTCGATTCCCGTACTGGCATTTGCCAATCATGAAGAAATTGGAGCCTGGAAGCTTGCTAAGGACCTTGGTATCCAAAAAGTCGTCTCCCGCAATGAGTTCTCTGCGCGAACGCTGGCGCTCTTTGAAGAAATCACCTCCCCGACGGCATCATGAACACCCTTCCTCTTCACAAGCACCATCAAGCTCTGGGAGCCACATTTCAACAAGACGGCGACTGGGAAATACCAACCCACTATGGCCATCCTGAATTGGAATATGAGGCACTGCACACCAGCGCTGGCTTAGCAGACCTCTCATTTCGTGGAAGAGTCCTTGTTACAGGTGAGGATCGAATCATCTGGCTACAAAGTATTATCAGTCAGGACATTCTTCCACTCCAATCCGGACAAGGTTGCTATTCCGCCTTCATGGATCATAAGGGAAAAATGTTGTCCTACTTTCGCCTGTTCATTCGTCCGGAGGAAGTGGTGATTGAAGATGTCGGGGAAGCCGGTGAACACACCTACGCCGCACTCCGGAAATTTCTGCTCTATGGCACAAAAGCCAAAATGGCCAAAGGCATCGAGACCCAGGGGCTTCTTCTTCTCAGTGGGCCAAAGGCCGCAGAAATCCTCAAAGAGTCGTTGGGAGTAGAGGTAGGAAATCTTGCTTCGCTGCAATCAATGCCTTTTTCATTAAAAGAAGCAGAAGGATTTCTTACTCGAACCGAAGAAACGGGAAGAGCAGACTTTGAACTGTTTGTCCCACTCGAAACTCTTCCATCTCTATGGACTCATCTTTTAAAAACAGGAGACCCCCTGGGGCTCAAACCCGTTGGAAACGCCACACGTCAAACAGCACGAATTGAGGCCGGATTGCCTCGACTAGGACCAGACATCAATGAACACATCGTGCCGCCAGAAGCCAACCTGAAAGGAATTGTCTTTAGCCTGTCAAAGGGGTGTTATCCCGGGCAGGAAGTCGTGGCGAGGATGGATACGTACGGTTCCATCAAACGCCGACTGGTGGGATTAGTGATCGAAGGAACGAAGAACGATCTTCCGGAGACAGGAGCCAAGCTATTTTCCGGCACACGAGAAGTGGGGTGGGTGTCGAGTGCAACATTTTCTCCGCTCCTTCAAAAGCCCATCGCGTTAGGATTCCCGTTGCGAGACTTCACCAAACCCGACACGCAGCTTGAAATTGAAATTCAATCCAGCCGCGTACCAGCTCGCGTTTCTTCCCTACCGTTCACGGCTTAAGCATCTTGAGCGAAAAGGTTGGAGTTCGCTCCGCTCACTCCAACCTACGAAAATTTTCGCCTCACGCCTTACGCTTCACGTCTTCTACGATTTCTGCTCAGGATGTCGCCCTTGAGAAATTTTATCGGCTATCGCCAATACTGGTTCTCGTGCCTCGTCACTGAGTGCTAACAAAATATGTGCCTCATCGCCATGCATCAGTCTTAGACTCAGAAACATATCCTGGGTGCGATGTTCTTTATTATCCCATGTCCCATCAATGAGCTGGATTTTGTCCAGATCACAACAGGAAAACATATCATATCGGAAATAGGAATCCCCGATCACCATATC
>SMVB01127618.1_pt1 | contig 11455 bp, 10 predicted proteins | sample 2456461 | NCBI WGS metagenome assembly SMVB01 (sample SAMN11095934, study PRJNA526329) | marine sediment metagenome | biome: Marine sediment; feature: Surficial sediment; material: Deep marine sediment; isolation source: Hadal surficial sediment | place: Pacific Ocean | collected 2014-05 | depth...
CTTTCTCATCGTGACCTCCTTACCAAATAGTGATTTAAAAACGTTTATTTACTGCTCTGACAGGATTTACCTGATAAGCAGAATTGAGAATAATCTTGTTCATCATGTTTATCCTGTCTATTTTTTTAAAGGTGGTAATGGATCATTACGGAGACACCTGAAGGTAGTTTCAATATATTAGATCAAACTACAAAATCAAGGCATTACAGGTTAAAAGGAGTCGCCCTTTTCTCTTGACAAAATGGGATTATTTCAAGATATTTGCAGCAGCTGACAATCAGATATTTCTCAAAACTCTGGGCAATCAATTTGCTGAAAATCCCTAAGACAGTTGCTTCATTACTTCTTGTATTTTTATTTTTGCCATCTGGGATTCAATCCCAATCTGCAAATCTTCCACTGGACCACTGGGCATATACTTTTCTGGAAAGACTTGAACTGAAAGGACTGTACGTTAGCGAAGATTTCGACACGGCGCCGTACTCCCGTCAGGCCATCGCTGAAATGATTTTGCAAATTACCGAAAACATAAAGCAAGACTCTACAAAGATTTCTACAGTCGAAAGGGACTTGTTAGAGCAACTCAAGGGTGAATTCCACGAGAATCTCCATAAAATTCAACCAAAAGTTGAACGCCGGAACAAAGAAAATGAGCGGCATCTTTGGAGCTGGCGCAACGAGGACTTTGTGGGTCATCTCGATTTACTTTTAGGACAGCAAGTCAGAGTTGAATCTAAAGAAAGTGTCGATAGCGGCATAGCGAAATCAATTACTTCCTGGGGCTTTGGCTTCCGGGTGAACTTTAAAGAAAGCATGGCCGTCTTTTTTGAAGGCCGGTCGTTTGTATTAAGCGGTACCGACACCATAGAAAACAGGTTTTTTAACCCCTCATTGGGATTACCGGTTAGCAGAAATGCACTCGGTGATGTCACGGACAACGCCTCCGGGTATGCCGTTTTTCGTCTGCCCTGGTTTGATCTGGAAATCGGCCGCGATTTGGTTGAATGGGGCCCGGGCTTTCGCGGCAACTTAATTCTGTCCCGAAACTCAAATTTTTACGACTTGTTCAAAGCGACCTTCCGCTACGAAAGGCTGAAGTATGAGCACTTTCATGGGTTCCTAAATGCCGAGCGGACAAAATATCTGGCCGGCCACCGCATCGAAGTCAGACCTTTGGATTCATTCAGGTTTTCGATAAACGAAACCGTGGTTTATGGCGGACGCAGTGTCGAATTCCTTTACGCCAATCCGTTCTTTCCCTTCATTATTGCCGAACGCCACCTGGGAAACAAGGACAACAATTTGGTCAGCATTGACTTTACCTGGTTTCTGCGCCAGCGGCAGCTAAAATTTTATGGCGAGTTTCTGTTCGACGATTTTAATCCTCGCAAGAATCTTTTCCATGATTTTGTCAATAAGTGGGGTGTCTTGCTCGGCGGTTACTGGGTTGACCCTTTTGGACTGAGCAACACCGATTTTCGTTTGGAATATGTTAGAATTCAGCCGTTTGTTTATTGGCACAGTCTGGACGAAATAAATTTTTATACCAATTACAACAATTTCATGGGGCATTGGCTCGGCCCGGATTCAGATGATTTTTACGTTGAGCTTAAAAAACGATTCCATAAGAATTTGAGATTTGGACTCTCTTTTGAAAGAAGAAGGAGGGGGCAAAATGATCTGAGCCAAATAGAGCGGCCGCCTGATCTCAAGTTTGATTTTTTAGGCGGTGTGGTTGCAAAGAATTCCTTTTATGGAGCAACGTTTGAATGGCAAATTCTGCGGGATATGTTTTTAAACGCCACTTACCAATTTATCCAGACCGACAATCTGCGCCGGGTCGCAGGGCAGGATCAGAATAATCACCGCTTGCTGGTGAATTTTTCTTTGAACTATTGACTTCATGCTAACCTACCCTTGTTAGCGGACACTTTGCCTTATCCAATAACATACCTCCCCTGCAGGGTTCACTAAGATGTGAAATTCTCTTTCTATAAACATTTCACCGCTCTGCGGTTCCATTTTGAGTCAATTTTGTGAAGAAATAACCCCGTGAGGGGTGACATGTTTATAGAAAATCAGAAACAAACCGCTTCTCCTTTTAGGGGTGAAATGTTGGGCAACTTCATTCGTTCAAAAAGTATCAGAAAGCAAGAGCCTTGCCCTAAGTTTGCTCCTAAAAAAAGAAAATAGATGACGATATTGCGATTGAAGTTGTAGATTTACCTGTATTATTTACAACAACTCGTGATATTCTACAGGTTTTTTAATGACCTCTTATCGCCGATTTTTGCATGATAAACTCGATATCGGCAGTCAGTCAAACAAAAGTGCGTCTGATTTTTGGGGCGCAGCAAGTTGCAAAGATCGTCCTGATGAACAATGTCAGTCCGAAAGACCACGCGGTATTATACAATTTGCGGGACATTTCGGTTAGAAGGCATCTTGAGAAGAGCCGGCCGTTATTTACTCGAGAACTGAAGGCGCTCCCCGCAAAATGTGCTGGCTATTCCTTTTGAGGGATTGTAGACGTTTCTCCAGACCGACCATCTGCCCCGGGTTGAGGGGGAGGACCAGAATAATCACCGGCTGGTGGTGAATTTATCTTTGAATTATTAAGCTCAGGTCCAAGCGAAGGAAGTTTGTAGATTTACCTTTATAAACTGCAGTATCAAAGGGGTAAACCTCCTTTCACCGAATCTCTTACCTGGCAATTCCCTTGACTAATTTATCAACTTTTTGCAAATTGCTTTCAACTAAACTGCATTGGATTAAATGCCAGAAGAAAAAGCAACAGATGAACAACCCCTTGCTGTCGTTTTAGTTGAGGCCCAACCGGGCAGCGGCCGAATTGTTATACCCGGCGCAAAAAAGACAATTTCCCTTGCTGACTACCAGCAGACAGAGAACGTGTCCATTCCTGAACATGTGGTCGTGCATAAAGAAAAAACCATCCGTATTGGCAGAGACGCCTCAAATGAGCTCATTCTTGACATTCCCAATGTCTCCCGGTTTCATGCAATCTTAACATCATCGACCACATCGCTTCGCGTGAGCGATTTGTCCAGCACCAACGGCACTTTCGTGAATGGCAATCCGGTTACCGCTCCGGTCAAGCTCGAAACCGGCGACGTTATCGACGTTGGACCTGCCAAACTGAAAATCGAGCTGCTTTCGGATATTGATTCTAAAACCAATTTGCAGCTGGTGGGAACGCGGTTCGATCCAATAACCACTTCCTGTATCGTGACCGTTTTGGTAGCAGATATCGTCGGCTATACCAAACTCAGCGAACTTTTGCCACCCGAAGATGTGACCAGAACATTGCAGTACTGGTTTGAACGAATGACGCAAATAATCGGTGAATATGACGGCAAAGTTGACAAATACATGGGGGATTGTGTCATGGCTTTTTGGCGCGGCACGGATTTAAACGCCAGGATTTTAGCGATTGAGGCAGCCAAAGCCGCGGTTGAAATGAAAAAAGAGACGCGGCTTCTTTCAGAAAGTCCGAAGTGGCTGCACGGGGACGCTTATGATTGGGACTGCCGTGTTTCTCTAAATACCGGCCAGGTGATGATTGGCACCGTTGGTGCCCGCGGCTCACGGGATTATACCGTATTAGGCGACACGGTGAACGTGGCTTTTCGCCTCAATACCGTTGCCGGCGCACGCGGCTATGATTTTGTTCTCGGCGACACCACGGCAAAACACATCAATGAGATTTTCAAACCTATAAAACTGGGCCCGGTTGAATTAAAAGGCCGTAGCAAAAAAGCGATCGCCTACACTTTGCCTGAAACTTTTTGATGATAGCTTTAAAAGGAGGGGGTTAAATAGCGACGCCGTTTTTGATGGCTTTATGTTCTTGAATCGCTTGGGTCAGAGTCGTTTTTTTCTTTTTGAACGATTCAAAGTCTCTTTGATTGGCTTAATTTATCTGCGTTGGTTAAAATTTTTGCGAGCAGAGCGTTTTCTTCTTCATAATCTTCTTTCCAGGTATTCATAACCGGCGAGAGCCGCAAAAGGTTAAATGACCCTTTGTTGTGGTCCAACCCCATGGGGCTATTATCAGCAGTCTTTAGCGCTGCGCGGTCATTGACAGAGGGTAAATTTTTCTTTTGTCTGAAATAACGCCGAAAGCAAATGGCCTAATGACTTATTGACGGTTCATGTTATGCGCTTCGCGTCATTTTTGCCAATTTTCCATTGAGCGAGTTTCCTCAGAACTTTAAAGCAAAGCATAGGTAAACCCAACGGCCAAGACCTGTTTAATCTGGAGTTTCCTGGTAATGTCCCGGTCGTAAAACAGAACCAGGTCAAGACTCACATTAATATATTTTGCCACTTTAAGGGTCAAATTGTTTTCCCAGGTCATATCGATTCGGTTAAACGCCTCTAAATCTGAAAAGATATCTATTTTAGAAGTAAAAATAACATCTTCATTGAATTGCCTTTTCAAATTAGTTACCGAGGTAATTCCCGGCTCAACTTTGGTTTTTTCTATTTTTCCGGTGTCGGGATCATCGGCATAGGGGCTCGGGAAGTCGCTGGTAATCGTCTCTTTGACCATGACGCCAATCCGAGATGTAAAATTCTTATCCGGCGAAATATAGCCGAGTCCCAGGCTTTGGGTAAAATAGCCGGGATCTAAAAATTGTGATACCTTGGTTTTCGTATTTGCAGCAAACTGGAAACCGGCAGCAAACTGGGTCTTGCCGGTGACGGCAAGGAATGGGCTGAGATATTTGCCAAACTTGCGGGTATAGACGCTTTCAATATCTATTAAATCTGCAGATTTTTTCGCTTCATCATCACCGACTTTAGCAAAACCCAAAGTGAATTTACCATTATTTACCCAGACAAACTTCTCTTGATCGTTGGTGAAATTCATCTCCATTTTAAACTGCCAGGCCAGCGTATTTTCACCTCCCTGTTCCCAGTTATCAAAACTTGCCTGGGTTAAATTGAGGCCGGTGACGACCCGGTTTTTCCAACCATAAACAACGCTGTCCTCTTTTGCTTCCTGCGCGATGGTAGGGTTACTTAAAACAACCATCAAACCAGCCAGAAAGAATACTTTTAAAATTTTCATATTTGTCTCCACTTCTTAGAAATTAATATCGGATAAAAAAATAGCCGTTGGCATCACATTGAATCATTCCCTTACGGCTATTAATAAAATTGCTTAGAGCTACTTCAGGGGTTCTTTTTCACCAGGCTATCGTCACATAAATTATCTGTGATCTTCCTACTTAGCTGCGACCTTCGTCAATTTCTTGATTCTCTCCTGTGCAAAGACTTTGTGATTTTTATGTTCTGCCGGGACTTTTTCTAAAAACGCGATATAGGAATTTATCGCATCCCGGTAATTTTTCGTTTTCTCCAGGGCCAAAGCTTGCCAATAGTATGCCCAGTAGTTACCCGGATTGAGTTCAATCACTTTAGCGAAGTGGGGAATACATTTTTCAAATTGCTTGAGCTTAATATAAAGCTCACCCAGTCTGTAGTGCGCCTGCTTGTGGTCCGGCTCAATTTCGACCGTACTTAAATAGTCGGCAATCGACAAATCCGATTTTTTCCGTGTTTGAAACAGGTGGCCGCGATTATAATAGGCTGCCGCATATTCTGGTTCCAGATGGATGGCATAGTTGTAATCCAGAATTGCTTTATCAAACTCCCTGAGGTTTTGAAACGCAATGCCACGGTTGAGGTAGGACTCAGCAAATTTTGGGTTCAACTCAATGGCCCGATTCAAATCAGATAACGCTGCATAGTATCGCTTCTTTTCTATGTTCTGCATGCCGCGGTTAAGATACGCCCCGAAAATCGTGAAAGTCGCTGCCCATTTCGGCCAGGCTTTAAGCGCAATTTCGAAATCCTGGATTGCCCTGTCATGTTTATTTATCGAGGTGAGAACGATTCCCCTTTCCAGGAAAGCCGGCGCATACGTAGCATCCTTCTCGATTGTCCGGGTGAAATCTGAAATAGCCTGGTTATACTTCTGCAGACTGGAAAACAACTTGCCACGAAAGTAATTGGTTAAGGCGAATTCCGGGGAAAGTTTCAGAGCTTTATAATAATCTGTTTCCGCATCCTCAAAACGTTTTAATTTTCGGTAAATTTGCGCCCGTAAAAAGTAGGCCGGCGTATAAGTCGGATTCTTTCTTAAAACAACGTTGATGAGCTTAAGTGACTCTACTGCATCCGCTGAGCCCCAATTATTCATACAACTGAAGAGCAGAACCGCATGCCTTCTGGTTACGATCCGGGCCTCAACGTCTTTACAGATTTGCACGTTGACCAAAGTGCGCGCAAAGTAGGGCATATAATTTAACGCCCGCTCGAAATTGGTTCTGGCGGTTTCAAGATCACCGTCCGCACCGGCTTCCAGACCTTTGTAATTGTAGACCAGCGCCCCGGCCACAACTGTTTCTCCAGTGGTTTGGCTAAATACACTTGAGAATGAAAACAAAATATAGAAGAGAATGAGCTTCCTGTTCATGGGTTTGAATTTTTGATATCGCCTTTTAACATGAATCCGCAGGCTTTTAAACCTGCCTTAATCAGGGCTGCTCTTGAAGCTATAGTCCCGATATTGCAACAGGCCGCCGGGACTCTGCCTGCTAAGTAGCACGCCTTTTTTACTTCCTGTAAGATGTAACTTGCATATCCTTTTCGCCGGCAAGCTTCTTTCACATCCATATACAAATCTGCAAATGGCATATTATAGTGCAACAGAAATCCACCGGTTGCTACAACCTCTCCTTTCAAGTTCCAGAACGTATTCACCGAGCTCCACTTCAGGGTCAAATCTCTTATCGTCTTTCCTTGTGGCGCGGAAAACAACGCCGGGATTCTTATACACCGTCGCCACGTGGTCCTCAAACAGCACAACGTCAGCGCTTATGTTTGGCGAAAACTCATACAGCATCGAGGTGAGCAAAAAGTCATTGCTCTGGCACTCGATTAGACTCGCTCCCGAAGCCTTGATTAACTCCGGAAAAATCTGACTTGCAAATTGTCTGAATGGAGGAATGATGTAAAACTCGAAAATGGTATCACGGTTTTTTATCTCCTGGCCGTTTATCGAACCGTAACCGATCTCGACGCCATCGAACGTCAGGAGATAGGAATCCGTCCAGCCGCGCTCATGACAGGCATCATACCTGATCTGAAAATTGGTCTCCTGAAGAAACAGGTTACGAAGAGATAGAATAGTTTTCAGTTCAGACTTGGAGGCGCTTAGGTTCAATTGTTTTCGCCCTTCACCGAATAATGAAGCAACACATGTCCGCTGTTATAGATTTTACTGTCGGTCAGTTCAGGAGTTGTTTGCTTAATGACTCCGGGAAAAAGCGGAATACCTTAGGTGCGATGAAGCCATCGCGCGTTGAGGCGACAAAATATATTCGTTCTCGCATTTCACTCCCCTGTGACTGACTGACGTTCAAGGACCATCATAAGAGCGGGGCCATCAGGCGTGGCAATCGGCCCCCACCTTTCGGAATCCGACCCTGACATAGCAGCAAATGGCAGCGGGTGTCGGCAACGTTTGAGGTTGGAATAATCTGATCTCATCTTTGCTTGCTTCCCACAGTTTCTATGGGGTGCTGGTTTACCCAACGCCACAGCGCAGCCGCAAAAACCACATTTACAATCAAGCCAAGGACACCGACCTCCGGTCCGTAAATGGCAGTTTCCGTAATGCCGAGCGTCCCTATCTTGCTGCCAAACCCGAAGAGAGGGTAATCAAGCCCATTCCATACCGCGTGACTGACGCTAGTGACGAGCACAGAGCCAGATATAAGCCGTAGCATACCCCAAATTGCGCCAATAACGACAGCGTTAACCAAATAAACTGGAATTTGTGGCGCGGGAAGATCAAAGCCGGTCTCGAGCGAGACTGCGGAAATGTGCCAAAGCGAAAAAGCGATGCTAGTGCGGACCAGAACTTGCCTATCATTTAGACCCGCCCGTTTAAGGGAAGCCCACAACCATCCCCTGAAAAAGCCTTCTTCCGTAAGAAGAACCATAATAACACCCACGGAACTCATGAGCGCCATGTTGAGGCCGGCCTTGTTCCAATCGGCACCACTGAGGTCTACTGCCCCGAGCAGGAAGACGATAAGCGTAATCGTGCCAAGAACTAATAACGGATAGAGCACGGCCAGACCATGCCCCCGCGAGCGGCCCCACACCAGTCCTATTTCCTTAGCCGACAACCGCTCCCAATACCAGAAGACACCCGTCAATAGTAGCAAGGGCAGAGCGCTAAAGACGGAAAGTCCGTTCGCGTCCATCGCAGTTGTGATAGCAATCGCTGCTAGCAGGCCGATAATAGGCCGTTTCATGGACAGATTCATCGTTCACTCCCTGCATTGAGGTTAATCTGGTTGTCGTGACTCTTTTACATTCGGAATATTTACTTGGCGAAGTTTCAAATGAAGCCGCTTTTTCACCAACATAACATACGGATTATTTCTTTGACATTTATCTGTCTATCCTTTATCCGGGACTCAAAGGGATATGCTTCATTTACTCTTCCCAAGCGCCAAAAAATCCGGCTTGACCAGTTTTAGAAATAAGGCGGAAGAAATGCCGGCGGAACCGAATATCATGCACATAACCATAATTTGATATCTCGCGGCCACGAGGGGCGAAATTCCGGACAGAATCTGTCCGGTCATCATGCCAGGCAATGAAACAAGCCCTACGGCAAACAGTGAATTTGTAATCGGAATAAGAGAAGTCCGGAGCGCAGTATTTCGGGCTTGCTGATAATCGACATTTCTTTCAATCTCTGCTGTTAATCGCTCCACTGCGAGACTGACACTATTCATTGAGCTTGCAAAGATCATCCCGGCAAGTGGAATGACGTAGCGCGGGGAATACCATGGACTGAGATCTAAGACTGTTTGAGTAATTAGCAGAAAAGTGATTCCGCCGCCCAGAATTATGGAGTATAGGGTTTTTTTATACAGCACGGTTCGTTTGATCCTACTTGTTCGCAGGGCAATCCAGCTTGAGGCGAAAACCATGACCGTCACAACAGCCAGAACGACCCAGGCTGAATTAGCTTCAAAAATGTAACCTAAAAAATAACCGATTACCATTAGCTGAATAAGCATACGGGAAATAGCATAAAACGTATTCTTGATGTTAAGAGACCATTTATACAGAATTACTACGACCAATGCTACGGGAATAAAGGCCAGACCCAGGCGTGCGAGGGGAATTATTGGAATTGAATCATTCATGCTTTACCAACTTTTCGTTTCCTGTTTTTGCGAGGATAGTTTTGTTTAACAATAACCACAAATCTGATAAATTGGCTCGAACGTCGCAGGTGCAGAGTTTAAGCAGAGCCTCACGCCGAACTCGCGTGTCCGGATTGTGGGTTTGGGCTACAAGGTCGTAGATTCTCGATCGTTTCATTAGATGAATCCAGTCTTAACCTGAATGTGCGACACATTTGAAAACTAAGTTTTTTGGGCGGAAAAGCAAAGAACATGCATAAATTCAGTATTTCAATAGAGTGCCTCGCACATTTTTCAAAGTACCTTCCGAAAGGAACCAATTGTCTATTGAATAATTATTTCAATTGCTTTTTCTATTACCCGATCCACCCCAATGTTAATTTCCGCAACCGTATTTATTTCTTCTATGTCTGGCGGTATTCCCGGCCCTTCATATGTGTTGCCGTCGGCAGCGATGATAAGCTGCCCCGTTATGGAATATATCCAGCCGTTGGGTAACTCTTTTTCGATTCTTTCTCCCATCGCCCCGGAGGTTCTTTCACCGATGACGGTTACATTTGGTAATACCCTTAAAAACAGAACCACGCTTTCACCGGCACTGAGCGTATAGCGATCCGTAAGCACCATGACCGGCCCGGCGAATTTAAAGCTGCCGCCGGGCTCTATAAAATAATCTACCGGATCTGCAAAGTCATTTTTGCCCGGTCCGTTTTTCGGGATTGCGCTAAAGGCCAGCCTTCTTTGATCTGCAAACCTGGAAACGAGGACCTGGCCGTTAGTAAAATCCCCGCCCGAGTTTCGGCGTACATCGATGATGATTCCTTTCACATCTTTCATGCCCTCAAGTATTTTATCAATCACGGATAGTTCGTCGCCACGAAAATGATTAATGAACATGTAACCAACATCATTACTAATCAGACCATAAAAAATTTGATTAAGAAAGTTAGTAAATTTTCCATTTAAATAGGTATTTAAGATCACGTCACCACTAAATAGGCCGAGAGCGGTGGGTTCTCTAAATTCCTGGTGCCCATTCCAAAATGGTTCATTGGGTGCAAAGAGAGAAACATGACCATCGTCGAGGGTGGCCATCATGGCAGTGAGTATGTCGTGCAGTTCTTCGTCGTTACTGTTTTCGTCAACTTGCGGTCTGAAGATGGTGAACTGTTCCTCCCAATCCACATTTCTTTGCTCGAACACCGCGTACTTTTCATCGAAAGTCGTCCACAACTCCACAAAATTTTCAACCGGCGTATTGGCGGGCTCAGACTCAAAAAAGAGGCCTTTGCATCCTATGGTAAGAAAAACAAAGAGCAAGGAGAGGGTTGTTTGTTTTTTCATTCTACATTCTTTAAAATTGGCTAGAATTTAAAAGCCACACCTAAGTCAAAACCGTTTTTGACCACCGACAGCTTTAAAGGCTCCGTGGCTCTGATATAATCAAACTGATACGCAAGCAGCAAATCGAGCTTCGAAGATAACGACCGGTTATAACTCAACAACAAATGCAACTTCGTGAAGCCGCTGAGGGCATGCAACTTACCGCGGCCGTGGACGTGGGTAAAGCCGTTATTTGACTGAATTCCTTCATTATCAACGATGGCATAAGGCGGACGGCTGAGAAAGTAGACCACTGGGAAAGACGTTTCAAAATTTAGTGACTGCGTTTGATTGATGCGGAACTCGCCTCTTAGCCATATCGCTAAGGAATAAGCAAGCAAATAACCCTCTTCTTCATACTCCGCAAATTTATATTCCAATAAGTGGATTTGATTATCAAGCATCCCGCCGATAAGTAAGTTCATTTTTTCATTATGCATAGCCTCTCTGGCGTAACCGTATTTCAGATTTAGAAAAGATGCGGTACTCGATTGCCTTGTTATCGGAGCATCGAAAAATGGAAAAGTGAGCGGGCCTGTTGACTCAACAGACATTCGGTCAAAAGCGACTCTTAGTAAATGCAGTCCTTTTTGAGATCTCCGTTGATAAAACAACTCAATTGCCAGCAGGGATTGGCCGTCATAAGTCAGGGGTGAAAATAGCAGATCCTGATTTTGGCTATGGTGCAAACCCAAACTTAGCCCAAGGGTATTTTGGCTCTTTTTCGAACGTAACTCAGGTGACTTAGCATCCTGTGGTTGACCAAATGCCATGGACAAGCCGGCTATAAAAAAGGCAATCAATAACAGAGA
>SMVB01432518.1_pt1 | contig 11453 bp, 6 predicted proteins | sample 2456461 | NCBI WGS metagenome assembly SMVB01 (sample SAMN11095934, study PRJNA526329) | marine sediment metagenome | biome: Marine sediment; feature: Surficial sediment; material: Deep marine sediment; isolation source: Hadal surficial sediment | place: Pacific Ocean | collected 2014-05 | depth 0-1...
CCACCTAGCGCAAGAATATCCTGGCCAACTCTGGTGGCAAGCTCATTCTGTGAGACCACCATGCCATAGCGGCCTTCAACCGGATGATGAATAGAATGATAACGGATGATTGGCTGCTTGAGCCCCGAGTCTGCAACAACCGTTTGGGACCAGGCAGATCCAGAAGTAAAAACAGCCAGCAGAACACAACACGAACTCAAAAAAAACCGGCTTGGATTCAACATGGAATAAGGACTCCGATCATTGTGACCGCAACGATCTTCCAGGTCGTGCTCCGGTCATCTCACTATTCAAAAGTACCACGACACCATTAACGACCACGTGTTGCACCCCACTGGATAGCTGGTGTGGCTGATCAAAAGTTGCATGGTCCTGCACAGTGCCCAGATCCATCACGGCAATGTCTGCCATCGCACCCACTTCAATGCGGCCACGATCCGTCAAGCCGATCCGGTCAGCCGGAAATTTGCTCATTTTATAAATGGCCTGGCCCGTGGTAATGATTTCCCTATCCCGAACATAGTAGGCCAGAACCCGGGCAAAACTGCCGTAATTGCGTGGATGTGGCACACCTTCGCCAGCCACAAAAATCCCTCCGTCCGAAGCTATCATGGTGCGAGGATGTTGCATGATACGATCCACGTCTTCCTCAGACATGGCATGAAACACACCGGAACAGCCACCATTGGTTTGGATTTCCAAGGCCAGTTCTGCCGCGGCGTCCATGTTGATCGGCTGTCCACGCTCAGCCAGTACTTCTGCAAAATCCTTGCCGTTCAATGAAGTATCCCAGTCACAATTGGCAATGGCGATGCGGGACGGGTCGTTGCCACCGCGATCATGAATCAGGTTATAGACGATACCTCGCTTGATTCGTGCGCGGGTTTCCGGATCTGCAAAACGGGCCAACTGTTCCGCTCTGCCACCGGCAAGACTCCAGGCTGGAAACAAGACACTGATACCCGTACTCGATGCTGCATAGGGGTATTGATCGCTTGAAACATCTACGCCACGGGCATTGGCAGCGTCAACCAGGGCCAGCGTTTCGACGCTTGCACCCCACATCTCAGGGCCCATGGCCTTGTGGTGGGTGATTTGCGCCGGTAAGCCACCCTCTTCGCCAATCCGGATCGTCTCTTTGACACTCTTGATCAGATCCAGCCCCTCCTCGCGCATATGGGAGATGTAAATGCCATTGTATTCAGCGGCTATTCGCGCCAGTTCTATTACCTCTTCGGTCCCGGAGTACGCACCCGGGATGTATTTCAGACCGGACGACAAACCAAAGGCACCATCAAGCATGGCGGTTCTGACCAGCTGCTTCATGGCTTCGAGTTCGTCAGGTGTCGGTGCGCGATCCTCGCGGCCCATCACTTCCTTGCGCACCGTGTTATGACCGATGAAAGAACCAAAATTGATTGTGGCCGGGGATTCTTCGAGGTCACTGAGCAAGGTCGCGATCGAAAGGTCAGAACTGCCATCCGGACCACCGATAACGGTTGTAACACCCTGGCGAATATAATTTTCAGCATCAGGGTGTGTGAATAAACCACTTTTATCGCGCGCAGCACGCACGGCGTGACTGTGGATGTCTATAAATCCGGGTACTACATCGAGGCCACCGAGTTTAATCCGCTGATCTGACTCCTGCCCAGCAAGATCGCCAATCGCCACGATGCGATCACCACGTATTCCTATATCGGCAGTATATGGACTTGAACCAGAGCCTTTCCAGATCGATCCACCCTCCAGAACCAGGCTGAATGGAGCTTGTATCTCTTCCGGGCCAGCAGGTGTTTTGCCTGGAGTAGCGCAGGCAGTAACAAGAACGGAGCAGATGAACAGGCAGACTTGGGAGAATCGAAAATTCATTGCAGTGCCTGTACTTAAAGATTTAAAAAGCGGGGGAGTTCATTCTCCCCCGCCCGGGTATAAATATTGCTTAAAAGGCCAACCTCAAATCAACATACATGGACCGGCCCATGTCACTGTGGGCATCGGCAAAGTAGCCAAAGTAGCGATCAGCAAGCGGTGCTCTTTCGTTGGTCAGGTTGTTAACACCGAAACGTATCTTTGACCTTGAATCCCACATATCAAAGGAATAATCGACACTGGCGTTATATCTTGTCATGGAAGGAATAACCCAGCGCTGGCCATCTGAAAGGGTTAATGAGCTTTGATAAAACTTGCCCAGGTAGAACATTGCAGCAGAGGCACCCCAGTCATTTTTTCTCCAGCGAATACGTACATTCATCTTGGTATCCTGATTACCGTCACGTCTGATCAGGTCTGAAAACCCATCAACCGGGTAATGTGCTGGAATAATTCCCGCATCCTGCGCATCAACAAGTAGTTGCGCGGCGCCACCAGCTTTCTGCTCGTATGTATCATAAAAGGTGCCGACATAGGTGAATGACCAATCACCATATTGGGTGTCCAGATCGTAATAAACACCTATATCATGGCCCTCGACCGTACGTGTATCCAGGTTGGCGTACTTATCAGCAACGTACTCAATATCGCCTGCTGGACACATACCGGCTGCCTCGTAGATTGCAGATTCATCTTCACCGGGATCCTGACGGCCAATTGCCGGGTTACCAGTGACGCTGCCGCAATTGCTATTGCCCGCTTCGAGCCGGAACAGCAGATCGAGAAGAGTATGGTTTTCTTCGCCGAAAAGACCGATCGTGTCATCTTTCTCAATCGACCAGAAATCCAGCGTAAAGGTCAGATTAGCTGTTGGTGTCAGTACCAGACCAATCGACGTATTGGTTGACTGCTCAGGTTTCAAATCCTTACTGCCGACGGCACGTCTCTGAATGGAGTTTCTGCAATCCAGTGTATCCTGATCCGGATCACCACCATTTTCGGATGCATAGATGCAGGTGTAATCATTTCGGGTGTTGTTACGAACCACGAGCTGCTCGTTAATGGTCACCAGGTTGGGTGCGCGAAAAGCCTCTGACCAGGAGCCGCGAAACATCAACCAGTCGGTTGCACGCCAGCCAAATGCTATCTTCGGTACCGTGGTATTTCCAACGTCTGAGAAATCCTCGTACCTGATGGCCAATTGCACATCCAGTGAATCAAGTACCGGGATCTGGAATTCGGTAAAAATCGAGGTCACATTCCTGCCACCGGAATTATCAGGTGTTGGGGAAGAGTTCACGACATCGGAAACAAATGGATAGCTATCGCCCTCCCAATCCGTAAACACAATGGTTCCGTCGAGTCGCGGATCACGATTGTCTTTGAATGACTCTTCGCGGTATTCGGCACCAAGCAAAAAGGCAACCGGACCGGCCGGCAAATTAAACAACTCGGGATTACTTAATTTGAAATCAATCAACTTGAGATCGGTTTCACTCCTACGATACACATCGACCAGGGCGCGTTCTATGTTGGTGTTAACCCCACCACCAAACGGGTTGTATGCTGCCGGTGTTGGATCATTCAACGCTTCCTGCAGCAAAGTATTGGATACGCGGTTGCGAGTGATATCAGTTTTGCTTGCTTTGGACCAGATGATCGCAGAATCCCAATCCCAGTAGCTGTTTCCAAAAGTGCCGCGAAACCCTTGTAAGACCCGATAAACATCACCGGTATTGTCCACAATTCGCGGTACTTCAGCGAATCGGTAGAAATCCATGGTCAGATCAAGACCTTCACATGGAACGTCAGTTCCCATAACTTCATCAGACAAACGATTTGGTGAACCACAAGGACCCAACGGGTTGTAATAGTTGGCTTTGTCGACACGCAGTTTCACAGTAGAAAATGAAGCCGAAGGATGACGGATCAGATGCGTATCAGCTTCGTAGTATGAAATTTCGGTATATGCCTCAACACCATTTTCAAACTCATGATTGAGGTAAACAAAAATATTCAAACGATCCAGATCTGAAGCCAAATCGCGGTTTTCATTCAGGTTATATCGGTATGTACCTTGACCATCTGCATGACCACAGGTGTTTGAGGCAATAGTATAACCGCCTTCACAGCGTTCATCGTTAACGGGATAGGTTTCAAACTCGCCACTGCGATCAGTAATGCCATGTGCCACCAGACCGAAACGATCACCGGAGATACTCCTGACAATATCAAACTGACCCCAATTGGAATTAGAACTGGTGTTTCTAAAAGAAGTATTGCCAAACCATGGTGAATCTTCCGGAATCAGTCGTCTGAAGTCCGCATCAGCCCATTTCTTATCATCCTGGGAGTTGACCGAGTCGCGGTGATAATAGCTGGCAAACACACCAAGGTTGGTACGACCACCGTTAAAAAACTTGCCCCATTCCGCCCGGGCGTTATAGTCATTACGACCGTGATTGCTGTAGGTGCTGTATCGACCCGCTACGTTTAAGCCTTCAAAATCAGACTTTAATACGGTGTTGATTACACCGGCAACGGCATCCGCGCCGTAGATAGCTGACGCACCGTCTCGTAATACTTCGATACGCTGCACACCATAAACCGGGATTACATTGGAATTGACCGTATTAACCGGTACAAAACTGCCACCTACTTCTTCAGTCTGATAGCTCGCGGCATTAACCAGCCTACGTCCATTTAACAGCACCAGGGTGTTGCCCGTACCCATGTTGCGCATGTTAAAAGCACCAATATCACCACGAACCGAGTTGACACCACCGGAGATGTTTTCAGCTTCATTCAAGAAATTCTGACCCTGCTCGGGCATTGCCTGTAAAAGCTCATCACCGGAACTGATACCCAGCATTTCGATATCATCAGCGGTGATAACAGATACAGATAGCGCGGCGGAAATCCTGGCGCCTTTGATTTGGGAACCAACAACGATAACTTCTTCGAGAGTCCCCTCTTCATCATCCCCAGCGGCACTGGCGTCCGCCTGTGACAACCGGGTTGTTCTTGATACATCATCAGTCGAATCATCTGCAAGTGTGGTTAATGGGGAGAGTAAAAAAACCAATGAGCCGATCAGGGTGAATAAAATGCTTTGTCTCGTGCCAGAGACTTCATTTTGACGTGCCATGACTTTTGCCTGCTTTAGCCCATTTATTGTGAGCTTGGATCATACCGATCTTCGCAATGATAGCCGCTGCCCTGGGCGTTATGACAAACAGCCTTTCAGATTCCGGCCAAAAGTGCCGGTGATTCTGCTTATTCTTGACTTCACCAAGCCAGATTGCCAATGAAAGTTCGAGCACCGCCAATAACCTGAGGTTATACTTTGCATATGCGTACATTCGGGGTAAAAAATGCGCTTACGTCATATTGAGGTGTTTCACGCTGTCTATTCAGCCGGCTCTATCACCGGCGCCGCAAAGTTATTGAATGTGTCACAGCCTTCGATCAGCAAGGTCCTGGCGCATGCGGAACAGCAATTGGGGTTTATGCTGTTCGATCGGGTGAAAGGCAAAATCATTCCGACCAAGGAAGCAGAACGGCTGATCAGCCACGTCACCGATGCCTACGACAACATCAACGAACTGCAACGTATCTCAGAGAATATACGCAGCGCTGAAACGGGTCTTATTCGAATTGCGATGGCACCGGCTTTCGGGATTGACCTGGTACCAGCCGCAATTGCCTCGTATCTCGTCAAGCACCCTGAAACAAGTTTTGAAATCGAAACCCTTCACTACCAGCAGGTTGCACGTGCTCTTAAAGAGTCTCGTGTGGATATCGGCATGGTATTCGACCCGCCACCGGTTCCTGGAATCGTCATTGAACACCTTGCAAGTGCTGAGTGTGTGGCCATTGCCCATAAATCAATGGATTTTGGGATCAAAAAACGCCTGACACTAAATGATCTGGATGGTATGCCATTTATAAACATGAATACCAGAAGCCCGCTTGGGCGACTGCTGGCCAGTCGCAGGAAGGCCAACAATATTCGTTTCAATAATGTCGCCATGGTGGAAACCTACCAGATGGCCAAGGCACTGGTCGCCGAAGGTGTAGGTGTGTCGATTATCGACGAAGTAACCGCTCGATCCACTGGTCACGGGGATGTTGTAGCCAGGAAGCTGCAACCACCATTGAAGTTCAATATCGCCATTCTACACGTCGAGAACGAGCCACTTTCGATCGTCACCAAACATTTCGTGGAACACCTGAGAGTAGCGGTTAAGTCCTATCTGAAAACATAGGCTTTTAAATTCAGGTATAACTTTATGCTATAGCATGCAAAACAATGTTCATTGGAGAAACCGCTCCAACTTTAAGTAAAATCTTGCCTGTGGAAGAATTCTGTATTAACTCAATGGGAGTTGCTCGATGCATGTTGTGGTTTTAGGCGCTGGTGTGGTGGGTATCACAACCGCTTATTACCTGGCCGGGGCGGGTCACAGCGTGACGATTGTCGAGTGTGCATCCGAAGTTGCAACCGGCGCCAGTGGTGCTAATGGCGGTCAACTTTCCTACAGTTTCACCGATGCATTGGCCTCCCCTGCATTATTGTCAAAATTGCCCTGGATGGTCAGCGGTCAGGACTCCGCATTCCGGGTTCGCCCGCCTATCAGCGATTTACCGGTCTGCTGGGGCTGGGCTTTTCTTCAACAATGTACCAGGCAACGCGCAGCTGAAAACACCCTGGCGGTTTTGGAAATGTCTTTGCGTTCGGCTGTGTTGATGACTGAATTACAGGAAAAGGTTTCGTTGGACTTCTCGTTCCGCCAGGCCGGAAAACTGGTACTGCTAAACACTTACTCAGAAATTCAAGCTACTAAAAAAGTATGCGCTGTAAAACGTGAGCTCGGTAGTGATGTGCAGGTGGTAACGCGGGAACAGGCGATGGAAATCGAGCCAGCATTGACACATATGCAAACTTCATTTGCAGCTGCTGTTTACTCAAAAAGCGACTCCGTTGGTGATGCAAACAGCTTTACAACACAACTTGGTCAGTGGCTTGTTACTCAAAGTGATTTTGATATCAAGTTCAATACCACAGTTGAGCGCATCAACGTCAGGGCCGGCACTTTTTATGCCATTGAAACTGACAACGGAACGATCAAAGCCGATGCCGTGGTTGTCTGTATGGGTGCCTGGAGTGAACAAATTCTTAAACCCCTACGCATCCAGCCCAATATTTACCCCGTGCGTGGCTATAGCCTGACTTTAACCCCCGGAGAAAAAGCACATAATGTCAGCATTTCCGATCTGAAAAATAAAATGGTCTATAGCCGCATTGGAGACCAGATTCGCATCTCTGGATTTGCCGACTTCGTCGGGTTTAACACCAGTGGGGACAAGCAAAGAACCCGGAAATTACTCGATACTGCCCGTCATTTCGCGCCCCGTCTCGCAAATTACGATGCCTCTGACTCGCATGAATGGGGTGGCTTCCGACCCATGACACCCAACAGTCAACCGCTGGTCGGGCCAAGTAAAATCAAAGGCGTTTATCTGAACACCGGTCACGGCATGCTCGGCTGGACGCTGGCCTGCGCAGCTGGTCACGATCTGGCGGTATCCATTAAATCTGACTGACCCCATTGTGTTGCATTGAACACAGCAGCATATTGGTCGTCTCAAACTCTTTATGGTCCACAGTTAATACCACCAGGTCTTTTGGTTCCGCCATATCCAGAATACGCTCTATCGCCTGTTTCGAATCCAGCTCAACACTGATACTGGTATCAGGCACGCCTGCAATCAATAAAGCGTCTCTTAAAAGATTGGGCACTTCTTCCGGGCCTCGCCCCCTGGTATTGGTGTAGTGACGGCAAACATAATGGTCGAATTTACCGGCCGCCGCCCGTGCCATATCGCCTATGACTTTGTCATCCCGATCACCGGGCCCGGCGAACATCAGCAATCGTCTGCCTTTGATGGGTAATGCCGCGACGAACTCACTCAGCCGGGCAATTCCATCGGGGTTATGTGCATAATCAACGACAGCAGTAAATGGCAGGTTTTCATAATAATTTAAACGCCCTGGTGTGTTCTCGTAGCCCATTGTGAATAAGCGCATTGCAGAGACGATTGAAACCTGGGAAATTCCAGCAAGATAACACGCAGATATTGCCGCCAGCGCGTTCTCCAGATTGAAACGCGCCGCACCCGCAAATGTGCACGGCATGCTGGCAACTGACATGATAGCCCGGGTTTCACCAGCATCGTGAATCATCACCCAGGCCTCATCCTGATGATTCTCTACATAACATAAAACCTCAGGTTCAACATCCAGGCTAACCAGCTCATCTCTGCCCTGGCTGGATGAAAACAGACATAGGCGCGTAGCATTCACCAAAGGCAACATGCTGCGGCATTGGGCGTCATCCGCATTCAACACTACCGCATCCCGGGCGCGCTCTAACAGGGCACGTTTAATTGTCGTCATTTCTTCAAGGGTTTCGATTTCGCCCTTGATCAGGTGATCACCGGTGACGTTAAGACAAACGGCAACATTGCAGTAATCAAAGGCAAAGCCCCGCACGGCAATCCCGCGGTGATGTGTCTCCAGTATGGCTGCATCTATCCGGGTGCTGGCCAATGCCCGTGCATGACCTATAAACGCGCTGCCATCACCTTTTGAGACCTCTCGTTGGTCAAGAAATATACCATCCGAGCACACCAGGCCCGCTTTATAACCCGATCTTTGAAACACATGGCTTATCATTCGACAGGTTGTTGTTTTGCCATTGGTGCCAGTAACTGCCACCACCGGGATGCGGGCAAGGTCAGGCTCAGGGAACAACCAATCAAGCAAATCACCTGCCGATGATCTGAGTAATTCCTTGGCTTTGCCAGTTGCAGCAAACAGCTTGTGCAGGTCGGGTGCCAATTCAAAATCTACAACCGCACCAGACTCCTCAGCCAGTGACTGTTTAATGTCGGCAGTCTGCACAATAACCAGTACAGGCTGCTCATTTACCCTCTCGCTTATGGCATGAATTTGCTGAATCAGTGAAGTGTGTACACCATCAATGATTTGGCAGGTGCCGTCAGGTGCTTCATGAACTGCTGTGACTCTGCCATTAATGGCAAGCACCCGGTAGAGGTCATTTTTGCCTGTCTTATATTGAGCCCGTGGTATTCCAAGCTGCTGTAGCAAATCTTTGCGTTTGCCCGGGCTCCTCATAATTTCTGTCAAATACTCATTGCTTTTGTTAATGCAAAAAGTGCCATCCAGTATCAGGTTGGATGTGCCGTAGCCCAAACTGAGCAGTCCATTTCTTCGTATACGTTCTCCGGTGTTCATTCTTCCCGCCAACGGCTCCCGCTCCATCTGCAGTACCGGAATATCGCGACTCTGGCACACCGCAATTATCGCTTCGGTCTCAAGTGGCAGAGCGCGTGCCTTCGCAAATTCCGAGAACTGACGGTATGTCTTCAGCAGGTCCTTGAGTCTTCCTGAAAAAACCTCCATCGCCAACCGGGCAGCGGCCATGCCAACGACCGAATCCTCATGTTCCATCAAGGCAACACAACGTTTCAGATCGGCTTCACAGGTCACTGAAAAGAAGTCCACACGATGCCCCGCTTTGCGCTGAAGTAATAGCGCTGTTTGCACCAGAAGTGATGAATACCAGGCCATACGCTCATCGACGCATGTTTGCACAGGGAAGCTTTCTTGTTTTGAAATAATATCGGCGTCAATCAGTAATTTTCTGATATCAGCGATCTGTTCAGGAAACTCAGATTCCTTATCGGCGGAAAAATCCAATCTGAACTCAACCACACGCCTGGATGAGCGTCTGTTGGGCCCATAGAAAGGGAAGAACAGTATTTCGGGCATGTATCCGCCTGGTGTTATGGTGCCGACAAAAGACTGGAAAGTGTAGCACCAAAATCCAATCTCTTTTAAGCATATACGATCACCAAATAATTTTCTTATTTATTGATATTATTCAGTTAGTTATATTGATTTTTTGCTGATTATGGTGTATATTATTACAGTATATAATTCACTGAGAATAAACCATGAATTCAACTGCAAACCTAGCTTCACAGGAGGATTTCCTAGCTCCTGTCCCCTGCAACCAGGCTCACTGCGAACAACTCGAAAACCAGATCACCGAGCTGGCTGCACACATCCATGCAGCTACATATCGCTTGTTGGAGTTGATCCGTGAATATGATGATGCCCATGGATGGGCCGGTCCTGGAATGAATTCTTGTGCACATTGGTTGAATTGGAAATGTGGCATCAATCTTGGTGCTGCCCGGGAAAAAGTTCGTGTGGCACACGCATTGGTAACTCTACCGAAGATATCAGAGAAATTTCGTTTGGGTGAAGTCAGTTATTCCAAAGTGCGCGCCATGACCCGGGTGGGTACGCCTGAAAATGAAGAATACTTGCTGCAGATTGCCCGCCACGGAACCGCATCGCATGTGGAACGGTTGGTACGGCATTATCGTAAAGTTAAACGCATTGAAGCTTTGGAGCTTGAGAATGAACGCCATGCAGTGCGGCAACTGGACTGGTATTTTGATGATGATGACAGTCTAGTACTTAAAGGCCGTTTCACTCCAGAACAGGGCTTATTAATCAAAAAGGTTTTGGAATCCATCATGGATGAGGATTTTCTGGAACAACAGGGCGTTCCCGCGGAAACGTCGGTTGATGAACTCAAGCCCCGTTCGGAACCCATTTCACAACGAAGAGCGGATGCACTGGTGAGAATGGCTGAAGGTTATTTATCCAAAGGCGGAACAAGTAATAGCGGAGACCGGTACCTTGTCCATGTTCATACAGATGTGGAAACACTTAAAGCCAATGGTACAGGTGCAGAATCTGAGATTGATGACTGTTGCAACGTTTCCGCGGAAACGTCCAGACGAATATCGTGTGATGCGGGAATTGTTCACTGGCTAGAGAACAAAGAAGGTGAAACACTCAACATAGGGCGTAAAACCCGTACCATTCCACCTGCAATTCGAAGAGCACTAAACCGTAGAGATCATGGCTGTCGTTTCCCCGGTTGTACCTGTTCAAGATTTGTCGATGCCCACCACATTACACATTGGGCTGATGGTGGCGAAACCAGTTTGAATAACCTGGTATTACTTTGCAGAAGGCATCATCGACTGGTGCATGAAGGTGGATTCGGGGTACACAGACATGCAGATGGCCAAATCAATTTCGCCGATCAACAAGGAAAGCACCTGCCACAAACTGGAGATACGCGTTTCCGCGGAAACGTCTTCGCACTGACCGCTCAAAACGGTCAAGCAAGTATCCAGATCAATCCGTTAACCAACGAAAACCAGTGGGATGGCACCCGAATTGACGATGATCTCGCGCTTTTGTGTTTGCTGCAATTGGAGTGATCCATTAATTTTAATAAGGACAGGTCGCAGAAGGTACGGTTATTTCAGTCGATCTTATTTGTTCTGGCACGACAGTGGGAAGTCCAATACTCTTAACTGCGACATAAGTAGTCAGAACACGGAGGACAGCACTTGGCCAGACGTATCATAACTGGGAACACCGGTAGCGGGAGATCACACATTGTGTC
>SMVB01240938.1_pt1 | contig 11452 bp, 7 predicted proteins | sample 2456461 | NCBI WGS metagenome assembly SMVB01 (sample SAMN11095934, study PRJNA526329) | marine sediment metagenome | biome: Marine sediment; feature: Surficial sediment; material: Deep marine sediment; isolation source: Hadal surficial sediment | place: Pacific Ocean | collected 2014-05 | depth 0-1...
CCACCCTGCGTCGCACCACGGCGGCCGGGAGGAGGCGATTCTCGACTTCCACAAGATCAATCGGTACCACGTGAGCATGCTTCCGTACTTTCTCGATAAGCTCCAGGACATCCACGAGGGTGACAGCCACGTACTCGACAAGACCATGATCGTCTTCGGCTCGCCCATGGCCGATGGAAATATTCACAACCATCGGCGGTGCCCATTTGTCATATTAGGGGGCGCTGGTGGGCAGCTTCCGGGCAACGTGCACCTCAAGGCGCCCGATGGCACGCCCATGGCGAACGTCATGCTGAGCTTGCTGCACAAGCTCGGTCTCGACGACATGGAGAGCTTCGGTGATAGCACAGGTGACTTCTCGATGACGCCGCCAATGTCGGCGTCACCCGACGGGTGAGGGATCGCGATACATGATGGGAATGAAGACGGTTTGGGTTTCACTGGCGGCGGGCGTGGTGCTGACCTTTGTCGGTGGCGCCGGCGATCCGCCTGCTCAGCGCGTCGCCGGGCCGCTTGCGGGGCCCGTCGCGTCCTTGGACGAGAATGACGTGGTCAGCCGGTATTGTGTGCGTTGCCACTCCGACCGGAGACTTCGTGGAAACATGTCGCTGGGGGGGTATGACGCTCAGAATCCGGAGCTCCAAGGCGAGCTCACGGAGAAGATGATCGTCAAGCTTCGGGCGGGAATCATGCCGCCGCCCGGCGCGGCGCGCCCGGCCGGCGACACGCTGGGACTTCTCGCGGAGGCGCTCGAGCAACGGATGGACAGGGCAGCCGCGCGAAGCCCGAACCCGGGTGGGCGCACGTTCCAAAGGCTGAATCAGAGTGAGTATGCGGCCTCGATCCATGACTTGCTCGGGCTCGAGATCGAGGGGGCAGACTATCTGCCGCCCGACACGAAGAGTGCGAACTTCGACAACATCGCTGACGTGCAGATGCTCTCGCCGACGTTGCTCGATGCCTACCTGAACGCCGCGGCCGAGATCAGCCGCTTGGCGATCGGTGATCCGAGAGCCACTTCGAGTGAGAGGCAGTACCGGGTATCGCGGTGGGTGTCGCAGACGGAGCGCGTCGAGGGGGCTCCCTACGGAACCCGCGGCGGAGTTTCGGTGGTGCACAATTTCCTGGCGGATGGAGACTACGTCTTCCGCTTCTCCTTCCATCACGAGACGACGGGCACGGCGGTGGGCAACGGGAGCTCCGATCTGAACGCGACACCGGAGTCGCCCGAGCAGCTCGAGATCTCCATCGACGGCGAGAGGGTCGCGCTGATCGACATCAATCGCTGGATGCACGTTTCGAGTGCGGGCGGAGTCGAGGTGCGAACGGATTCCATCGCGGTTCGGGCCGGTGCGCATCGGGTGACCGCAGCGTTCATCAGGAAGGCGGAGGGGCCGATCCAGGATCTGATCTCGCCTCACGACTGGTCGCTGGTGAGCACGGCGATCGCGGGCACCTACGGCGTCATGTCGCTGCCGCACCTACGCGATCTGGTGATCGTGGGCCCGCTCACCGTCACGGGCGTATCGGATACACCGATTCGTCGCGCGATCTTCACGTGCCGTCCCACGAGCCCGGAGGAGGAGCGACCCTGCGCCAGGGCCGTCATCGAGCGCTTGGCTACCCGCGCGTTCCGGCGCGCACTCACGGACGACGATCGGGCCGGACTGATGCGGTTCTATGATTACGGAGTCCAGGAAGGGGGCTTTGAGATCGGGATCCGTACCGCACTCGAGGCGATGCTCGCCAGCCCCCACTTCGTCTTCCGCTTCGAGGAGGCTCCGAGCCGAGCCGAGCCCGGTGGCATCTACCCCGTCAGCGACGAGGATCTGGCCACGCGCCTCTCGTTCTTCCTTTGGGGCCTGCCGCCGGACAGGGAGCTGCGCGAGCTCGCGGGTCGTGGCGATCTGTCGGACGATGACGAGCTCGAGCGACAGGTGCATCGCATGCTCGCGGACCCCCGTTCCGACGCCTTGGGGACGAGATTCGCGGCCCAGTGGCTGAGGTTGCAGGACTTGGACAAAGTGCATCCCGACGTGCGGCTGGACCCGGATTTCCACCAGCAACTCGCAGACGCGATGCTGCGCGAGACCGAGCTTTTCTTCACCAGCGTGGTCCGCGAGGACCGGCCGATGCTCGAGCTTTATACGGCGGACTACACGTTCGTGAACGAGCGGCTGGCCCGGCACTACGGCATGGACGGTGTGACGGGAGAGCGCTTCCGGCGCGTCAGCTATCGGGATGAGGAGCGGCGTGGACTGCTCGGGCACGCCAGTATCCTCACGCTGACCTCGCACGCTGCACGCACGTCCCCGGTACTCAGGGGCAAGTGGGTGATGGAGGTCATGATGGGCACGCCTCCACCGCCGCCGCCGCCCGGTGTGCCGGATTTCGAGGAGACGGACGCGGTCGAGGACGGTCGGGTGCTCACGACACGTGAGCGCATGGAGATTCACCGAGCCAACCCGACGTGTAACGCCTGCCACCGTTTCATGGACCCCATCGGGCTGGCGCTCGACGGCTATGGTGTGACGGGCCGGAGGCGGATTCGCGAGAACGGAAATCCGCTCGACACGCGTGGCGAGCTGTACGACGGGACACCGATCTCGAGCCCCGTCGAATTGCAGCAGGCGTTGCTGCGGCGTCCGATTCCACTGTTGCGGACGTTTACTGCCAATCTCATGGCGTATGCCTTGGGGCGGAGGGTGGAGTACTTCGATCAGCCGACGATCCGGCAGATCGTGAGGGACGCGGAGAAGGACGGCTACCGGATGTCGAACTTCTTCGTCGGCGTGGTGCAAAGTGACGCTTTTCGCATGCAGAGGCTCGCCGCTGTGGTGGAGGACGCCTCGAACTGACGCGCGCCCTGGCGGCGCCCGGGAGACCGAAAGAAGTGAAATTCATTACGGGAACATATCTGCCTCGCCGCACCTTCTTGCGTGGGATGGGTGCGAGCGTCGCGTTGCCCTTTCTGGACGCGATGGTGCCGGCCGGACGCTTGCGTGGGGCCCGAACGCTCGACGACGCGAACCCCACGCGCCTCGTCGCCATCGAGCTCGTGCATGGAGCAGCCGGGAGCAACGAGTGGGGGGCCACCCAGAATCTGTGGGCTCCCGGGGAGGTCGGCCGAGACTTCGACCTGACGCCGAGTTCCTTGCTCCCACTCGATCCGTGGCGAGAGCATCTGACCATCATCAGCAACACGGACGTCCGGATGGCCGAGGCGTTCCAGCCCCACGAGATCGGGGGAGACCACTTTCGCTCCAGCTCGGTCTTCCTGACGCAGCAGCACCCGAAGCAGACCGAGAGTTCGGATGTCTACGTCGGCACCTCGCTCGACCAGATCCACGCGAAGCGATTCGGTCAGGACACGCCCATTCCGTCCATGCAGCTCTGCATCGAGAACGTCGATCAGGCGGGTGGCTGCGCGTATGGATATTCGTGCGTCTATACCGACTCGATCAGCTGGAACTCACCGACGGAGCCGCTCCCGATGATCCGCGATCCGCGGGTCGCGTTCGACCTCCTCTTCGGTGCGGGAGGAACGGCCGAGGAGCGAGCGCGTCGTCGTCGCACAAGCAGCAGTATCCTCGACTGGATTACCGAGGATATGGCCCGCATGCGCCGCCAGCTCGGGGCGAACGACTTCGAACGGCTCGATCGTTACCTCGACAACGTCCGTGAGATCGAACGCCGCATTCAGGGCGTGGAGGCGCAGAATAGCAGTGGTGAAGAGCGGGAGCTTCCTGGCGCACCCGCAGGCGTCCCGGACTCCTTCACCGAGCACATGCACCTGATGTTCGACCTGCAGGCGCTCGCGTTTGCCTCGGACATGACGCGCGTCTTCTCGTTCAAGACCGGGCGGGATGCCTCATCGAGGGTCTATCCCGAGAGCGGAACCGACACGCCGTTCCATCCGGCGTCGCACCATGGCGGGAGGGAGGGCGCGGTCCTCGACTTCGCGACGATCAACAAGTTCCACGTGGGCATGCTTCCGTACTTCCTGCAGAAGCTGAAGGATATCGACGAGGGTGGGACCGACCTCCTCGAGAAGACGATGATCATTTTCGGGTCGCCCATGGCCGACGGGAACATCCACAACCATCGGAGGGCTCCATTGATCGTTCTCGGCGGAGCGAATGGCCGGCTCGAGGGAGAGCTTCATCTGAAGGCCCCGGACGGCACGCCGATGGCGAACGCGATGCTCTCCCTTCTGCACAAGCTCGGCCACGACGACTTGGAGAGTTTCGGGGACAGCACGGGAGAACTTTCGCTTTCGACGGCTCCGACGTCGTCGCCAACGGGTTGAGCGGCCGGTGACCGAGGGGGAAGAGGCATGAGCAAGAGGCTTCAGGTAAACGTGACAGGTGCGCTGTTGGCCACGCTCCTGATGTGGGCATCCGCGCCCCCTGAGTCCCCTGTTGCAGACGCCGCGATGCGAGGAGACGTCGCCCAGGTTCGGACTCTGCTGCGGGGTGGGGCCGACGTGAACGCGGCGCAGGGGGACGGCATGACCGCCCTGCACTGGGCGGCTGAGAACGGAAGCGCTGAGTTGGCGGAAATGCTTCTGTACGCCGGCGCCAACGCGGCAGCGGTCACGAGACTGGGGGATTACACGCCGCTACACCTCGCCGGCAAGACGGGCTCGGCGTCCGTGGTCCAAGTGCTTCTCGATGGGGGTGCCGACCCCCACGCCGCGACCTCTACCGGTGGCGTCACCCCGCTTCATTTCGCCGGAGGCGCAGGGGTCGTCGAGTCGGTCTCCCTGCTGCTAGAGCATGGAGCGAGCGTCGATGCCCGCGAAACCATGTGGCATCAGACGCCACTGATGTTCGCCGCCGCCGCCGGTCGCGTCGGCGTCGTTGAGGCCCTCCTCGACGGAGGCGCCGATCCGTCCATCACCGCCCGGATGATGGACATGGACCAACGAGAGCAGGAGGACCGTGCGGATCGGCGACATCAGGAGCGAGTCGCCGATCGGATCGTCGCGGCGCGAGCGCGGCGTAGCCCACTGGACGTCGTGGCTGGGGAGTTTCGTGAAGACATCGACAACCAGCAGCGCGATCGGGTTCCGTCATCGCGATACTCGCACGCCCAGCTCGTCGGCGGGTACGGCGGGTTCGCCGCCCTCCATCTGGCGGCCCGCGAGGGATTCGTGTCTGTGGCCGTGGCGTTGCTCGGCGGCGGAGCGGACATCGACCAGCCTTCAGAAGGCGACCACACCACGCCGCTTCTCATGGCCACCGTCAATGGTCACTTCGACCTCGCGTTGATGCTGTTCGAGCGCGGTGCCGACCCGAGCATAACGAGCGAGGCCAACGCGGGCCCACTCTATACCACGCTCAACACCCAGTGGATTCCGAAATCCAGGCACCCCCAGCCGACCCACTACATGCAGCAGGAAGTCGGCTACCTCGAGCTCATGAAGGCGTTCCTGGATGCAGGGGTTGATCCGAACGTCCGCCTCGCGAAGCAGCTGTGGTTCACGACGTTCGGCGACGACTACCTGAGAGTCGACCGCATGGGAGCGACGCCTTTTTGGCGCGCCGCTTACGCCCTCGACGTCCGGGCCATGGAGTTGCTCATGCAGTATGGGGCCGATCCGAATACGCCGACGCTGAAGACCGCCGGTCGCAGTTTTAGGCGGCGTGCCGGTGGGAGCGCGGACGTCCGGCCACCCACCGAGGATCCATCGGGTCTGCCGCAGGTTCCGGTCGGGGGGGCCGGTGCGTGGCCCCTGCACGCGGCGTCGGGCATCGGCTACGGTGAGGGTTTCGCGGCGAACATCCATCGGACAGTTCCAGACGGTTGGCTTTCGGCCGTTCGGTACCTGATCGAGGAACTCGGGGCGGACGTAAACGTTCGGGACCACAACGGGTACAACGCCATCCACCATGCGGCCGCGCGAGGCGACGATGACATGGTCCGCTATCTTGTGGAGCGCGGTGGGGACGTGATGGCGATCAGCCGTCGCGGCCAGACGACCGTGGACATGGCCAACGGGCCCGTTCAGCGCATCAGCCCCTTCCCATCGACGATCGCATTGTTGGAGGGCCTCGGAGCGAAGAACAACCACAAGTGCGTGTCCTGCTAGCAGGCTCCATTAACGGCCAGCCGTCCCCTCTTCCTCCAACTCCGTCAGGATCTCGTCGAACATCGACCGGATCTCGCCATCCAGGCTGATGATGAGTGTGATCTCGTCGTAACGCTCCCGTGTCATGCCGTGTTCCAGGAGGATCCCCTCGACTTGGGAGTCCATCTCCGAGCGCGCTCGGCGGCGGCCGTCCTCATCGTGTATACGGCCGACTTTCCCGTGGAACTCGTCACGCGCGAAGTTGATCGCGATATGCGCCCGCGCGAACTGCGTCACCTGTTCCCGATCGAGTTCGGTCTCCTGGGCCTGAGCCGCACCGGGCAGCGTCCCGCCTGCCAGCGCCAGCGTTGCCAGGGTCGCGCCGATCTGTGAAACCCGCTTTAGGGCGTTCATGGTTTTTCCTCCAGAGATCGTACCGTTGCCACGGGTTCGGTCTTCAGCGTACCGTTCATCCAAGTCAACGAGATCACTCCAGGTTAGGATACCATCATACCGATCTACGAATACTCCTGCAAAGGCTGCGGGCACGACTTCGAGACCCTCGTGCGAGGAGGGGAAGACATCCTTTGCCCAGAGTGCGGAGGCTCCGAGCTCGAGCGACTGTTTTCCCTTCCGACGGTTCAATCCTCGGGAACGCGCGCGATGGCGATGCGGGCGGCGCGAAAGCGCGATCAGCGCCAGGGCCAGGAGCGCATGCGCACGCAGCGGGAATACGAGCTGCATCACAACGACTAGAAGGCTGTCCCAGAGATTCGTTGGCCCGCGGGCACCGTGGCTGAATCCCTGGCCGCTCCCGGGAACGCCCCCTATACTAAAGCTCGGGTCGGCGGGGTCTCTCCCGAAGGCCGGATCGGCTCAACGAACCGGTTGGCACGGGGGTCATTGAGAGGTGCGGGCCTACGTGCGGGATGGCGATCGGCCTGGAACGCAGACCGGTGAAGCGCGCGGGGCGCAGGGGTTTGTGGGTCTGACACGGTGACTTTGCTGCAGGACTGGATGGCTGGATGAAAACGATCAGCGTCACGCTCGCCGCCATCGGCGCACTTCTCGTCTACACGGGCGATGCCGTCGAGTCGGGCACGTCGGGATTCGTGCGCGACTTCGGGGCACCCGCTTCGGTCTCTCGCGGGACCGAAGCCTGGGATCCGCAGACGGATAACGACGTCATCGAGAAGTACTGTGTCCGGTGCCACAACGATCGTCGGCTGCGCGGCAACCTCTCTCTCGAGACCTTCGACGCGGGTGCCCCGCACGAGCAAGCCGACGTCGCAGAAAGGATGATCGTGAAGTTGCGGGCCGGCATGATGCCGCCTCCAGGAGTCTCGCGACCGGCGGGCGATACGCTCCTCGCCTTGGTCGAGGCCCTCGAAAGCCGGATCGACGAGGCTGCTGCGCGTGATCCGAATCCGGGTGGAAGGACCTTCCAGCGATTGAACCAGGCCGAGTACGCCCGGTCGATCCACGACCTTCTCGGCCTGGAAATCGATGCGAGCAGACTGCTCCCGCTCGACACCAAGAGTGCCAACTTCGACAACATCGCCGACGTTCAGATGCTGTCAGCGACCTTGCTCGATGCCTATTTGAGCGCGGCGGCCACGATCAGCCGGATGGCTGTCGGCGATCCGGCTGCCACGCCGACCTCGGCGACGTACACCAACCCAGGATACGCCTCGCAGTGGGAGCGGGTCGAGGGAGCCCCCTACGGAACCCGTGGTGGCACCTCCGTCACACACAACTTCATCGCGGATGGCGAGTACGTGTTCCGCCTCGCGTTCGAGCATACAACGACCGGGGGGTACTTCGGTGGGGTGACGCGTGGAGAGCAGGTCGAGGTCTCGATCGATGGGAAGCGGGTGGCACTGCTCGCGGTGGACCGTTGGATGAGCGTTGCCGATCCGAACGGCGTGAACATGAGGACCGAACCGATCTTCGTGCGGGCCGGGCCACGGCGGGTGACGGCTGCCTTCCTGAAGCAGACGGAGGGGCCCATCGAGGACCTGATGTCGCCGCACGACTGGTCGCTCTCCGACCGCCAGATCGGGGTGAGTGGCTACGGAATCACTTCGCTCGGGCACCTGAAGGATCTCGTCGTGGCCGGTCCGACGAACGTCACCGGCGTGTCCGAGACGCCGACGCGTAAGCGAATTTTCACCTGCCGTCCGACGACGACCGCCGAGGAGCGGCCATGCGCCGATCGGATCGTCTCTCGCTTGGGTCCGCAGGCGTTCAGGCGACCACTCACCGAAGACGATCACGTCGCGCTCATGCGGTTCTACGAGTACGGAGCTGAGGAGGGCGGCTTCGAGATCGGTGTGCGTACCGCGATCGAAGCGATGATCGCCAGCCCCGACTTCGTATTCCGCTTCGAGGAGGCTCCGCGTGGAGTCGAGGTCGGTGACGATTACCGGATCACCGACGTCGCCCTTGCCGCACGCCTGTCGTTCTTCATCTGGGGACTGCCGCCGGACGCGGTGCTTCTCGACTTGGCCGTCGATGGCCACCTCTCCGACCCGGACGTTCTGGAGAGGCAGGTTGTCCGCATGATCGCCGACTCGCGTTCCGAGGCGCTGGCCACGAGGTTCGCTGCCCAATGGCTTCGGCTGGACGACCTGGACAAGGTACACCCCGATCGCCTGCTGTTCCCGGACTTCCACCAGCGTCTCGCGGATGATCTGCGTCGGGAGACGGAGGCGTTCTTCGCGAGTCTGGTGCGAGAGGACGCGAGCGTATTCGACCTGTATACGGCGGACTACTCGTACATGAACGAACGGGTCGCCGAGCACTACGGCATCGATGGCGTGATCGGCGAGGACTTCCGGCGTGTCTCGTATCCCGACGATCGGCGACGGGGACTCCTGGGCCACGCCAGCATTCTGACGCTGACGTCCCACGCGGGTCGCACCTCGCCGGTTCTCCGCGGCAAGTGGGTCATGGAGGTCCTCATGGGTACGCCTCCGCCACCCCCTCCTCCCGGGATACCGGCGCTCGAGGAGACGCCCGAGGCGGTGGATGGTCGCATGCTGACGACGCGCGAGCGAATGGAGGCGCACAGGGCGAACCCGACGTGCAACGCATGCCACCGGTTCATGGATCCGATTGGCCTCTCGCTCGACAACTACGATGTGACGGGGCGCTGGCGCATCCGTGAAAACGGAATGAAGCTCGATACGCGGGGGGAACTGTACGACGGAACCCCGATCGACAGTCCCAAGGCGTTGAACGAGGCGCTCGTGTCGCGTCCGATTCCACTCCTGCGCACGTTCACGCGGAACTTGATGGCCTACGCCCTCGGGCGGCGCGTGGAGTACTACGACCAGCCGACGGTGCGGGCCATCGTGCGGGAGGCGGCGAGGAACGACTATCGCATGTCGTCGTTCATCCTCGGGGTGGTCAAGAGCGACGCCTTCCAGATGCAGAGGGTAGGCGCCTTCGTCGACGGGGCGTCCAACAACCCGTGAGTCCGAAAGAGAACAGGATCGTGGCGAGAGCCTGAGGAGACCGAGGAAGATGCATTTCATCACCGGAAAGCACCTGGAGCGGCGCACCTTCATCCGAGGGATGGGCGCGTCACTGGCACTTCCCCTTCTCGATGCGATGGTCCCGGCCGGTCGACTGAGTGCGGCCAAGGTCGCCGAGGTCGACCCCACGCGCCTCGTGGCGATCGAGATGGTGCACGGAGCAGCCGGGTGCAACGAGTGGGGCGCCTCACAGAATCTGTGGGCTCCGGCCGCGGTCGGCCGCGACTTCGACCTCACGCCCAGCGCGCTGCTGCCGCTCGACCCCTGGCGGAAGTATCTGACGATCGTCAGCAACACGGACGTTCGGATGGCGGAGGCGTTCCAGGCGCCGGAAATCGGCGGTGACCACTTTCGATCGAGCGCGGTCTTCCTAACCCAGCAGCATCCGAAGCAGACGGAGGGTTCGGACGTCTACGTGGGTACTTCGCTCGACCAGATTTACGCGCAGCGTTTCGGGCAGGACACGCCGATCCCCTCGATGCAGCTCTGCATTGAGAACATCAACCAGTCGGGCGGGTGTGCCTACGGGTACACGTGCGTCTACACCGACTCGATATCGTGGGCTTCACCGACCGAGCCGCTCCCTGTCATCCGCGATCCGCGGGTCGCCTTCGAGCAACTCTTCGGAGCCGGCGGTACCGCCGAAGAGCGTCGGTCGAGGCGGCGGACTTCCGCGTCGATCCTCGATTGGGTCACCGGCCGGATCGCGCAACTCAAACGTGAGCTCGGACCCAACGACCGGGAGCGGTTGGACCGGTACCTCGAGAATGTCCGGGAACTCGAGCGCCGCATTCAGATGGTCGAGGCGCAGAACTCGACCGGTGAGGAGCGTGAGCTCCCGGCTGCTCCCGCCGGCGTGCCCGATTCGTTCGTGGAACACGTTCAGGTGATGTTCGACCTGCAGGCGTTGGCCTTCGCGTCGGACACGACGCGGGTCTTCTCCCTGAAGATGGGTCGTGACTCGTCCGCTCGCGTCTTCCCGGAGAGCGGTACGGATCGGCCGTTCCACCCGGCCTCGCATCATGGTGGCCGGGAGGAGGCCGTGCTCGATTTCGCCCTGCTCAACAAGTACCACGTCAGCATGCTCCCGTACTTCTTCGAGAAGCTCGCCAGCGTGCAGGAGGGCGATACACACCTCCTCGACAAGACGATGATCATCTATGGATCGCCGATGGCAGATGGCAATCTCCATAACCACAGACGCGTGCCACTCTTCGTGGCCGGCGGAGCGGGAGGGCAACTCGAAGGCAACCTGCACCTCAAGGCACCGGACGGAACGCCTCTGGCCAATGTCATGCTCGCGCTGCTGCACAGGCTCGGACTCGACGACCTGGAGAGCTTCGGAGACAGCACGGGGGACTTCTCCCTCACGATGCCGATGTCGACCACCACGCCTGCTGGCCTACCCGGCTAGTCGGAGGGATTGAGCATGAAGCGACGCTCCGATCACACGCTCCGGGTCAACGTTTGGGTCGCCTTATTGGCAACGCTGATGATGTCGGCAGGACTTCCGTCGACATCCGAGGTGGCGGACGCAGCCATGCGCGGGGACACGGAACAGGTGCGATCCCTGCTCCGGAGAGGGGCCGACGCGAACGCGGCACAGGGCGATGGCATGACTGCGCTGCACTGGGCTGCGGAGCGGGGCAATGACGAGCTCGCCCGGATGCTCTTGTCCGCGGGTGCCAACGTCGCCGCCCTGACACGTCTCGGCGCCTACACTCCGTTGCACCTGGCCAGCCGAGCCAGCCGGGCGGATGTCGTCCGGACGCTTGTCGACGCCGGGTCGGATGTCGCGGCTCTGACGACGACCGGGGGCGTGAGTCCGCTGCACTTCGCG
>SMVB01081587.1_pt1 | contig 11450 bp, 10 predicted proteins | sample 2456461 | NCBI WGS metagenome assembly SMVB01 (sample SAMN11095934, study PRJNA526329) | marine sediment metagenome | biome: Marine sediment; feature: Surficial sediment; material: Deep marine sediment; isolation source: Hadal surficial sediment | place: Pacific Ocean | collected 2014-05 | depth...
GTCCAGATTTATCCGCGCCGGGTCATCCTTCGCCAGCATCGGGTTATAGGTGCCGATCTTCTCGATGAAACGTCCGTCGCGGGGGCTGCGGGAGTCGGCCACGACAATGCGGTAAAACGGCCGCTTCTTGGCGCCGCCGCGGGATAGTCTGATTCGTAGTGACATCTGTTCGTCCTTTTACTGTATTCCGGTGTCCGTAAGATTGGTTAGGCAGACCGCCTCGAGCTTGTGGCCGTCGGGGTCGAGCACAAAAGCGCCGTAATAATTTTCGCGGTATTCGGGGCGATAGTCCGGCGCCCCATCGTCGGTGGCGCCGGCGCGCACGCCGGCGGCGTGGAAGGCATCGACCTGGGCCGCGTCGGCGGCGCGAAAAGCGATGTGGCTGCCATTGTCGTGCGATACGCTGAGGCCGTCGCGCTGGTTGATCCAGAAGGTCATGCGGCTGCCCGCCATGACCCAGGCCACGGTGCCCGGCTTTTCCATGTAGCGCGTGCAATCGAGAGCGCCCAGCGCTTGGTCGTAGAATGCGGCGCTGCGGTCGAGGTCGCTGACGCCAATCGAGATATGATTAAACATGATATTGTCGCTCCCTACCGTCCGAAGCCCGGCGGCAGAGCGCCCGGCGGCATCCCGCCACCCGGCATACCCGCCCCCACCGGTGGCATCTTGCCACCCATTTTTTTCATCTTTTTCATCATCGAATGCATCTGCTGGAATTGCTTCAGCAGCTTATTGATCTCCTGCACGGAGGTGCCCGAACCGGCGGCGATGCGGCGCTTGCGCGACGCCTTGATCAGCGCCGGCCGGTGGCGCTCGCCAGGAGTCATCGACAGGATAATCGCCTCTTGCCGCCCGATCATTTTGTCGTCGATGCTGTGCTGGGCCATCTGCTTCTGGATTTTGCCAACCCCAGGCAGCATCGACATGATACTGCCGAGCCCGCCCATTTTTTTCAGCTGGCGTAACTGGTCGATCATATCCTCCAGATCGAACAGGCCCTTTTGGATCTTGGCGGCTACCTTGAGCGCCTGTTTTTCCTCGATGACCTCCTGGGCTTTTTCGACCAGTCCGGCGACATCGCCCATGCCGAGGATACGCCCGACCACCCGGTCGGGGTGGAAAATCTCCAATGCATCGAGCTTTTCGCCGGTGCCCAGAAATTTGATCGGGCAGCCTGTGACCGCTCGCATCGACAGCGCCGCGCCGCCGCGAGCATCGCCATCGATGCGGGTCAGGACGATACCGGTCAATCCAATCTTCTCGTGGAAGGCCTGGCCAGTATTGACCGCGTCCTGGCCGGTCATGGCGTCGGCAACCAGCAGGGTTTCGTGCGGCTTGACCGCGTCGCGGATGGCCACGGCTTCGGCCATCATGTCATCGTCGACGGCAAGCCGGCCCGCAGTATCGAGCAGCACGACGTCGTAGCCTTCCTTGCGGCCCCGGTCCATCGCCCGGCGCGCGATCTCGACCGGCGCTTCGCCAAGCTTGATATCCAGCGTCGGGATCAGCGCCTGATCGCCGAGCACGCGCAATTGTTCCTGGGCAGCGGGACGGCGCACGTCGAGCGACGCCATAATCACTTTCTTGCCCTGCTTTTCGGCCAGGTAGCTGGCGATCTTGGCGGTCGTCGTCGTTTTGCCCGAGCCCTGCAGGCCGACCACCAGAATCGGCACCGGCGTTGGCGCGTTGAGGTCGATCTCCACGGCTTCGCTGCCCAGGGTCTCGACCAGGTGATCGTGGACGATCTTGATAACGGTCTGGCCCGGGGTGATGCTCTTCAACACCTCCTGACCCACCGCGCGCTCCTGCACCGCGGCGATCAGGTCGCGCACGACGGGCAGCGCCACATCGGCTTCCAGTAAAGCAACCCGCACTTCGCGCAAGGCCGCGGTGACGTCGGCCTCGCTGAGCGCGCCACGGCGGGTGAGCCCGTCGAATACTTTGCCTAATCGCTCTGTCAGCGTGTCAAACAACGACGCTTAATCCTTCTCTATAAAAGCTCGCCAGCAATACCGGTGCGCCAAACCAAAACGAGCCAGCGCGCGAAACTCGCGGACTGGCTGGACCCGTACGTTTTTCGCGCGGCGGGCCGCATCGCTATCGATGCAACTGAATGGCGGCGAAACTAGGCAAACGACCCTTGGGCGTCAAGTCGCGATGGCGGGGAAAATGGCGGGGAAAATTTTCCCCGCCTGCCTTAAAGTTGAGTGAAGTGACAAAATGTCGCGGTAATGATGTATGCCAACATATACTAAAATGTTACTAGGGTTTGTCAGCTACCTTAGAATATAATAATTCTATTATATCAAGTAAACGCATATTTTCACCGGATTATGAACTTTATACTCCTGACTAAGTTGCGTGTTGCATACCCTTACTGGTTGTGCCAAAAGCACTTTAGGCAGAAGCACTCCGGTTGAATGATCACACAGTGCCTGCACGATGATCGGCATTTGGTCAGCTAGCTTGGCCACCCGCAGACCAATCGATGGACAGATTGGCCGGACCGGAAGGCGAGAAACGCCGAACATTCAGCAGCCTGGCGACAGGCTGTCAACGAACCAGCAAGCCGGCGTTTATGATCGGTCAGCTGAAAAATAAAAGAAGGGTCTGCAACAGTGCCACATCCCGTAGATACACACGTTGGACGTCAAATGCGTGCGCGCCGCGAATTACGCGGTCTGCCGCAAAAAGAATTAGCCCGCCAGCTCGGCATCAGTTTCCAGCAGGTACAAAAATACGAAAGCGGAGCTAATCGAATCAGCGCCAGCAAAATGTGGCAGCTCTGCGAAGTGCTCGACATCACGCCGGGCTACTTCTTCGAAGGTTTAGAGGGCAAGCGACGATCCAAGAGCGCCAACGGCTCGCAGGAGACGCCGCAAGACGGGCGCAGTGCACGTCAGGTGCTCGACCTGAACCAGGCTTTCAAGCAGATCGAAGACACCAGAGTACGCCGACAGGTCGTTCAGTTGGTAAAGTCGCTTACGCAAAAATAAACCAGCTCGCTGGTATCGCCGTTGCCAGTGCGCCAGCCTTTTGGCTGGACGCACCGCACCCTGCAGTCCTATATCGCGAACATGACAACCCGCGAATTCATAAAGATGCACGGACTGGGCAACGACTTCGTTGTCATAGACGCGCGCCAGCGGCCGCTCCAGGTCGATGCCGCCGGTGCGCACGCGCTCGCCGACCGCCACACCGGCATTGGCTTCGATCAGCTTATTACGCTCGAGCCGGCGCGCGATGGCAGAGCCGCTGCCTTCATGCGCATCCATAATGCCGATGGCGGCGAGGTTTCGGCGTGCGGGAATGCCACCCGCTGTGTCGCCCGCCTGCTGTTGGAACAAGGCGCGGAGAGCGAAATCGTCGTGGAAACTTCCGCCGGCCTGCTCACCGCCCGACCCGCTGGTAACACCAATTCCGACGACGGCCTCTACACCGTCGACATGGGTCCGGCACGCGACGGCTGGCAGGACATCCCGCTGGCGCGCGACTGCGACACCGGCCATCTGCCGCTGGCGCGGGGACCGCTGAGCGATCCCGTCGGCGTCAATGTGGGCAATCCCCACGCGGTGTTTTTCGTCGCCGACGCCGAGGCCATCGCCCTCGATCAATTGGGGCCCGGGCTCGAACACGACCCCTTGTTTCCCGAGCGCGCCAATATCGGCGTCGCCCACATCATCGATAGCGGCGCGCTGCGTCTGCGGGTGTGGGAGCGCGGCGTCGGCCTGACCCAGGCTTGCGGCACCGGCGCCTGCGCCGCGGCGGTCGCCGCCCACCGCAGGGGCCTCACCGGACGCCAGGTCCAAGTTCACCTCGATGGCGGCAGCCTCGACATCGAGTGGCTGGCCGACGGTCATGTCGCCATGACCGGGCCCACTTCGATCAGCTTCACCGGCACCTTCGACGACAGCTTGCTCGCCGCCCCGGAAAAGAGAAACGACTGAGATGGCGGATCCCGAAATCATCACCTTCGGCTGCCGGCTGAACACCTACGAATCCGAGGTCATGCGCGAACATGTGCGCGCCACCGGCCTGACAAACACCATTATCGTCAACACCTGCGCGGTCACCGCCGAGGCCGAGCGCCAGGCCCGTCAGGCCATCCGCCGCGCCCGGCGCAAAAGCCCGGAGGCCTGCATCATCGTGACTGGCTGCGCGGCACAAATATCGCCTGACGCTTACGCCGCCATGCCCGAGGTCGACCGGGTGCTGGGTAATGCCGAAAAACTCGAGCGCCGCTCGTTCGAACCCGGCGACAGCGAGCCGGTGCGCGTCAACGACATCATGGCGGCGCGCGAGACCGCCAACCATCTCATCGAGGGCTTCGACGGACGCGCCCGCGCCTTCATCCAGGTCCAGAACGGCTGCGACCACCGCTGCACCTTTTGCATTATCCCGTTCGGGCGCGGCAATTCCCGCAGCGTGCCAATCGGAGTAATTTCGCGCCAGGTGCAAACGCTGGTGGCGCGCGGGTTCCACGAAATCGTCCTCAGCGGCGTCGATATCGCCTCCTACGGACCCGATCTGCCCGGCCGCCCCACCCTGGGCCAGATGGTCCGCCGCGTCCTGGCCACAGCCCCGGAACTGGCGCGCCTGCGCCTGAGCTCGCTCGACCCCGCCGCGATCGACGACGACTTGCTGCGGCTGATCGCCGAGGAGCCGCGGCTGATGCCGCATTTGCACCTGAGCCTGCAGGCCGGCGACGACATTATCTTGAAGCGCATGAAGCGGCGTCACAGCCGCGAACAGGCGGTCACCGCCGCCGCCACGCTGCGCCGGCTGCGCCCCGACATCGTTCTCGGCGCCGATCTGATCGCCGGGTTCCCGACCGAAACCGAAGCGATGTTCGCCAACACGCTGGGGCTGATCGATGATTGCGGGCTGACATATTTGCATGTGTTCCCCTACAGCCCGCGGCCGGAAACGCCGGCAGCGCGCATGCCGCAGGTCGCGCGCTCCGTGGCCAAAGAACGCGCGGCGCGTCTGCGCACCGCCGGGCAAGCCGCTTTAAGCCGCCACCTGGAAAACGAAAATGGCGGCGAACGCAGCGTGCTGATCGAACGCGACGGCTTTGGCCGCACCGAGTATTTCACCCCGGTGCTGGTCGATGGCGCCACGCCGGGGTCGCCGCTGCCGGTTCGCATTACCGGCCGGGCCGGCGACAAGCTCGTCGGCGCGGTCGCACAACGCTCGGCCGCATGAACGATAAACCGAGCGGATGGCCGGGCCGGCTGCGCGCCGGGCTAGGCAAGTCGTCGAGCCGCCTGGCCGGCGGCATCGGCAGCCTCTTGTCCGAGCGCAAGCTCGACGCCACGACCCTGGAGGATCTCGAGGATCTGCTGATCACCGCCGACCTCGGCGTCGAGACGGCAGCGCGGCTGACCGCGCAGATTTCCAGCCGCCGGTTCGCCGCCGACGTGCCCGAATCCGACGTGCGCGCCGCGCTGGCCAAAGATATCGCGGCGATTTTAGAGCCGGTCGCGCGCACCTTCGAGGCCACCACACATCCCGAGACCGGGCCCCAGGTGATCCTGGTCGTCGGCGTCAACGGCACCGGCAAGACCACCACCATCGGCAAGCTGGCCCAGCGGCTGCGCGAACAGGGAAAGTCGGTCATGCTGGCGGCCGGCGATACGTTTCGCGCCGCGGCGATCGAGCAATTGCAGTTATGGGGCGAGCGCACCGGCGCGACCGTGGTGGCCCGGGATATGGGCGCCGACCCGGCGGCGGTGGCCTACGATGCGCTGCAGCGCGCGCGCGCCGAGCACGCCGATGTGTTGCTGATCGACACCGCGGGCCGGCTCCACAACAAGGCCGATTTGATGGCCGAGTTGGAGAAGGTCATCCGCGTCTTGCGCAAGATCGACCCCGACGTGCCCCACGAGGTTCTATTGGTCCTCGACGCCACCACCGGTCAGAACGCCCATGCCCAGGTCGAAACCTTCAAGAAGCTGGTGGATGTCAGCGGATTGATTGTCACCAAGCTCGACGGCTCGGCGCGCGGCGGCGTCATCGTCGGATTGGCCGACCGCTTCGGCCTGCCGATCTATGCCATCGGCGTCGGCGAAGGCGCTGAAGATCTGCGCCCCTTCTCCGCCCAGGAATTCGCCGACAGCCTGCTCGGCCTGCCCGTCTAGCCTCGTCAATCAATAGGACCTAAGTTCCACACCATGAAACCTTGGCTGAAATTAATAATCGAAACAGGACCGCTGGTGGTTTTTTTCGTCGTCAATGGCCGCGGCGGACTGCCTGAGCTGCGCGGCCTGTGGCGCGCCGCCGATGCCGCACCGGCCTTCCAGCCAGGCCTGTTCGAAGCCACCGGCGCCTTCATGGCGGTCACCGTCGTGGCGCTATTCGCGGGCTGGTTTCTCGAACGCCGGCTGCCGACCATGCCTCTGGTGAGCGGCTTTTTTGTCTTTGTGTTCGGCGGCCTCACCCTGCTCCTGGCCGATGAAACCTTCATCAAGCTCAAGCCGACCCTGGTGAACGGCCTGTTCGCGGTCATCTTGCTGGGCGGCCTGGCGTTCAAGCGCCCGCTGCTGAAGCCGTTATTCGGCTCCGCGTTTCAACTCAACGACGCGGGTTGGCGGACCCTGACCCTGCGGTGGGGGGTGTTCTTCATACTGCTCGCGATCCTCAACGAGATAGTCTGGCGCAATTTCTCGACCGACTTCTGGATCGCGTTCAAGCTGTTCGGGGTGTTGCCCCTAACAATCGTGTTCGCCGGATCTCAGACACCGCTCATCCTGCGCCAACAAACCAAGGCCGATGAAGACCCATCGGATTCCGTGGCGGATCAGAAATCGGCGGATTAGAAATACTCGGTGCTTTCGCCGCTCGGGTTTCCGAACGGGGGATAATCGGCCTGGCCGATGACCGAGCGGTGCTGATGCAACGCCCAGCGCACCGTCGGGAACGCGATCTCGTCCCAGGGAATATCCTCCCAGGCGAACAATCCGACGTCGAGCGATTCTTCGCCCGGCGCAATATCCGGCGACAACAGCGTCGCCTGGTAAATGGTCTGCACCTGCGCGGGCCTGGGTACGTTATAAATCGCCAGCAGGCGATCGATAGAAATGCGCGCCTGGGCTTCCTCCCAGGTCTCGCGTATCGCACCGGCCTCGGTAGTCTCCTCGATTTCGAGATAGCCGGCGGGCAGCGTCCAAAACCCTATCCGCGGCGCAATCGCGCGCCGGCACAGCAGGATACGCCCCGCCGGCGAAGGCTCGGCGCCATCGTACCACGCGGCGACAGCGCCGACGATGATGACAGGATTATGGTAGTGGATGAAACCGCAGTCGTGGCACATCAGGCGTTCGCGGTTGTCCCCATCGGGGATGGCGCGGTGGACCGGACCCGCGGGTTTGCCGGCCGGCGGCGCCGGGGCGGAATCAGGGGGGTTGAATTCGTCGTCTGCCATGGGGCGATTTTGACCCGCTTACCCGGCTTTTGCAAAGCCGCCCACAGTTTCAGGCCGTCAAACGACGATATTTAGATAGGTTCCGCGCGGAGAATTGGGGTCGAATTCACCCTTGCCGGACGGCGTCGCCTGGGAAGGGGCGGCCTCAACCTTTTGAATTTGCTGATTTTTAGCCCTGGCAGGAGCGGCCGGAGCGGCGGCATCGAGCTGGCGCAGCAAGGCCTGAAGGGTGCTGGTCGTATTTGTGACGTTCATGGGAATCCAATGCAGTCTCCGACACCCGCCAAGCTACCCGATTAATTTTAATAAAATCCTAAATATTGCAGCGGATTTTCCATTTACCGATTGGTAAAGCGCACATGGTTAAAGTGCCATCGAAGGCCACAACCCAAAGCTACCCGTAAGGAATCAGCCGTGCAGACGGTAATCGACGATGAAGGAAAATTAGACGTCGAGACGCTGATGCGCCTGGCGCGCGATAAGGCGGTGGGCAGCCGCACCAAGCTGGCCGATATTATCGGCGATCTGTTTTTCGGCGCCACCGGCACCCTGACCGACGCCGAACGGGCGATCATGACCGATATTCTGCGCCAGCTCGTCCAGGACGTGGAAATCAGCGTCCGAAAACATTTAGCGATCCAGCTTTCCAACAAGGCCGATGCGCCCCACGATCTGGTGATCGCCCTGGCCAACGACGAAAGCGAAGTCGCCTTTCCGCTGCTGCTCAAAAGCCGGGTCCTGCGCGATCAGGATTTAATCGCCATCATTCATCACCGCACGCTCGAGCATCAACTCGCCATCTCGATGCGCGACAAGGTCAGCCCCACAGTGAGCGCAACGCTGGTCGAGGCCGGCGAGGAAACGGTGATCAAGAGATTGCTGGAAAACCACAACGCCGAAATCGCGCGCGACACCATGGCGCATCTGGTGGAGCAATCCAGACGGCTCGATAGTCTGCAGAGGCCGCTGGTGAACCGCAGCGATTTGCCAACCGAACTGGCCGGGAAGATGTACTGGTGGGTGTCGGCGGCGCTACGCTCGCATATCGTCGGCCATTTCGACGTCGATCCGACTGAAATCGACGCCGCGTTGGAATTCACCGTCAACCTGGTGCGTGAGGAACAGGCCGTGGAGGCCTCGCCGGATTCGGCGACCGAGCGGGTCGCCAAATTTCTCGCCGAGTGCGATAACGCCGACGGCAACCTTATCGTCCGCCTTCTGCGCGAAGGCGAGATATCCCTGTTCGAGCGCGTTCTCGAACGCCAGACCGGGCTGCGCCGGCGGTTGTTGCAGCGGCTGCTGTACGAACCTGGCGGCGAGGGTCTGGCCATCGTATGCCGGGCTATCGACCTCGATGCTGAACTATTCAAAGAGGTGCTCACCCTAACGCGTAAGGCCCGCGTCGGCGTGAGCGAGAACAGCATCGACGAATGCGCCTATGCATCCATGTTTTACGACCAGATCGAGCCCGACTCGGCGAAGACCATGCTGAACCGCTGGCGGCGCAATCCGGACTATCTCGACCTGTTGCGCCAACTCGAAATGCTGCCGGACGTACCGGCGCGCCCGATACCGCGGCCACGCTCCGTCGCCCTCGGGTAAATCCAACGTGCTTTAGGCCCGGCCCAACGCCAACGCTAACTCTCCAGCGCCGCCACGCCGGGCAGCGTTTTGCCTTCCAGCCACTCCAGGAACGCGCCGCCGGCGCCCGACACGTAGCTGAAGCGCTCCGCGACGCCGGCATGGTGCAGCGCCGCCACGGTGTCGCCACCGCCGGCAATCGACGTCAGGGACCCGCCGGAGGTCAACTCGGCGGCCAGTTCGGCCAGGGCAACCGTGCCGCGGTCGAACGGCGAAATTTCGAAGGCCCCCAGCGGACCATTCCAGACCAGGGTCTTGGCGCCGCGTAGCACCTCGCCGAGCCGCGCGATGGTTTGGGGACCGACATCCAAAATCATCTGGTCCGCCGGAACCGCGTCTATCGCCACAATCGTATCGGGACTGCCCGCCGCGAAGGCCGGGGCGACGGCCGCATCGACGGGCAGAATTAAGTCGCAGCCGGACGCACGAGCCGCCGCCATGATGTCGCGGGCGGTCGCCGCCATATCGTGCTCGCATAGCGACTTGCCGACGGCGACCCCTTCGGCATTGAGAAACGTGTTCGCCATAGCGCCGCCGATGATCAGCGCGTCCACCTTGTGGCTGAGATTTCCCAGCAGATCGAGCTTGGTCGAAATCTTGGCTCCGCCGATGATCGCCACCAGCGGGCGCGCCGGATTGGTCAGCGCGGCGGTCAGGGCATCGAGTTCGGCCTGCATGAAACGGCCGGCCACCGAGGGCAGCAAACGGGCCAGCGCCGTGGTCGAGGCATGGGCGCGGTGGGCGGCGGAAAAGGCGTCGTTGACATAAATGTCGCCGAGCGCCGCCAGGGCGGCGGCGAACGCCGGGTCGTTGTCTTCCTCGCCGGCGTGAAAGCGCAGATTTTCGAGAACGGCGATATCGCCATTGGCGAGCTTATCGACCACCGCCGACGCCCCATCGCCGATACAGTCGGGCGCGAAGGCGACCGGACGGCCGAGGCATTCGCCGAGCGCGGCGGCCACCGGCCGCAACGACAGGTCCGCAACGACGGCCCCCTTGGGACGGCCAAAATGGGACAGCACGACCACGCGCGCGCCGCGATCGGCCAATTCACGCAAGGTCGGCGCCAGGCGGTCGAGCCGCGATGTGTCGGTGACCCGGCCCTCGGCCATGGGTACGTTTAAATCAGCGCGCACCAGCACACGCCGTCCCGACACGTCCAGATCGTCGAGGGTTTTATAGTCGGCCATGGTGGATTTATCGTCGCTGAAGGGTCGGTCGGGCGCCTATTCAATTACAGGACGCGCCAGAACGAGACAATGGGGCGCTTGCGGTCATCCCTACGCGCCCCTTACGCGCCTAGGGCAATAGCGGTGTCGAGCAACAATTCGTCATTGCCATGGGCGGCGACCAACCCGAGCCCGATCGGCAATCCATCGGCTTCGGCCAACGGCAAACTTATTTGCGGCAACCGGGCCAGCGGCGCCATGGAATTAAAAAATTCGTTCTTGGCGCGCAATGTGTCGTACACGGCCTCCGGGCTGCGCACCGGCGGCGGCACCGACGGCGCGGCCGGCACCGCCATCACCGCACCGCCTGCGAGCAGGGCATCGAGATGACCCTCGAGGCGCGCGCGCGTCGCCGTTGCCGCGGCAATTTCTTCGCGTGTGTAGCGCCCGCCGGCCTCGAAGCGCTCACGGAAACCCGGCCCCATGACCGGGTCGGCGGCGGTAATCCAGGCGAGGTGCGAAGCCGCCGCTTCCGAGCCGCGGAACAGCTGCATAACCGCCGCCCAGTCGGCCAGATCTTCCGTGCCATCGACATCGCCGGCTTCGATTTCCCGCGGCGGGCCAAGTAACTCGGCCACCCGCCGCAGCGCCGGTGCGAGGGCTTCGTGCAGTTCCGCGCCAACCACGGCAAACGCATCGGTGGCAATCAGAAATCGACCGGGCGACGGCGGGTCCCGCCAGTCGAGCAACACCTCGCCAACCCGCTTCATGGTGCCCGGGTTGCGCGCGAACCAGCCGCAAGTGTCGAGGCTCGGCGCCAGGGGCATCACCCCGGCGAGCGGCACCCGGCCATGGCTCGGCCGCAAACCGTAGATGCCGCAAAACGATGCCGGCACCCGCACCGAGCCACCGGTATCGGTGCCCAGGGCGAAGTCCACTTCCCCGGCGGCAACCACCGACGCCGAGCCCGACGACGACCCGCCGGGGACCCGGCCCGGCGCATTGGCGTTGCGCGGCGTGCCATAGTGAAAGTTCTCGCCGATCAGCCCGTAGGCGAATTCCTCGGTGATGGTCTTGCCCACCATGGTCGCGCCGGCATCCAATAGAATTTGCACGACGGCGGCGTGGCGCGGCGCTGGTTGCTGGCTGCGGAACCGCTCGGCGTTGCCGCAGCCGGTCACATGGCCGGCGACATCGACGATGTCCTTGACGGCGAA
>SMVB01172912.1_pt1 | contig 11448 bp, 8 predicted proteins | sample 2456461 | NCBI WGS metagenome assembly SMVB01 (sample SAMN11095934, study PRJNA526329) | marine sediment metagenome | biome: Marine sediment; feature: Surficial sediment; material: Deep marine sediment; isolation source: Hadal surficial sediment | place: Pacific Ocean | collected 2014-05 | depth 0-1...
GACGATTCGTGGCGGCACCTCCGAAGTACAGCGAAACGTGATCGCCACACGTGGGTTGGGACTGCCCAGGGGGTAGGTTCCCCGTCACGTGTCACGTGCAAACGAACAAAGGGCCCGCATGCGCGGGCCCTTTCTCTGTGTAATTCGCGACCTCGCCTAGCCGCCGATCGTGACCTTCCCGTTCGTGCCGTCCACCGTGATGGTGTCGCCGTCCTTGATGACGGCCGTGGCCATGCCGGTTCCGACCACCGCCGGTATCGCGTACTCCCGGGCGACGACAGCGCAGTGGCTCAGAATGCCCCCCGTATCCGTAACGATGCCTGCGGCAGTCGCGAACAGAGGCGTCCACGACGGCGACGTCGTCTCGGCCACCAGAATCTCCCCCACGCCGAGCTTGTCGGCTTCGTCCAGAGAGCGCACGACCCTCGCCGTTCCCCGGAACTTGCCCGGTGAGCCGGCATTTCCCGCCACTGTGCCGTCCGTTGCATCGGTCTGCTCGACCGGCGCTCCAAAGAACTTGCCCAGCGCGTCAGACACGAGTCCTGGTGGTGGCGGCCCGTAGTCCGTGCCCATGAAGAGGGGCGGCTTCAGCGATCCGAAATGCTCCATCTCCTTCTTGCGTTCCTCCACAAGACCCGTGTGATCGGGCGCAGGTGACGCGCCAACCGCTGCCGCGATTTCATCGGTCCGTAGAAGGAAGATGTCCCCGGCTGTCGCTAGCGTACCCGCCTCGGCCAATCGCTTACCCATCTCCATGACAACTCGACGCACACGGTAGGTAGCCTGAAAATCGATCCAGTAACCGTGATCTTCGGTAAGTACGACGGCCGTGGAGGCGCCCTTGAGCAGATGCTCAAACTCGTCGCGCACATTGGACGGGTATCCCTGCAATCGCTCCCTTGCGGCGGCTACGGCATCGTCGCGTTCCGCAGCCCGCTCCTTTAGTTCGTCGCTCGGGTCGCCCTCCTGTTCGATGTAGGCCTTGAGGTTGACCATGACGGGACTGGGGTCCTCGATCCAACTCGCGTGACAGAGTCCCCAATCCGACGTCCGCTCGCCGTGCAGGTTCAAGAACGCGTCCAACTCCTTCGCCAACGCCTGCCCGTCATCGGACTCGGCCAGAGCATTCATCACATCGCCAGGGGCGTGTTCCTCGAGGATCTCGCGGATCCCGCCGCTTGCCCTGGCCTTGCGACTCAGAGCCCACAAGGCGCGATTCATCTCCAGGGTCATGTTGTCGAATCCCTGAACCAGCTTCTGTGACTCGAGGACGCCACCCGAAAACAGGTCGTTGTACAGATCGTCAAACAGCGACAGCGCGATATACACCGGAAATACGATCTGGAAGTGGATGTCCGCTAGACGTTGGGCACCTGTCCACACCTCTGTTAAATGGGTTTGCAGATCCGCAGTAGAAGCCGCTGTGACATCGAAGGCGTCCCACTCTTCAATTTGCTTTTTGATCTCGGGTAACCATTCCTCGTCCCAGCGCTCCCGAAGGCGATCGACGGTGGCCATGAGGACCTCATCCGAACGCCTGGTCTGTTCGGGCATTTCCTCTGGGGGGATTCGGGGGAAGATGCCGGTATACAACCAGTAGTTGAATGGCTTGGCCACCATCTGCAACGGCATCTCGAAATGCTGCATGGCCAACTCCGCGCCGTGCATGAACTGCGCCCAGAATTCTGCCTCGAGAGGCGGCATGACGTTGTTGAAGTGCATCAGGTCGAGCTCCCAGGGGATCTTCTGCTCGTCGGCGGACGCCCACTCGACCGGGAAGTCCTCTTGGGGTGGAATCGTTACGGGTTCTGGGGGGCCTGCGTCGGACATAGCCGTTTTTCCTCCGCCTCAGGGTTCTCGTTGCTCAGTCACTTCTGATCGGGTTCGGTCAACGTAGTGATCTGGCGACACTGCAGTAGAAACAGCTCCTCTCCGCAATAGGCGCTCTCCACGTCGACCGGCCATCCCATCTCATCCTCCAGGCTCATCGCGAGTCGCGCCATGGCGACCAGTTGCTCACCGGAGAGCGTTGGGCGTGAGCGCATAAAGCGCGGCACAGGCACTTCCTCCGTGCCATCTTGAACCCGCACTGTCATGACCTTCTTATCCGAGATCTTGGACTCGGTCACGGTCAGGTCCCGCTTGTCGATCGTGAAGGTGTCCGGGGTGACGGTTCCGCCAACGATGCTTTCACCCAGCCCCCAGCTTGCATTGATCACGACCTCGTCGCGATTCTGGGTGACGGGATTGGCGCTGAAGATCACCGCCGAGGAGTCGGCGGGCACCAGCTCCTGGACGAGCACAGCCATCTCTAATCGGTCGAGCGCCAGCCCGGCGTGCTGTCGGTATTCGGTGACTCGATCGGCCCGGGCGGAGTGCCAGCAGCGGAGCACCGCGGCCGCCACAGCTTCATCACCCGCCAGATTCAGATAGGTCTCGTACTGTCCGGCAAAAGAGGCGAAGCCACCATCTTCGTCAATCGCAGACGACCGCACCGCCACGCTGGGCATCTCGACGTCGGAGCGTCGGGCCAGCTCACCATACGCATCGCTCACCTGGCGCAGCAGCTCCGATGGAAACTCTTCTGCCCAGCCGTCTGCATGGCCGGCCCACTCCTGGAAAGCGTCCGTAGTCAGACAGAAGCCGGGCGGGACCTGGTACTTCGCCGCGAGTCGGCTCAGGTTGGCCACCTTACCTCCCACCCGCGAGACCTCCTGACACCCGGTATCGTCCAACCAGATAATGTTCATCGCACACCAGTAATGTTCATCGCACACCAGTTAGGTCACTTGAGACGCTCGGCCATGTCGGAGATGGTGCACAACATGCGGCGCTGGTCAGTAAAACGCGAGCGGACTTTCTACCTGCACACGGAGTAGGCTCCGAATTGACGAAATTTCCAACTGCGGCGTAGCTTGCCACATCCAAACGAACAGGGAGGGCCAAATGAAGAAGCAACTGTTGTCGGCGCTTTTCGTGCTGTCGCTGGCGCTACCTGCCGAAATAACGGCGCAGGTGGATCTCTCAAAAGCGACGTATATCGGTGTGCAGCAATGGCGGGACACGGTGAATGCGCTTCCGGGTGTCGACCGGCAGATCGTCAGCCAGGACATAGGGGCACTCAACCTCTCGGTCGGCATCATCCACCGCAACGCGCTTAACCCGGCCGGCGGTGGTGGCCGAGGTGGGGGCGGAGCAGCTGCTCAATCTGACTGCGGCGTTTCCTCCGGGGAGGCAAGCGGCGCCAGGGGAATCCAACACCTTCATCAGACCGAGACGTACATCATCGTCTCGGGCGCGGGAACGCTGGTCACCGGTGGATCGATCTTGAACGGCCGCATGTCCAGTCCTACGGGCATCGTGACCACGACCCTGAACGGCCCGTCGTGCAGCGGCGCCATCGTGGGCGACGTACAAGTGCGTGACGTGGTCGTCGGCGACATCGTCATCATTCCTGCAGGCGTGCCGCACGGCTGGCTGAACATCCCGCGCCACGTGGACTACCTCAGCGTGCGTCCCGATCCCGACCGAGTCCTGCCGTCGGACTACGTGAACCCGGCGATCACCATCGAACGGTAGGAGCCAGTAGCTGGATTCGATGCTCTCCTACGAGGGCGTGGCCTAGCTCCGGGGCCGGGTCGCTCGGTGAGAGCGACCCGGCCCTTATGGCGCTGTGTGGCGGTGTTCTTACTCATACCGGTAAGAGTAAGGAATCGGGGACGACGAACTTCCTACTTCACCGGCAACGGTATCGCCACCGTGAAAGGGGCTGGCGCCAGAGGGGGGTTGAGGCTTCAATTCTCAACTGCTCTCGGGTGAGGGTATCGGCCCGAGCGTCCACAGCAAGGAGGTCGTCACGGTGAGGAATCAATCTTGGCGGACCCTGGTGCTGCTCCCTCTAGCGGCTGGCCTAGCGTGCATCGCTTCGCCGGGTACCGCGGCGGCGCTTCAGGAGGAAGTCAGCTATCGGCTGATCGATGATTGGCCACGCTACCCGAGCGACATGGTGTTCGAGATGGGCACGGGCGTCGCGGTAGATGCCGAGGGGATCATCTACACGATCTCGCGTGACGTCGACCACTGGGCGGCCCACCCGCTCGCGATGACCCGATACCGAGGCAGGGGCACGATCGCCAAGTGGGATAGGCAAGGCCGGTTCCTGGGCACGTTCGCCGACGATCAGGAGTTGATTGGACCGCACTCGATCTACGTCGACCCAAACGGCTTCGTATGGGTCGCCGACCGGGAGGGGCATCAAATCGTCAAGCTGACACCGGAGGGCGAAAAGGTGTTCTCTCTCGGTGAGTACGGCAGGTTCGGGAGCGACGAGGGCCACTTCAACGGCCCGACCGGCGTCGCCTTCCTTCCAGACGGCCGTTTCGTCGTGTCGGACGGCTACTGGAACTCACGGCTGGTGTGGTTCGATGAAGACGGCAACTACCTCAAGGAGGTCGGTGAGCTAGGGAATGGGCCAGGCCAACTCGCGGCGGTTCACTCCGTGGCGCTGGCTCCGGACGGAAACCTCATCGTGGGGAACGTGTGCGGCACGGCCCTGCACCCTTACGTGACCGCACCGGGCCAGATTGCTCCTGAGCGCCTTCGGCCGATGCCGAATTGCCAGAGCCGCTTCGACGTGTTCACGGCGGAGGGCGAGTATGTGGGAATCTACGAGCCGGTGCCGGAGCCGGGGCTGCCGCTGAGCGTCGCGGTGTACGGCGATAGGGTCTACCTCAGCGTGACCGGGTCGGAGCGGGGTCGACAGGATCTCGTGATCGTAGACGCCGACACCGGTGACGTGGTCGACCGCATCACGAGCGCGAATGTTTACGTGCACCAGATGGCGATGGACCCGGACGGGGACATCTACATCGCGTCGGTCTACCCAGAGCACGGAGGTGGGGCGCGTGGAATCGAGGGGCCGTCGTTCGTGCGGTGGACGAGGTCGGGTAGATAGGAAGGAGCAGGACGCGCAGTGTCACCGCGTCCAGCGCTCTCGGAGGGCATTCCTGTCGACCCGATCGCCTCGGAGGTAAACCTGGGAGATCCGCCGGGTGTTCTCGATGTCGTCGAGAGGGTTGGCGTCGAGGACGATGAAATCGGCGCTCATACCCGCCTCGAGGGTGCCGACGTCCATCAAGCCGAACGCCTGCGCTGAACGCCCGGTTGCCGCGACGATCGCCTCAGCCGGGGTCATACCCATCCGAACGAAGAGCGCGAGCTCGACGTGATCGGCATACCCGAAGAAATCACCCACCGCCCCGGCATCCGTGCCGAGAATGATATGATCCTTGAGCGCCTCGAAGTTGCTGGCGATCATGCGTGAGCGCCCGACGGCCGCCGGTGTCCTGACCGACGGCGGGGGCGGTCCCGCGTCGTACGCATCGGTCAGCAGCCCAATGACCTCCGAAGACACCTGCTCCTGGAAGAAGGGGTCCTGAAACGCGGGGACGTAGTACGGCTCGCGTTTTGTGACCATGCCGAGCGTCGGCACGATGAAAGCGTTCCGCTCCCGGACCAGAGCGAGATACTCCTCGTCCACATCCCGGTCGTAGGGCATGTGGATGAACCGTCTGTTGCCGGCGCGTAGCAGCTGCTTGTGGTCCTCGAGCGCCGTTGCGTGTGCAATGACGAGAACGTCTCTTACCTGAGCCTCGTCGAGGACGGCTGCGTAGATCTCTGGCCGTAACTTGACCTGCGCGCCACGTCGCTCGTCGCGTGCGTCGACCCAGATCTTGACGATCCGGACCCCCTTCGCCGCCTCGGACCGCACCACATCCCGAGCCTCGGACGGGGTCGTCACGTGATGGATGCCCCAGAATCCCTCATCGTCGGTGAACCGGGGATTCGGGCCACCGCCCGGTGTGCCGATACCGGGAGAAACGAGGTAACGTGCGCCCCCGACCTCTCCGACGCGCTGCTCACGACGCACCTGCAACGCGATCTCTTCCTTGTCGCTTCCGGTGGAAATGATCGTGCCCACACCGTAGTACGCGTGACGGTTCAGGTGGTCGATGAGGTTGTCACGCGTGAAGTTCTCGGATCCCCAACTGGTGTATTTTTCCCAGCCAAGATGCGCATGCGTGTTGACGAGAGCCGGCATCACCGTTCGGCCCGTCAGGTCCACCACCGTCGCACTGGCGGGCACTTCCATTTCACCCGCTCGACCCACGTTGGTGATGATGTCGCCTTGTACCACAAAAGTGGCGTTCTCGATGACGGCACCGTCGCCCACGATCAGGCGGGCACCGGTAAACACTCGCAGGCCGGGCTGGGTGGCACTTGGTTCGGTGGTACCGGGTTCGGCGGCGCCTGGTTCGGCGACACTCGGCTCGCTCGACGGAACACCCGGCCCACAGGCCGTCACCACGAGCGAGGCGAGCAGCCACATACTCACTGACCCGTACGCTGGTTTGGACTCCAATGGCATCAGAGAACTCATGGCCTATTCAGACCGTCGAACCGGAGGATCGCCTGCTTGACCGTTTCCACGGCATCCAGGAAGAAGCGCTGGTTGATGGTCTCGAACGTGTCGCTGGCTCGGTGGTAATCGGGGTGGTCCTCCACTCCGAAGTACACGAACGGGACACCCGCTGCGTGGAACGGACCGTGGTCCGAGGACATGGTCCAATCGTCTCCACGGGGAAGATCCGGGGAGTCGTGGCCCTGGCGTAGAGTGATCGCCGACTCGGCCGCTACTGCATCCAGGACAGGCTTCAGAGACTCCGTGTGGTATGCGCCGGCCACGTAAAGCACACTGTCGTTATGACTTATCATGTCCAAGTTCACGTTGAGTATCATGTTTTCCACGGGAACCGGCGGGTCTGACACGAAGTGCCGCGCGCCTCGGAGCCCCCCTTCCTCACCGTCCACCGCCGCGAAAATCAGGCTGTGACGGGTCGGGTTCGCTGAGAAGTGCTCCGCCAGCATCAGTAGTCCCGCGGTACCGGAGGCGTTGTCGTCGGCCCCGTTGTAGATCTCGCCGTTCCGCACACCTAGATGGTCAAAATGGGCGGTCACCACGATGAACCGATCCGGCCGCTCCGTGCCCTCGACGTATCCCACGACGTTGGCTCCCTGCCGGGTCTCGTCGTCGGCCTGAAACTCGAAGGGATCGAGGTAAGTGCCCTCATACATGGAGAGCGCCAGCGACCGATAGACTTCCGCGATGTAGTCCCGCGCTTTCCGATTTCCCTCGGATCCGATCAACCGGCCTTCGAGCGAGTCCGCGGACAGGAAGCGTATGTGCTCCAACCCCCGGGCTCCGGCCTCGTCTTGGGAGACGGCCTCAGGATTCACCTCGGTTGCCGCAGCAGGTCGGTCCACCGCCTCCGCCACCCCACAGGCGGCCAACAACACACAAAGTCCGGCCATCCGTCCCAGGGTACTTCTCATCAATCGAGCTCCCGCACCATTAATCTCCATCTCCTCATGAATGGTAATCGACGATCTAGACATCCCCGGCTCCAGCATCCGTCCACCGGAAACAGATAGCACACCGGTCGGGCTATCACCACACCTGGATTGACGGAATTTCTGACCGTGACGTAGCTTGCCAATCCAAACAAACTGGAGGGCCAAATGAAGAAGCAATTGTTGTCTACGCTTTTCGTGTTGTCGCTCGCGCTACCGGGCGCGGTGACGGCGCAGGTGGATCTCTCAAAGGCGACGTACATCGGCGTGCAGCAATGGCGGGACACGGTGAACGCACTTCCGGGTGTCGACCGGCAGATCGTCAGCCAGGACATCGGGGGGCTTAATCTCTCGGTTGGCATCATCCACCGGAACGCCATTAACCCAGCCGGAGGTGGCGGCGGACGTGGTGGCGGCGGAGCTGCGCAGTCGGACTGCGGTGTCTCCTCCGGGGAGGCGAGCGGCGCCAGGGGAATCCAACACCTTCATCAGACCGAGACGTACATCATCGTCTCGGGCGCGGGAACGCTGGTTACGGGTGGATCGATCTTGAACGGCCGCATGTCCAGCCCCACGGGCATCGTGACCACGACCCTGAACGGCCCATCGTGCAGCGGCGCCATCGTGGGTGACGTACAGATACGTGATGTGGTCGTCGGCGACATCATCATCATTCCCGCGGGAGTGCCGCACGGCTGGCTAAGCGTCCCGCGCCACGTGGACTACCTCAGCGTGCGCCCCGATCCCGACCGAGTACTGTCGTCGGACTACGTGAACCCGGCGATCACGATCGAACGGTAGCAGCCAGTAGCTAGATGTGATGCTCTCCTACGAGGGCGTCGCTTGGCCGATGCGGGGGCCGGGTCGCTCAGTGAGAGCGACCCGGCCTCTTGCTGCTGAAGGTCAAGGCAGTCTGAACGCGATCATTTCCGGCACCGCCCCGCCGATCGTCAGGGCGATGTACTGCCTCCCCTCGTGCATATAGGTCATGGGCGTCCCGAGGGCATTGGAAGGGAGATCGACGGACCCGACGATCTCGCCGGTGGCCTTGTCGCGCGCCACGAGCCGGGGCCCACCGTCAGTGCCCCCTGCCGTCAGAGCGCTCACCATCAACGTGCGGGTCAGCACCGGCCCGCCACGCCCGTCGCCGCCCAACGGCGGCAGATCGAGGTCGCGGAGCAGCTCGTGGTTACGGAGCCGGTCACCGTCGCCGTTCGGCTGCATCCACACATGTTCGCCCAGGTTGAGATCAATGGCGGTGAACCGCGAGTACGGCGGCTTGAACAGCGGTAGGCCCCGTGGCATCTGGGGCCGTATGCCCGAGGCGCCGAAACTCACTTGGGTCAACGTGAGATTCCCACCGTCCGCCGGGTCCGGCACGTGGTACTTCATGACCGTGAACTGGTTCACAGAAGACACATAGAGGAGTCCCGTCTCGGGATCAACGCCGGCTCCGGCCCAGCCAGCCGCGCCTCCGATAGGGGGTCGCTGAATCGTCCCCTGCAGCCCACCATCGAAGCTCATCATGGGCGGCGTGAAGACGGGCCCAAGTCTGAAATTCGCGACCTGTTCCAGCGCCATCGCGCGGAGCTCCGGTGTGAAGTCGATCAGATCGTCCGTGCTGACACCCTGGTATTCGAACGGAGGTGGTTTCGTCGGAAACGGCTGGGTGGGCGAGAGCACCTCACCTTCCAAGTCGGTAAACGTGTCCACCCGACGCTCCTCGATCGGCCAGACCGGCTCGCCGGTCTCGCGGTCGAAGACGTACGTGAACCCCTGTTTGCTCACCTGAGCGATCGCCTTGATACGACGCCCGTCGACGGTGATGTCGAGCAAGTTGGGCGCCGCGGGGAAGTCGTAGTCCCAGACCCCGTGATGGACCGCCTGGAAGTGCCATATGCGTTCGCCGGTCTCCACGTCGACGGCGACGAGGCTTTCCGCGAACAGGTTGTCGCCCAGGCGGTGGCCGCCGTAGTAGTCGCTGGTGGGTGTGCCCGTCGGCAGGTAAACGATGCCGAGCTCTTCGTCGGCACTGAGCATCGCCCAGACGTTGGTGTTGCCCGAGTAGCGCCACGACTCGTTCAGCCAGGTCTCGACGCCGAAGTCGCCTTCTTGCGGCACGGTTCGGAAGATCCACTTCGTCTCGCCGGTTCGTGCATCCACGCCCTTCAGCCATCCGGGTGGTGCCTCTTTACGAACCGCATAATCCGAGACGATGGTCGGGGTGATAACGACGTCGTTTACGACGATCGGTGGGGATCCGACCCCCAGCAGGTTACGACCCCGAGGATCGGTTTCTCCCCGATTCGCACGCGGGATGTCTTCCATGAGATCGTGGCGACCCTCGTTGCCGAAGGAGAGCACCGGCTGACCCGTCTCGGCGTCGACCGCGACCAGGTACCCGTCGCTCGTACCCCAGAAAATTCTGGCTTCCTGGTCGTCCGACCAGTACGCCAAGCCACGCGTACGGTAGGCGTGGGTCGGCACCCCTCGCAGATAGGCCTCGGGATTGTGCACCCAGATTGTTTCACCGGTCCCCGCGTCGACAGCGGCCCCCTGATGCAACGCGGTCGCAATGTAGACGACCCCCCCGACCATCAGTGGCGTCGCCTGGAGCCCTCCGATCGACAGCTGCGGGATCTCCTCTCGCAGCGCCTCGAGATCGAGCAGCGCATCGACCGACTCCCAGCGCCACGCGACTTGGAGGTCGCTGAAGTTGGAGGCGTCGATCTGATCCAGCGGGGAGTACTTGGTGCTCCCGAGGTCTCCGCCATAACTCCGCCACTCGCCGTTCGTGGCACCATATTGAGCCAGCCCGGGGGCGGGCGCGAGTAACATCACACAACACCAGGCGGCACAGGCGCCTGACGGTTTCCAGAGCCTGGACATCGCTATCCTGGACATCGTTCCTCCGGGGGCTGCGGTGAGACCGGCGATGGCGTCGTCGATGCGAGGAACATGCGGCGCTGGTGGAGAAAACGCGAATGGCTTCCCGACCGCGACGGCAACGTGTAGCCCGTCACCCGGCCGGGCCGTAACTTCGCTCCTGGCCGCTGAGACCGCGTCAGGCCGCCACAGCCAGGTCCCGTTGCTGGAGCGCATTGGGGTTGGGCACGATCGACGAATAACAAACCGAACAACAACCGGAGCAGCGAGTGGATCCTCTGTTGATGACCAGACGCGACGTCCTGCAGAGGTTCGGGGCGATCGGCGGTGCATCCCTGATGATGGGTACCATGGACACCTGGGGCCTGATGGGGGATTCGCGCCCTCGACCCGTGTTGGAGGGGAAACCGCCGGGTACGCGTGTCATTATCCTGGGAGCCGGAATCTCGGGGCTGACGGTGGGCTACGAGCTCGGGAAGCTCGACTACGACTATCGCGTCCTCGAAGCTCGCGATTGGGTGGGCGGCCTCATGTGGACCGTCCGCCGCGGGGCGGAGCACACAGAGGTCGGGGGAGAACATCAGGTCTGCGACTTCGACGAAGGGCAGTACCTGAACGCCGGTGCGTGGCGGATTCCGAACGCCGACTCGGGCGTGCTCGGTTATTGCAAGGAGCTGGGTGTTCCGTTGGAGCTGTTCGTGAACTGGAGCGATGCGAACTACATGTGGACGGACGACCCGGAACGCGGACCGTTGGCAGGCAGGCGGGTGCGAGTGCGCGAGGTCAAGGCCGACCTCTGGGGATCCACCACGGAATTGCTCTCCAAAGCGATGGATCAGGGCCAGATCGACGCACCGCTCACCGAAGAGGACCAGGAGCTCCTGGTGCGGTTTCTGGTCACGGCAGGCTACCTGAATTCGGACAACCTGACGTACCGGCCACCTCGGTTGCGCGGCTCAGGCAATCAGTCTCCCTACGATCTGAGTGCCCTGCTCCGCTCGGGGTTCGGAACGCAGGTCCGGTCGCTAAACGCGGGCACCGGCGGGCCACATCCCGTGTTTCAGCCCATCGGGGGCATGCAGCAGATCCCGTTCGCCTTCCAGCGGGCCATCGGAGACAAAATCACGTTCCAGGCCGAGGTGCGGTCCATCC
>SMVB01004514.1_pt1 | contig 11447 bp, 10 predicted proteins | sample 2456461 | NCBI WGS metagenome assembly SMVB01 (sample SAMN11095934, study PRJNA526329) | marine sediment metagenome | biome: Marine sediment; feature: Surficial sediment; material: Deep marine sediment; isolation source: Hadal surficial sediment | place: Pacific Ocean | collected 2014-05 | depth...
GACAGAAGACAAGATCGGCAGGCTCTTTGACTGGGGTGAGGAAATTTTTGTCCAGGGTCGGCAACTCCATCTTATTGGGCCGAATCAGGACAAGCTGGAAATTCCCGCCTGGGTGAACTATCACGGCCCGGCGACGGCCAAGGAACTGGCTGAAAAATGGTACCCAATGTGCAGCGGTTTCATCACCCTGAGCGAGCATAGCGAGGGAAAGCCGCAAGTGCTGTTGGAGACCATGGCGGCAGGTATGCCCATCATTGCCTCGAAAATTCCGGCCCATGAGGAGGTCGTGTCGCCAGGGGAGCATGGTTATCTGGTGAGTTCCACGCTAGAATTTCAGCGTGCACTGGATCAGCTTGGCGACCCTGAGGTTCACCGGCAGCTGTCGGAAAATTGCCGCCAGGCGAGCCACAAAGAATACGGGGTATGGAGTGATTGCCTGGATCGGTACCTGGAGCTATATGGAATGCTGACATGAAAACAGTGGTAGTGCTGGGCGGTAGCGGCTTTGTCGGGCGGGCGCTTTGCCCCCATTTGGCGGGTTCCGGATTGACTGTCTACAGTATCTCTCGCTCGCCGGTGGTTAAACGAGACCCCAGGGTCAACTACATTGATTGCAACTTTGATAATGTGTATCAGCTGGGCGATCTATACCAAAAAGCCGACGCAATTTTCCATTTGGCCTGCGATACAACCCCGGCTACGTCATCCCAGCAGTCTTCCCTGGAGGTAACGGCAAATTTGCTGCCCTCGCTGCGCTTGCTGGAATATCTGGAGCACAAGTGCAGCGCGACGCTGATCTATGTGAGTTCCGGGGGCACGGTTTATGGCGACACCGATTCGACACCCTCCACCGAACAGGCAAACATCAACCCTATCTCGTATTACGGCGCGAGTAAGGCCTCGCTGGAACTGTTTTTGCGCGCCTACAGCAAACAGACCCAAAACCCGGTGGTGATATTGCGACCGTCAAATATTTACGGTCCGGGCCAACTGGCCAAGCAGCAGTTTGGTTTTGTGCCCACGCTGCTTGATGCCATTCGAAATGACAGCCTCTTTCGCCTGATGGGCGATGGGGAGAGCATACGAGATTTCCTCTTCATCGGTGATTTTATCCGTTTGTGTCAGGCCCTGCTTCAAGAGGGGTCTTCGGACAGTACGCCACTGTGCCGTACCTTCAATGCCGGTAGTGGGGTTGGAGTCGCTTTGAGTGGCGTCATCGCCCTCGCTGAGGACGTGACCGGCGAAACGGTGAGATTGGAGCGAGTCCCGGTGAGGAAAGTGGATGTTCGCGCCGTTGTAATTGAATCGAGCAAAGCCAGGGAGGCGTTTGGCTGGCACGCAGAAACTTCCATGGAGGACGGCCTGCGTCAAACCTGGCAATGGACGGTTGACGGCGCGCCGTGAATCACCCCCTTCCCGTGGTTAGTATTTGCGTCGCAAATTACAATGGCGCCGATGTTCTTGTGCAATGCCTGGCCTCGATTTTCGCCCAACAATGTCTGGTGCCTATCGAAGTCATTGTGCACGATGACGCATCCACCGATGAATCACTGCAGTTAATCCAGGACCAATTCCCCCAGGTTAAACTCATTAGTAGCGATAATAATGTGGGCTTCTGCATCGCCAATAATCGAATGGTCGCGCGTGCCAGGGGTGACTATATATTGTTGCTCAATAACGATGCTTGGCTGGCGGACAATGCTATCGATGTCTTCCTGGACGCAGCGAAGAGGGACAGCGCCGGTATTTATACCTTGGCGCAATACGATGCGAACGATCAAAGTCTGTTGGATTGTGGCATGTTTATGGACCTATTTGCCAATCCTGTTGCCTCCCTGGTACGCGAAGAGCAACCTGTGGCCATGGTCATGGGCGCCTGTCTGTGGGTGTCGAAAGACCTGTGGCAGGAATGCGGCGGATTTCCACAGTGGTTCGGTTCCATGGCGGAAGACATGTATCTTTGCCACTATGTCCGCATACTGGGCGGAGAGGTTGTCGCGTTATCGGGTTCCCAATACTATCATCGCGTGGGCCATTCCTTTGGAGGTGGTAAGGTTGTGGCGTCGGGACTGGCGACTACCTTTAAGCGCCGCCGCCTTAGCGAGCGAAATAAACTGTATGTGATGTTTCTCTTTTATCCGTTGCCCGCTCTGTTGTTGATACTGCCGATTCATCTGGTAGGGTTGGTCTTTGAAGGACTTGCACTCGCGCTCGTTAAACGGGATATCGCCGTATTCACGCGCATATACGGATTTGCTATACGATCTCTTGTGAGTAATTGCTCCGTATTGGTTCGCCGTCGACGCGTCATACAGTTGCGGCGGGTCATCGGCCTGAAAAAATACTTCTCGGTTTATCGTTGGATTCCCCATAAACTGCGCATGTTCATCCGCCACGGTATCCCAAAGCTAACCTGAAATTAAAGGCCCCATTGCTATGGCCAAAAAAGGCAAAATTGCCGATCCTCATGCAGCCCGCGAAGCGGCGCGCTACGACAATCCGATTCCCAGTCGTGAAGCTATTCTCGAATTGCTTGCGGAGGCCGATAAGCCCCTGAATCACAATAAGATATGCCAGATGCTGGCACTGGAAGACTATGAGCAGGTGGAGGCCCTACGCAAACGCCTGCGGGCGATGGAGCGGGACGGCCAGTTGATGGTGAATCGGCGGGACGCCTATTGCCTGGTCGACAAGATGCATCTGGTGCGTGCCAAGATACAGGGTCACAGGGATGGCTATGGTTTTGCCATTCCGTTTGCCGAGCGCGAGGCCGGCAAGACCGGGAAACCGGAAGATATCTACCTCAGCGCTCGCCAGATGCAGTTTGTGTTCGACGGCGACGAGGTGTTGGTTAGCATCACCGGCGTCGACCGGCGTGGTCGTCAGGAGGGCAAGGTGGTCGAGGTGCTGAACCGCAGTCACAAGAGCCTCGTGGGCCGCTATCAAGAGGAGAGCGGCATTGGCTTTGTCATTCCCGATAATGGCCGAATCACCCAGCAGATACTCATACCGCCGAAAGAAAAGGGGCAGGCTAAATCTGGCCAGATTGTGACGGCGGAAATCACCGATTACCCGGTGCGCAATTTCCAGGCGCGGGGCAGGGTCATTGAGGTGCTGGGCGATCACCTGGACCCCGGTCTTGAGATTGATGTAGCCATTCGCTCCCACGGCATCCCGTGGGAGTGGCCGGATGCCGTGCTGGACGAGGCGGGACATCTGGAGTCTGAGCCGCGTGCGGCTGATAAAAAATTCCGCATTGACCTGCGAAAGCTGCCATTTGTCACCATCGACGGCGAGGATGCCCGGGATTTTGACGATGCAGTCTATTGCGAGCAACGCAAGGGCGGCGGCTGGTGCTTGTGGGTGGCCATTGCCGATGTGTCTCACTATGTACGCCCTGGTTCGGCGCTGGATGAAGAGGCCGCCCTGCGGGGTAATTCGGTGTATTTCCCCGAGCGGGTGGTTCCCATGTTGCCCGAGGCGCTTTCCAACGGCCTGTGCTCGTTAAAGCCCGGTGTAGATCGCCTCGCCATGGTTTGTGAGATGCAGCTCAGTGAAACGGGTGCACTCCGCCAATTCCAGTTCTATGAGAGCGTCATCCATTCCCACGCCCGCCTCACTTACACCCAGGTGGGTGAAGTCATCGAATCCCGGGGTCACCCCGAGGTGGACAAGCGCTGTGTTCCCGATCTCATGCGCTTGCACGCCCTGTATAAGGTCTTGCGCACAGCCCGCGAGATGAGAGGAGCTATCGATTTCGATACGGTCGAAACTCGCATAGTGTTTGACGAGCAGCGAAAAATTGAGGCCATTGTTCCGGTGATTCGCAATGATGCCCACAAACTGATTGAAGAGTGCATGCTCTGCGCTAATGTGGCGGCGGCCAACTTTTTTGAGGCGAGCAAGCTGCCCATTTTATATCGGGTACACGAGGGGCCGGGGCTGGAGAAGCTGGAGAACCTGCGTGGCTTTTTGGGGGAGTTGGGGCTTGAGTTGCGTGGCGGTGAGAAACCCACGCCAGAGCACTACCAGCAGTTGTTGGAAATTGTGGTCGAGCGGGAGGACTTCCCGGTTATCCAGACCATGATGCTGCGCTCCCTCAGCCAGGCCATGTACCAGCCCGACAACAAGGGCCACTTCGGTTTGCACTACCAGGCCTACGCGCACTTTACCTCGCCTATCCGGCGCTATGCGGACCTGTTGGTGCATCGGGGTATTCGCCACATAGTGCGATCGACAACGAGTACTGATATTGTGCGGCGGGTAGCGGGCGCCCAGCCTATTCCCGCCAAAAACATCTTCCCCTACAACGAACACTATATGGTGGCCCAGGGCGAGCACTGCTGCGTGACCGAGCGCCGGGCCGATGATGCCACCCGGGATGTACAGGCCTGGCTGAAGTGCGAATACCTGCAGGAGCATGTGGGCGACGAATTTGCCGGGGTCATCAGCGCGGTGACCAGCTTTGGTCTGTTCGTCGAATTGGTGGACATCTATATAGAGGGGCTTATTCACATTAGCGCTCTGCCGGGTGACTACTATAATTTTGATGGAGCCAGGCAGCGCTTGACCGGAGAGCGCAGCGGCCGCAGTTTCAAACTGGGTGGCAGTGTCCAGGTGCAGGTGGCGCGGGTAGATCTGGATGATAAGAAAATTGATCTGGAGTTGATCGACGCGACTCCCCCAGGCAAGGATAAACCGCAGAAGGGCAAGTCCAAAAAGACCAAAACCAGTAAGCGCAAAGCGCCCGCAAGCAAGGCAAAATCCGCCAAAAAGCCGGCCAAGCCCAACTCTGGAAAGCCCGGTAAACGGTCACGCCGCTGAGGTGAACATGCATTACATCTATGGAATTCACGCCGTCGATAGCCTGCTGCGGCAAAATCCTAAATCGGTGCAACGCTTGTGGGTGCAACAGGGGCGCGACGACCAGCGGATAATCGCGCTGCTGGAGTTGGCCCAGAATCAAGGTGTGCCCACCGCCCACGAACCGCGCCGCGACCTGGATGACATGGTAGAGGGCCGCCATCAGGGCGTGATCGCTGAAACCCTGGATGACCCAGTGCACGGGGAGGTTTTCCAGTCCAATTTGTGGAGTGAAGCTCAGTTGCTGCGCGCCATCGATGAGGACGACGGGCACGCCCTGCTCCTGGTACTCGACGGCGTCACCGATCCGCACAACCTCGGCGCCTGCATGCGCAGTGCCGAAGCGGCCGGTGTCATGGCGGTGGTCGTGCCCAAAGACCGAGCGGCCGACCTCAATCCCACGGCCCGTAAAGTGGCCTGCGGAGCGGCAGAAATCGTCCCCTTCGTGAAGGTCACCAATATCGCCCGCACCCTGGATGCCCTGAAGGAGCGGGGAGTGTGGCTGTACGGTACCGCCGGAGATGCGGATATCTCTATCTATGACAGTGACTTAACGGGCCCAGTGGCGCTGGTGATGGGAGCCGAGGGCTCTGGCTTGCGGCGCCTGACCCGTGAACACTGCGATCACCTGATCAAATTGCCCATGGCGGGCACTGTTAGTAGCCTGAATGTCTCCGTAGCCACCGGTGTGTGCCTGTTTGAGATTGTCAGACAGCGGCAAGGGCAGGGATGAGCTGGGCTGCGTTGGCACTTCCACCCCAGTTTTGGACGCTTGCGTACAGCCCCAATTCTATGTAGAATCCGCTGCCTTAAAATTTGCCCGGCTATCCAGTATGGCCGATCCTCCTTGCTACACCATTATAGTGGGTAGCATTAACCCGTAAGGAGCTCTTTATGCGTCATTACGAAGTCGTGTTTATGGTCCACCCTGACCAATCCGAACAAGTGCCCGGTATGATCGAGCGCTACACCCAGACTATTCAAAAAGACGGCGGCAGCGTCCACCGTTTGGAAGACTGGGGCCGTCGCCAGCTGGCTTATCCCATCAACAAGATTCACAAGGCACACTATGTGTTGATGAATGTTGAAGCATCCAATGATGCCATGGACGAGCTGACCAGCACTTTCCGCTTTAACGATGCGGTAATCCGCAACCTGGTGATTCGTACCGACGAAGCTGTCACCGGTGAGTCTTTCATCATGAAAGCCGAGAAAGAGAATCGCGAGCGCAAGAATCGCTACGAAGCGCGTCAGAGCACTGAAGCAGCTCCCCGGCCTGAAAAGACTGAGAAAGTTAGCGAAGCGCCTGCGCAAGAGACGGCACCTGCCGAAGATGCGGCGGAAAAAACTACCGAAGCGTAAGGCTTCCGTATTCTTCCCGCCTTTCTTCATCAGACATGATTATCGAGATTTAGAGGAGTATTACCATGGCACGTTTTTTCCGTCGCCGTAAGTTTTGTCGCTTTACCGCCGAAGGCGTGAAGCAAATTGATTACAAAGATCTGGAAACACTGAAGGCCTTTGTTTCCGAGACTGGCAAGATTGTCCCCAGTCGTATTACCGGCACCAAGGCCAAGTACCAGCGCCAGTTGGCAACTGCGGTGAAGCGCGCTCGCTTCCTGGCCCTACTGCCTTACACGGATTCCCATCAGTAAGAAGATTCCGTCGCGCGAGGCCCGACCGTGATAGGTTTAGCCAATTATGTAATGCGCGGCCGGCTGCAGGCATTAATGGTCATATTGGCCGTCGCCAGCAGCATGATGATAGTTAGCACGATGTTTTGTTGGATCAGCGCCGCAGTAGTGGCGCTGATTACCCTGCGTAAGGGAGTGGCGGAAGGCGCCTGGTTGTTAATGTGGGCCGTGCTGCCCGCAGGCTTGTTGTTACTGTATGTGGGTGACAGCGGGCCCTTGGCAATGCTGGTGGGGGCGATGGCTCTGGCCCTGGTGTTGCGCGCAACGGTGAGTTTACCGGCAACCGTGCTGGCCAGCATTGCAGTAGGCGGTGCGACCGGTTTGGCCCTGGTGGCGTTTGGCGGCCAGTTTCTGGATCAGCTAGTGGAATTCTTCGCAGAGTTCCTTGGCAATCTGGAGCAGCAGCTATCCCAGGGAGAGGGCGAGGCCGTGGTTTTGGATCGGCCCACTACTCTGCAGATAGCGGGAATGCTCGGATCAGTGAATGCTGCAAGCGCCGTAATGTGCTTATTATTGGCCCGTTACTGGCAAGCCGCGCTGTATAATCCGGGTGGTTTTGGCGAGGAGTTTCGCGCCTTGTACCTGACGCCCGCCATGACGGCAACGCTGGTATTACCGGCACTGGTTGTATTTGCCCTGGGTGTGGAATACCGGACCTGGGCAGTAATATTTATGGTACCGCTGACCTTTGCGGGTTTGGCATTGGTACACGCCCGCGCCAAGAGACGCGGCCAGGGAAAGGGTTGGTTGACGGGGTTTTACCTCGCGTGGCTGCTCCTGGACCCGGTGAAATTGATTGTGGTGGCGACTGCCATTGCAGACAGCTGGATAGGGTTTCGTCAGCGTTGGGCAAAACAGGCCGGCGAGGATTAAAACCAGTTATTTTTATTAAAGCGGGAGGCAACTCCCCTTATTGAGGAAAGTAAGATGGAAGTCATTTTGCTAGAAAACATTGGCAATTTGGGTGGCCTGGGTGACCGGGTTGATGTGAAATCTGGGTTTGGCCGCAATTTCCTGATCCCGCAGGGCAAAGCTGTGTCTGCGACCAAGGATAATATCGCCGAATTTGAAGCCCGCCGCGCCGAACTTGAAGCCGCTGCTGCCGCTGCCGTCACCGCCGCCGAATCACGTGCCGATGCGATCAATGCATTGGGCGTGATTACTATCGAGGCCAATGCCGGTGAAGAGGGCAAGTTGTTCGGTTCTATCGGTACTCGCGACATCGCCGAAGCGGTAACCGCTGCGGGTTTTGAAATCGGTAAGTCTGAAGTTCGTCTCTCCGATGGCGCGTTGCACGAGTTGGGCGAGTTCGAAATTGCCATTCAGGTTCACGGCAAAGTCACTGCCACAATTGAATTGCATGTAGTAGCAGAAGGCCAGTAGTTCCCGGGGGCTTTTTTGGTCCTGGGTTTGATTGCCGCCTAAGTGCCTGCCAAAACCATGGAAGGCCTACCAGCTTCTGACAGGCACTGAGGCTGGATCGCTTAAACATGAGGCGCTGGAATTCGTCGAAGTCGATCCGCAGCCAGAACCCTCAAAGGCATTTCAGGACACGCTGCAAGCTCATCCATGAGGGCTCGGCACCGGCCATCCATGGCCGCTGACGGTCCTGAAATGCCTTTGAGGATTCCGTCTGCTCGGATTGTTTTCGAAATCCACCTCAAGCGCATCGCTGGCAGGCTTCAACAATCTCGCCAATCCCATCGCTTGTTCAGGCTACGGGATCTGAATTTATTCCGATAAGAGCCACCGGGTGTGGTAAAACTTTCGCAGGCATCACGCTTTCAAGTGCCAGCCCCAGAAAGTTTTACCACACTCAGTGGCTTCTTTGTTCAAGCCAATCCAGATTTGCGGCACGGTCGATGCCAAAGATTTTTGATTTTTTCCATCCATCTTAGTTCTCGCGACATTTTTTTTGGTACTCTGTGTAGCCGAACACAAACAGCGCATGAAGATGTCCGAACCCGACTATCCCGACAATATATCCGAGCTACCCTACGTAGACGATCGGGATATTGCGCGCATCAAAATGTCTCCCCATTCGCCTGAGGCCGAACAATCCGTGCTGGGTGGCCTGCTGTTGTCAAACGATGGCTGGGATACGGTCGCTGAAGCTGTGACCGCCAATGACTTCTATCGTCCGGATCACCGACTGATTTTCAGGCAAATCGCCAAGTTGGCGGAGGCCGGTGAACCGGTGGATGTGATCACTGTTGCCGACAAACTCACCGCCAACGGCGAGTTGGACGCGGCAGGCGGGCTGGCTTATCTGGCGGAACTGGCTGGCAATACGCCCAGTGCCTCCAATATCAGGGCTTACGCTGAAGTGGTGCGGGAGAGATCCAGCCTGCGCAGCCTGATTGAAGCCGCCCAGGAAATCGCCGAAAGTGGCTTTAACCCGGAGGGTCGCAGCAGTGGTGAGTTGATTGATGAGGCCGAGCGCCGCATTATGCAGATCTCCGAACAGGGGCCCAAGGCGGGCGGGCCGCAAGAGGTGAACCCGCTGTTAAAATCGGCGCTGGATCGGATCGATGAGCTGTTCCATTCCGGCGGTGATATCACCGGGCTAAGTACAGGCTTCCTCGAACTCGATGGCATGACTTCGGGTTTGCAGCCCTCCGACCTGATCATTGTCGCCGGACGGCCCTCCATGGGTAAAACCAGTTTCGCCATGAATCTGGTGGAACATGCTGTCTTGAATCAGGACAAACCCATTCTCGTGTTCAGTATGGAGATGCCGGCAAATCAGCTCATTATTCGTCTGCTGTCCTCCCTGGGTCGTATCGACCAGACCCGCATTCGTAACGGCAAGCTGGAGCAGGAAGATTGGCCCAAGCTGAGTATGGCGGTGAGCAAATTAAAGGATGTGCCCCTGTATATAGATGACACGGCGGCCCTCACCCCAACCGAGGTGCGCAGTCGCGCCCGCAAGGTAGCGCGGGAGCACGGCAAGCTGGGCATGATTATGCTCGACTATATGCAGTTGATGCAGGTGGCCGGTACATCGGAGGGACGCACCGCCGAGATCTCGGAAATCTCCCGTAGCCTCAAAGCCATCGCCAAGGAGTTTGAATGCCCGGTGGTGGCGCTGTCGCAGCTTAACCGTGCGCTGGAGGGGCGGCCTAACAAACGCCCGGTGAATTCAGATTTGCGCGAATCAGGCGCGATTGAGCAAGACGCCGATGTCATTATGTTTATCTATCGGGATGAATTGTATAACGAGGATTCAGCCGACAAGGGCGTGGCGGAAATCATTCTCGGCAAGCAGCGCAACGGTCCTATCGGAACCTGTCGTTTGGCCTTTATCGGCCAGTTCACCCGCTTCGAAAACCTTGCCAGGGGTTCTTACGACTCCTAATCGGACTTATTCTCCGGTACCAGGTTGGACGCAAACCAACCGCTGCGGGTATTCCAGGCTCGCTTCCCAGGACACGCTTCAAGCTCATCCATGAGGGCTCGGCACCGGCCGTCCCTGGCCGGTGACGGTCCTGGGAAGCGAGCCTGGAATACCCGCAGCTCGCTTGGTTTTTGTTTCCAGCCTACCCAAGAACGGGGATTACCTACTAATCACAATCCAAGATTCGAAGTGCATGCCGAGCACACATGGATGTGCTTGCAGCGTGTCCTGCAAGGTCTTTGGGGGTTCTTTTAGCGGCTTAACTTCAAACCGATAGTGGGGGTGAAGCTATTCACACACGCCTTCTGCGACTCTGGGTGCGGTTTCGCCACCTCGATCTATACTTTGGGGTAGGGGATGGGAAAACTGCTAGAGGCCAGTCTGATCCCTGAGGCTTTGCAATGCCGCCAACTGATCCTCCGGCGATAACACCTCACTGTGCTGCTGTTCCAGCGCCTCCGGTGCTGGAATATCCAGTATATCGCCGCGAATCACCCGGGCGCAGTACTGTTGGTAGTGCTCGCGGAAAACCGGCCAGCTAATACGTTCGATATTGTTCGCCAGGAAAAACCAGCCGCTGTCCCGCCCGGCGAGGTACACCGCCGGGTGACTCCAGTTCTGGGCGGACTTGGGAGAGGAGGCGGTGCAGGCCTCCAGGTAGGCATCGCGCACTTTGGGCAGACCGTAGGCGGCCAGCCCCGCCTGGCAGCACTCGTGCATCCGGTGCAGGGTGGGCAGGTATTCGTTGTTTTCGATGGCGTGTTTGGCGCCCCGCAGAATTTGTTCCACCGGGTAGTCAGCCAGGGATTCGTACCACAGTTTTTTTACCTGCTGTATCTGGCTGTTGTCCTGATAGGCGGCGAAATACTGGTTGTGGTAGTTCAGCCGAAACAGGGCGAATACCTGGTTGATGGCATCGACGTGGGCCTCGCTGGTGCTGACTTCAGTCTGCCCAGGAGGTGTCGCTGAGGTCGTCCTGGAGGCTGCTATCTCTTGTGCGACCTGTTGGATTAGATCCTTGCTGTCCGGCATTGCTCTGTCCTGTTAGTGCTAGCTTGTGGCGCTCGGCCCATTTGTGTTTCACGTGTTGCAGGAACTTTGTGTTCCAGGAGGTGTGGGCGTAATTGCTGTCGCGCCAGTACACGATGAATTCGGGAATAAGTGAGCGGGCGAATTCGGCATCGATATGGGACATCTTCAGGATATCCAAAACATCTTCCGGGGGATACCACTGCTCCGTGATGCGCTTGGGTTCCGTGCTGTGTTTCATCGCCGAGGTGTACTTGGCCCACTGGATGCGAATGTGGGTAATAAATTTAGAGTTGAGCTCCTTGGGCTTGGTGCCGCGCTCACGCCAATAGAGGATGAACTCCGGTATGGCCTGATCGATAAACTCGCGCTCTATCTCGCTGCGCTGCATAATTTCCAGCGCATCCAGACTGGGCCGCCAGTTGTTGTCCAGCGGTGCAAGTTTGCTGCGAAACGCCTCGGCC
>SMVB01085200.1_pt1 | contig 11441 bp, 10 predicted proteins | sample 2456461 | NCBI WGS metagenome assembly SMVB01 (sample SAMN11095934, study PRJNA526329) | marine sediment metagenome | biome: Marine sediment; feature: Surficial sediment; material: Deep marine sediment; isolation source: Hadal surficial sediment | place: Pacific Ocean | collected 2014-05 | depth...
CAGTTGGCCCGGATGGATTCGAACCATCACCGCCGGTGCCAAAGACCGGTGTCCTGCCATTAGACGACGGGCCATAAAAATTGTCAGTCCGACCGCTTCTGTCCAACCGTTTCCGATGCGTGAGTCCAGAAGGCTGTTGAAGGATTACCGCGGCTGATCAATCCTACCCGAGGCCTTCGATCGGTTCAACCCAACCCGCCTAGGGATTCACGGAAACGGAGGTGGGCTCGGGTTGGGAGGCCAACGTCTCTGTGACCACAAAGCGCACCTCGGTCCACGACGTCGACAGAGAGGCCCGGGCGTGTTGCGCCGCCGCTCGATCGTGGAAGAGGCCGAACAGTGCCGCTCCGCTTCCCGAAAGTCGGGCCGTGAGCGCTCCCGCGGCGTTCAGCGCCTCCCTGAGCTTTCCTAGCTCCGGGTGGCGCTCGAACACGCTGACCTCAAAATCGTTCACAGCCAGCTCCGCCAGGGTCTCCGGCCGGCAAAGAGCACTGAGGACAAGGGTCGTCGGCGTGATATTCTTTGGGTTTGCCAGGCGCTCATACGCCTCGCCGGTAGCGATTTGAAGCGAGGGAAGCGCGAGTAGGACAGAGAGGTGGGGAGCGCGGGGAATCGGCATCAGACGCTCTCCCCTTCCCCACGCGAGCGCGGTGCCGGCGCCCGACGCGAAAAACGGCACGTCGGCGCCGAGTCCTCCCGCGATTTGGAGGAGCGTCGCCGGCGAACACGGCTCCCCCAGTAGCGTGTTGAGGGCCCTCAGGGTCGCCCCGGCATCGGAAGACCCTCCCCCGAGGCCCGCCCCCACTGGAATATTCTTCGTGAGGTGAACGTGCACGCCCGCGGGGGATCCCGCTGCTTCGAGTAGGGCACCCGCGGCCCGATACGCCAGATTTTCTTCGTCGGGGCCAACCGATGGGCCCACCACCTCGATCGAAACGCCCCGCTCTGTTCGGTGAAGCAAGATCTCATCGCAAAGGTCCACCGCAGCGTACAGCGTCTCGAGTTGGTGGTATCCGGACTCCTCCTTCGCGAGGATCCTCAGGAAGAGATTGACCTTGGCCGGCGCGGCCACCCGCACGGAGGTGGCGTCAGTCACGGCTCTGCTCTTCGCCTCCCGGGGTGAGCCCGTTCCCGGGGATGAGCCCACTCCCGTCCCCTCCACTTATATCTTTGACCGAGAACCCGATACTCCACGCGTAGTACAGCCCGATGATCGTAATCGGGAAGAACCCCCCGAGATGATATCCGAAAGCGAAGGCCAGCGCCGACGGCTCGGCGACTCCATACACGCCGCTCAGGGCCAAGTCCGCGCCGAGCTGGAAGGTACCGAAGAACCCGGGCGCAGCGGGGATGGCCACCGCGAAGCCTACCACCGCCTCCGTGAAGACAGCAGCCGCAAATCCCAGGTCGATACCAAACGCCTTGAATCCAAGCCAGAAAGAGAGTCCGTGCCAAAGCCAGAAGGCGTAGCTCCACGCCACGGCCTTGGTCAGAAGCCCCGGGTCCCGAAGCACTTTCAAGGCACGGAGGAAGGATTCGAGCGCTACGACCATTCGGGGACCCCGATTTCCCGGCAACCGAAGGAAGAATCGCTCGGCCATCCGCACGATGGGCTCAGGGAAAATCAGCAGCGCGACGAGACCTACGAGAAAGATCGCGAGCAAACCGAAGGTTCCGCGGAGCATGCCTCCGAACGCACCGGAAAGGAGTCCGTCAGCCCCGGGAAACGAGGGGAGCGCCATCGGCACCAGAAACAGCGTAACCAGTACGATCGCATCCAGGAAACGCTCCACCACCAAGCTTCCGACCGAGCCCGATAGAGTGATCGGCTCGACCCGGGTCAGGGCAAATGCCCGCGCAATCTCACCCAGCCTTGCGGGAAATATGTTGTTGACCGCAAACCCTATACTGACCCCCGCGAACCTGGAACGAAGTGCGGTGTCCGGCTTGAGGGGATGAAGGAGCACCTTCCAACGCAGGGCCCGGACGAAGTAACCCGCCGTACCGACGAACACCGAGGCCAGAAAATACCAGGGGTTTGCCTGGGAGATTTGTCTGACGATCTCCCCCGGGTCTTCACCCCGGAGGACCCACCAGATGAAGAACGCGCTGACCCCGATGCCCAGGGCGGCCTTCCAACCCATCCTCAAGAGGTAACGACCCCGCTCCTCGCTTCACGAATTAGACCACCCATCTCACGGACCGCACGCTCCATGCCAACAAGGATGGCCCGGGAGACGATGGAATGCCCGATGTTCAGTTCCTCGATCGAGGCGATGGCCGCCACCGGAGTCACATTCTCATAGGTGAGACCGTGGCCCGCGTGAACAGCCAGACCCAGACCGACGGCGGTTTCGGTCGCGGCACGGAGCCGAGCCAATTGAGCGTCGCGCTCCTCGGCGTCTGCGGCGTTGGCGTACTCCCCCGTGTGAAGCTCAACGGCCGTGACGCCGAGATCCGCTGAGATCTCGAGGGTCTTTTCATCCGGATCGACGAAGAGCGAAGTCCGTATTCCCGCGGCTGAGAGCCTCTCAACTGCCTCGCCTGTCACGGCCCGGACCCCGGGCTCACCGAGCGCCAAACCGCCTTCGGTCGTCACCTCTTCCCGGCTTTCCGGCACCAGCGTCGCCTGCATGGGTCGCAGTTCGCACGCGATATCCAAGACGTCCGTGGCCGCGGCGAGTTCCAGGTTCAGCCCCGTTCGGACGGTTTCCAGGAGAACACGAACGTCGCGCTCACTCACGTGCCTCCGATCCTCTCGAAGGTGGACGGTGATGCCATCTGCGCCGGCGAGCTCGACAAGCATCGCGGCCCGGACGGGGTCGGGCTCGTCCGTACGCCTCGCTTCGCGAACGGTGGCAACGTGATCCACATTGACGTAGAACCTCATCCCTCTACCTCGAGCAGATTTTTGACAGACTCAAAGGTAATCGGATCGGCGCACTTCCGTCGTCCCCGATTATGTACCGTGATCGCGAGCCAACTCGACGCTTGGCCGCTGAAGGAGACGGCCGGCCAGGGGAGCGGGGACACGGATCTCCAGCTCGAGAACACCCCCGTCTTGAGATTGGCTGATTACCTCGCCCTCGCGGTAAAGCAGTGCCAGCGTTTCGCCATCATGCGCCCCGACCCGCACGGTGAGATGGCGAAGTCCGCCTCGAATGCGGGCCTTGAGTAAGGCGCGGAGCGGCTCGAGTGTCTCGGGTCGATGCGCGGAAAGAAAGACCGCCGGTGTCGTGTCGAAAGCCCGGACCCGCCTGATGAGCACCTCCTCCTCCGCGTGGGTCAGTCGATCCACTTTGTTATAGATCAGGACCTGAGGGCGATCCCCCAGATCGAGGTCGGCGAGGACACCCTCGACAACCTCCTTTTGCTCCTCCCAATGCGGGTACGACGCGTCGATGACGTGCGCCAGGACGTCCGCCTCCCGAGCCTCTTCGAGCGTTGAGCGAAACGAGGCGACTAGGTGGTGCGGTAACTTTCGAATGAAACCGACCGTGTCCGTAACGAGGGTCTCGAACCCCTCGCCCAAATCCACCGAACGGGTGGTAGAATCGAGCGTCGCGAAGAGGCGGTCCTCGACGAAAAGGTCCGCCCCCGAGAGCGCCTGGAGCAACGAAGACTTTCCAGAGTTGGTATATCCCACGAGGGCCACACGGAAACTTCCCTCCCGCGATTGTCGCTGAACGGCCCGAGCCTGGCTCACGCTCTCGAGTTTCTTGCGGAGATCGGCGATTCGGCGACCGATCATTCGTCGATCCGTTTCGAGCTGGGTCTCCCCGGGGCCTCGAAGGCCCAACCCACCACGGATACGTGAAAGGTGGGTCCACATTCGCTTCAGCCGGGGCAGCAAATATTGGAGCTGCGCCAATTCCACCTGCATCCTGGCTTCGCCGGTGCGAGCCCGAGTAGCGAAAATGTCGAGAATGAGCTCCGCGCGATCCAGAACGCGGACGCCGATGCGATCCTCGAGGGCCCTTCCCTGGGCCGGTGTGAGCTCGTCGTCGAAGATTACCAGATCTGCTTCGGAAACGGTCACGGACTCCCGGAGCTCATCGACCTTGCCCTTCCCGATGTAAAAGCGTGAATGGGGGGCGTTGATCCGTTGGTGGACGATGTCGACGACATGGCCACCGGCGGTGTCGGTCAACCGGGTCAACTCCTCGAGATGTTCCTGAGCGGTCCGCTCATCGAGGGTCTTGAGGGGAGCTCCGACGAGTACGACCCGATCCAAACGGACGCGGTTGTCGATCAGCTGGGTAGGAATGTCACCTCCTAGGATCCTGCGTCGGGCGGGGCGTCCACAAGAAAGCCGCCTGTTTCAGCCAGAGCCTTGAGGTCCGCCCGGTTGTTCACCTCGGGACGGTCCAGGACCTCCTCCAAAAGGTAACGGAGGATCTCGCCCAACTGCGGCCCGGCGGGAATTCCCAACTCCTTGAGGTCGGTTCCGTCCAACGCGAGGTCCCCTACGGTGAGCGGTGGGTCGTCGCGGAGAACCGCGCGGAGCGCGTTGACGCGACGGATCACGTGTCGTCTCTCGGACGTCTCGTGCGCACGAGCACCCGCGAGCCAAGCCCGTGCGATGTCAGGGAAGTGCGCGGGCCCGACGCGATTGAGCCATCTCCGGAGGCCCGCCGCCTCGTCGGACGCTGGAGCCGGCGAAAGGCTCGCCACGACCGCAGCCACCCGTTTCGTATCGGCATTTGAGAACCGGAGCCGCTCCATGAGGGCCTCGATGGCGAGCCGCGTCGCGTCCTGGGGAGGGCCCTCGCCGTCGCGTTTGACGTCCTTCGCAGTGACGTCCGGCCGGCGTTGGGTCCTGGACGCTAGCGCGAACAGGAGCGAAAGGCGCACCCAATGGCGGGTGCAGGGGACGGCATCACAGGCGGACAGCGTCTGATGTAGGGCCCCCTGCACCCGAGTCGCGTCTCTTCGCGGTGGGTCCGAGGCACCATCCTCCCCCGCTCCGGTGATCGGAGGTCCCAGATCGAGCTCGGGATACAACTCCGCGAACACCCCGGACTCGGCATAGAGGCCCAGCGCGACGGAAGGATTCTGCGCTTGAGCCAACACCTTCATCAGCTCTTCTCGAACCCGCTCGGCAGATAATTGCGAAAGTCCAGGGACCGCAGAGAGAAGGGCTCGCCACGTCTCCGCTTCGATCGTCAACCCGAATTGGCCGACGAAACGAAGCGCCCGCAACACACGAAGTAGGTCCTCGGCGAAACGCCGTGCCGGGTCTCCGACGGTCCGTAGAATCTGTTTTTCCATGTCGGTGCCACCGTTCCACGGATCCAACAACTCGTCCCTACCGGGGTGCCACGCGAGCGCATTGAGGGTGAAGTCCCGACGGGAAAGATCCTCTTCAATGCGGTCCGAAAACTCCACGACGGCCCGCCGACCGAACGTCTCGACATCACGCCGAAAGGTCGTGACTTCGTAGAGCGTTCCATCACGACCGAGGACGCCAACGGTTCCATGTTCCACGCCGATGGGCACGGTCCGGCGGAAGGCGGCCATGATCTGCTTGGGATGCGCCCTTGTGGCAAAGTCCCAATCACCCGCTGGCCGACCCAACATGAGGTTACGAATCGCGCCACCGACGACCCAAGTCTCAAACCCGGCCTCCTCGAGGGTGCGCCAGAGCCACAGGACCTGATCAGGCGGGGATACCTCAAAGTTCATTTTCTTAAAGGGACCCTTCGGCGGACGACCTCTCGGCGAAATAGCGATCGACCCGCTCACAGATGGCGTGCCCGATGGCGAGGTGTAGTTCCTGCGCGCGGGCGACGGTTTCGGTGGGAATGACAAGAGCGAGATCCACCTCCTGCCGAAGGCGCCCGCCACCGCAAGCGAGGAGAGCGACGGTAAACATTCGAGCGGTTCGGGCTGCCGCCGCCGCCCGAAGAAGATTTTCCGACTCCCCGCTCGTGGAGTGGAGAACGAGAAGATCGCCCTCCTGGCCCAGTGCCTCGACCTGACGGGCGAAAACGTCCTCGAAGGAGAAGTCGTTGGCGCCGGCGGTGAGGACCGACGTGTCGGTGGTGAGCGCTAGAGCGCGCAGGGGCCCACGAGCACGCTTGAAGCGGATCACGTATTCGGCTGCCAGATGCTGCGCGTCCGCGGCTGAGCCACCGTTACCGCAGAAGAACAGCGTCCCCCCCTTCTCCAACGTCTCCTGCACCATCAAACCAGCTTGAGCAATCGGCCCCTCCAACTCTCTTGCACAGACGGCCGCCAACTCGGACAGTTCGATCAAATCGCTCGATTGTTTCATTTGGCTCGGTACGTGTCTATCCCCTGAAGAACTTGGTGAACCGATCCCACAAGCCCTCGCGAATCCGTAACGGTGGAACCGGTAATGGCCGTTGGTCCTCGATGACCCGCCCTGGATTGGTCACCGTGAGAAGCCCGAACTGTTCCAGGCCATCGTGCGCAGCGAAGAAACCTTCAGCGTCGCTCAAATGGATTTCGAGGTGTGCTCTGCCGTGAAAGTCACTCGACAAATAATCCGCCCACCCAAGGGAAACCAGCTCTGACGCGACTCCCTGAGCCTCCGGACCATAACGCCCGGCGAACGATCCGTGGTTCACCTGAAGGTATGCACCGGCGCGACGCCACGCCCCCGCCAAATTCACGTTCTGCCTGATTCCCGCATAGCGCTCGGGATGCGCGAGGATCGGACGGTACCCTGCGTCGGCAATCCGCTCGATTACCTGCTCGGTCCCGGGAGGTATCTGAAGGCGGGGCCATTCAACGAGGACGAAGGAGGTGCCGGCGAGGCGAAGGCGGGTATCGGAAAAATCCGGGTCCGGAACGTCGAGCATCACCTCATGTCCCCGAAGCAGCTCGATGTCGGGGAAATGCTCCCCTACCTGCTCGGCCAACTCCCGCCAGGACTCGTCAACCTCATCTAACCACGTCCCGAGCAGTGCCGAATCACGTGTGAGACTCGCGTTCAAATGTGGGGTCGTGACGATTTGCCCGATCCCAGCTGCCACCATCCGCTCGACGGATTCGAGGGACTCTTCCAGCGACCGGGCCCCATCGTCGACCCCCGGTATGAGATGACTGTGAAGGTCCGCCACACGAGCTTGCCCGGTCGAACTCACGCCACCGCCCCTCCTCCCGACACCCGCAAAAGGATCTCCCGAAGCGTGCCTCGAACATCGGCCTCCTCGGACGCGGCCTCGCAGCCGTAGGTGATGAGCGCGTCGGCGGCGAGGAGCCGATAGGCCGCCTCCCGATCCCGGCCGGGCGTCGCCACAGCCTCATCGAGATGAGCCAGACCCCGCGCGACGAGGAATCCCGCCACCGAAGCTACTCCGCCATCGAGGTCCGTGTGATCCTCCGGAAATCTCCACCAAGCCTTCAACTCGTCCGGAGCGGGAGGGGTGCGAGTGGCGAGCCAAGCGATTGGCGAAAGCATCAGCTCCCGGCTTCACGAGTGAGCCTCTCCACAACCTCCCGCCCCAATCGGAGCGCCTCATCGATGCGATCAGGGTCCTCGACCCCCGCCTGGGCCATATGGGGCCGTCCACCGCCCCGGCCTCCTACCACTGCGGCGATCTCACGTACGACAGCGTCAGCGCGGACGCCCCGCCCGATCAAGTCGTCGGTGACGAAGGCAAAAAGTGTATGTTTTCCCTCGGGCATATCGGCCGACACCACCGCTACACCACTCCTTTCCTCCGCTAGGAAGGTGTCGCCCCACTTTCGAGCATCGTCGGCGTTACGGGCCCGAAGGCGTATCGCCTTGTACTCGGTGGTGATGTCATCGATCGAGATCGCATCCTGCAGGACGACACTCTCGCCGGCCCCTCCACCACTCCGAAGATCATCCAGAAGCCCCTCCAGGTCCTTTATTTCGGCGAGCAGGTGTTCGGCTCGGGCAGCAGCGTTTTCCGGAGATGTTTCGAGAACCGCGGCAACCTCGTCCAGCCGACCGGCCCGCCGCTCTAAATCTTGGAGGGCCCGGCGGCCCGTGAGGCCCTCGACGCGGCGCACACCGGCGGCCACGCCCGTTTCACTCGTGATCTTGAAAAGGCCGATCTCCCCGGTATGCGTAACGTGGGTCCCGCCGCAAAGCTCCATGCTGACCCCGGGAATCTCGACGACTCGAACGACGTCGTCGTACTTCTCCCCAAACAGCGCCATCGCCCCATCGCGAACGGCCTCGTCATAGGGGTGCTGCCCGATCGTGAGCGCATGATCCTCCCAGATGCCCTCTCTCACCATCTCTTCTACCGCCCGTCTCTCATCCTCGGTCATCGGCGAGGTGTGCGAAAAATCAAACCTCAACCGATCGGAGGTCACGAGAGAGCCGCGCTGCGCTACGTGAGTGCCCAGAACCCTCCGAAGTGCGGCGTGCAGGAGATGGGTGGCGGTGTGGTTCCGCTGCGTGTCTCGCCGCGAGCTCGGATCCACCAAGGCCCGAACTTTGAGCGGCGCCTCGGGACGTGCGGGAAAGGCTCCCTCCGGAGCCGTTCCGAGCAGCGCAACTCGATCGCCGACTCTGGCGACGTCCCGAATTTCGCTCGACCAACCATCTCCCTCCACAAGGCCGGTGTCGGAAACCTGCCCTCCCCCTTCGACGTAAAACGGATTGTCGGCGAGCTGGAGAGCCAGACCATCCTCCGAGACCCGCACAGCCAATACGACGGTCGCGGACTCGAGTTGATCGTAGCCGGTGAAGCGCTGCTCACCCTTCGCCTGGAGGGTCTGCCATCCCTCCACGAGATCCTCCCTCGAGAGCTTGAGGTCGGACTGGGCCCGGTCCGCGCGGCTGCGCTCCCGCTGCTCCTCCAAGGCGTTTTCGAATCCTATTACGTCGACCCTGTAGCCCCTTTCCTCCGCCATGAGCTCGGTGAGGTCCAGTGGAAAGCCGAACGTGTCGTACAATTTGAACGCATCGGCCCCCGAGATCACCGCCTTGCGCTTCCCCTGAGCGCCGGATGCCGGCGCCAACTCGTCGAAGCGGGCCATTCCACCCTCGATCGTTGAGAGAAACCGGTCTTCCTCCGCACGCGTGGTGCTCAGGAGATGCTCGCGACTCTCCTCCAGCTCGGGATACGCCTCGCTCATGGTTTCGATTACCGCAGCGACTACCTCGACGAGCGTCGGCTCGCGGCGGCCCAGGAGCCATGCATGCCGCACCGCCCTTCTCAAAATACGCCGTAGCACGTACCCCCGGCCGGCGTTAGACGGAAAAACCCCATCCGCCAGCAGAAACGCCACGGCGCGAGCATGATCCGCCAGAACACGGTAACCCACGCCTTCCTCCGTCTCTGCGTCGTACGGGCGCCCCAAAGTTTGGGATACGGCGTCAAGCAGCGGTGAGAACGCATCCGTGTCGTAGTTCGAGTCCGCCCCCTGGACCACCGCGGCGAGACGTTCAAGACCAGCCCCGGTATCAATGGAGGGAGCGGGTAACGGGTGAAGTGTGCCCTCTTCGTCGCGGTTGAACTGCATAAAAACCAGATTCCACAGTTCGATGAGGATTCCGCGCTCTCCGAGATCGACAAATTCCTCGAGAGTGAGGGTTCCCTTTCGCTCCTCGGCTGACCGCAGATCGTAGTGTAGCTCGGAGCACGGGCCACACGGTCCGGTATCGGCCATCTGCCAGAAGTTGTCCTTGTCGCCAAGGCGGAAAATCCGTTCCGGCGGGAGTTTCACCACCTCCTGCCACAGATCGAACGCGTCGTCGTCGGAGTCGTGGATCGAAACGAGGAGACGATCGGGGTCCAGACCCAGCTCGTCCGTCAGAAATTCCCAAGCGTAGGCGATCGCGTCGCGCTTGAAGTAGTCCCCAAACGAAAAATTGCCCAGCATTTCGAAGAAGGTGTGGTGCCTGGCGGTTCTCCCGACCTCCTCGAGATCGTTGTGCTTCCCACCGGCCCGAACGCACTTCTGAGAGGTGGCCGCTCGCTTGAACGGAAGCTCTTCAATTCCCAAGAAGACGCCCTTGAACTGAACCATACCTGCGTTCGTGAAAAGCAGCGTGGGATCGTTCTTGGGAACGAGGGACGAGCTCGCCTCCACGGAGTGCCCTCGTGCACGGAAGAACTCGAGGAAACTCGTTCGGATTTCAGCTGTGGTCATGATGCCTGCCGTTGGGCGCCCATTGGCGCCAATTATAACGACTTAGCTGGCTCGACCACACTATTATGGGTTTGCGAACCGAGTGTCCGCTCCGCGTGATTAGGGTGGAGCCTGGTTCAACCGCCCCCGCTCACCGCGGCTTCCTTCAACGGTTCGTCCATCACCTTTTCGACCGAGGGCTCGTCGACGGCCTCGGCGGCGTCCCCATCCTCCCCATCCTCCCCATCCTCCCGATCCTCCCCCAGACCGATCGCAGCGCGAACGCGAGCGTCCAATTCCTCCAACACATCCAGATTCTCTCTCAGGAAGTCCCGCGAGTTTTCTTTCCCCTGCCCGAGACGTAGATCCCCATACGAATACCAGGATCCGGATTTCTCGATGATTCCCTCCTCGGCGCCGATTTCGATGAGCAGGCTCTCGTGGCTTATCCCGACGTCGTAGAGGATGTCGAATTCGGCCTGCCGGAACGGGGGAGCACACTTGTTCTTCACGACCTTCACGCGTGTCCGGTTCCCGATGATATCCGCTCCATCCTTGATCGCGCCGATACGCCGAATATCCAATCGCAAGGAGGCATAGAACTTCAGCGCACGACCCCCCGGCGTCGTTTCGGGACTGCCGTACATGACCCCGATTTTTTCACGAATCTGGTTTGTGAAGATCACCGAGGTCTGCGAGCGGGCCACGGCACCGGTGAGCTTGCGTAACGCCTGGCTCATGAGGCGGGCCTGTAGACCGACGTGCGAGTCACCCATCTCGCCCTCGATCTCCGCCCGCGGAACCAAGGCAGCCACTGAATCGATGACCACCAGGTCGATCGCGTTACTCCGGATGAGGACCTCGGCGATCTCGAGCGCCTGCTCACCCGTATCCGGCTGGGACACCAGCAGGTTGTCCACGTCCACCCCGAGCTTACGGGAATACGTCACGTCCAAAGCGTGCTCGGCGTCGATGAAGGCGGCGATCCCGCCCGCCCGCTGAGCGTTGGCGATGACATGGAGGCAAAGGGTCGTCTTGCCACTCGACTCCGGCCCATAGATCTCGGTGATCCTCCCTCTCGGGATGCCACCGATACCGATGGCTGCGTCGAGATTGATGGCCCCGGTGGAGATGCAGTCGATTTCCACCCTCATGGCATCGTCGCCCATCCACATGATGGAGCCCTTCCCATGGGCACGCTCGATCTGAGTGAGAGCCGTCGTGAGGTCCTTCATCTTTTTGTCGCTCAGGTTGCGGTGCACTTCATCAAGCGTCGCCATGGCGTCCTCGCAGAATTGGTGGGTCGGCACCTATTGTACTGCACCCGAACATAAAGCGAAAGTCCTTCCCGCGCCGGATGG
>SMVB01030833.1_pt1 | contig 11440 bp, 7 predicted proteins | sample 2456461 | NCBI WGS metagenome assembly SMVB01 (sample SAMN11095934, study PRJNA526329) | marine sediment metagenome | biome: Marine sediment; feature: Surficial sediment; material: Deep marine sediment; isolation source: Hadal surficial sediment | place: Pacific Ocean | collected 2014-05 | depth 0-1...
AACTACAAGTGCCGGAGTGAGATCCCAGTGATTACCAATTTCGAATTCGTCCTCAAGCGCAAAACGATAATCCCAGAAATCATAATGTTCTTCAAATTCACGACCAAAACCGGCCACCGTCTCCAATCCGTGCCATAGCTTGTAAATACCTTCCAAAGAAATAATTATAGGTCTGGACCGAGCTAATTCTTCGCCATCATGATCTTCAATTGCGTATACTGATATCTCCATATCATTAGGTATACCAACCACCCATTTCTGGTTGAACCAGAATTCATAATTCAATCCCCAGGATGGCACAATTAGGGCAAAACTGGTACTATCCATATTAAATCCTTTTGGTATATGCGTATGACCGAGCACAATAGATACACGGTGATGTTTTATGGGGCTTTCATGTTCTACTTCTTGCGCATAAGAAATCATTGGCCTGAAAAATAAGAAAATGTTTGAGGAAATTATTAGCTAGAGCTCCAGCCTGCAATAAAACATGATGAAAAAGTACTAAAATATTTGCAGCCAGAAGCTTATCACCTAAATTGTTATTGTATTTTTAATAGCCAGCCTGACATGCACTTCTAGTTAATGAAAAAAGATAAAATTGAAGTTCCGAGAATATTAATTATTGCAATATTATTCTTAATCTATATTATTCCTCAAACTTTAGTAGGCCAGGAAAAGTTTGGCGTCGATAGTCTAAAAAGTGGAACGAACAGCTGGGATAGATTTGCGGTTAATTTTGGAGGTTTTTTTTCTGCTTATAATAGTGGAATCACCTTTCGTAGCAAGCAAATTGGTTTAGGAGTAGTAATTGATATTGAGGATGCCCTGGGGTTGGAGACCACAGTTTTTTCCCTGCGGGGAGAAGCGACTTACAAAATAGGAAAATCCAAAAAGAATTACCTCACTATCGGTTATTTCGGCATTAACAGGAATGCCAGAAAGACTCTTGATAAAGAGCTGGAATTAGGCGGGATTATATATCCGATTGGGACTGAGGTAACCAGCAAATTCAATCTTTCAATAATCAGAATTAAATATGGTTACTCATTTTACCAAGATGCTAGGGTTTCAATAGGCGCATCGTTTGGTTTGTATATCATGCCGGTTGCCTTTATAGTACGTGCCCAAGGACAGGAAGATCATGAGACTAATTTTACCGCGCCATTACCATTAATTGGTTTACGAACCGATTTTCAAATAACCAGGAAGTTTTACCTGAAACAGAATGTGGAATTCCTTTACCTCTCAACCAGCTCTTTTAGCGGCGGCATATTAGATTTGGCAGTTTTTTTAGAACATAAAACATTTAAGAACGTCGCCTTTGGCATTGGTGTAAATTCTAATAGACTTAATGTAAGCCTAAAGAAACCTGATTCTAACATTGATTTCTTCGGCGATATTACAATGGATTATACAGGTGTCTTACTCTATGCGGGCTTCTATTTCTAATAAAAAGGCCGGAATCGCAGATTCCGGCCTTTTTATTGATCCTACCTATTGAATGTTACTCTGTAGGTTCAATAGGAAACTTCTTCATTAATTTGCCAACAGTTTTAGGGATAGACTTATCCCTTTTCTTAGGGTTTTCTTTTACAGTGCCACTAGCAACCGCTTGCCAGATAAGCTGGTTAGTACTGTTGTCATAGACATCCATAACCAGAGTGCCTTTAATATAATCGCTTTCAGAATAGGTAGTGGTACCATAGCCATTACCCCAGCCCCAGCTGCCCCTTCCGTACCTGCCATAGCCGCCGCCACCATAATAATTGGTATAGGCTGTGGTGCTGGTTTTTTGCTCCAGCACAAGATATAAAGTAATGGCTATGTCGGCATCATCGCCACCTTTTTCCATTCCCCTCGACTTAAATTCAGCGGTGAAAGCATTTCGCATCCGCTCTTTGTCAAGGTCGTTCATGAGCTTGTCACTGTCTTTCTGCCAGCCAAGGAAAGTAATGGATTTATATTTAGTAAAATCTGTGTCTTTGTCAAGGTCAACAGTTACTTTTTGGGCGCTAACCTGGCCGGCGGTTACCATGGCCAGAATAATTAAGGTACTTTTAAGTTTCATGTGTTATAGTTATTTATGTCAAATATAATAATTAAAAAAAATTCTAAGTTCTTTTAATTAAATATTAGAATTGATTACTACTTACTTTATACCGGCCAGATCAAGTATAAAGGCATATTCAAGAGCGGTTCTCTTATACCTTTCATAACGGCCCGAAGCCCCGCCATGGCCAACATCCATATTAGTATCCAGGATTAGAATATTATTATCTGTTTTAAGTTCACGCAGCTTGGCTACCCATTTAGCCGGCTCAAAGTATTGCACCTGCGAATCGTGCAAACCGGTGGTAACCAAAATATTTGGATAATTTTTAGCTTCGACATTATCGTAAGGTGAGTAAGAAAGAATATACTCATATTGCTCTTTAATATTAGGATTACCCCATTCATCGTATTCACCCGTAGTTAGTGGAATGGATTCATCCATCATGGTGGTAATCACATCTACAAATGGTACAGCAGCCACCACTCCTTTAAACATATCAGGTTCAATATTTACAATAGCACCCATCAATAAACCGCCGGCACTGCCGCCCATGGCAAATAATTCATCCCTGGCTGTATACCCTTCCTTAATCAGATATTTTCCGCAATCAATAAAATCATAGAAGGTATTTTTCTTATTAAACATTTTGCCGTCTTCGTACCATTCACGGCCCATCATTTGGCCTCCACGCACATGGGCTACAGCATATATAAATCCCCTATCGAGTAAGCTCAAACGAACAGAGCTAAAGTACGGATCCATAGTAGCACCATATGATCCATAGGCATAAAGCAGGGTTGGGTTGGCGCCATCTTTTTCCAAACCTTTTTTGTAGACCATTGTTATTGGTACCTGCACACCGTCTCTGGCACCAGCAACAACTCTTTCGGTAACATAATTTGCCGGATCGAAGTCACCGATAACTTCCTGCTGTTTTTTAAGTTCTCGCTCCTTCGTTTCCATCTTATAATCATAAGTCGTGGCCGGAGTGGTCATGGATTGATAACCAAATCTTAGGGTGTTGGAATTGTATTCTCTATTACCGGTGGTATAGGCCATATATGCTTGTTCATCAAATTGAATATAATGCTCATCATTATTGCCAAGATTTATAATTCTTATTTGATTAAGGGCATTAGTACGCTCTTCAATGACCATATAGTTTTTAAAAGTCGTTATACCTTCTACTAATGTTTCCGGTCGGTGGGCAATTACTTCCTGCCAGTTTTCGCCGCTCGTAGCATCTTCCGTGGTAGACATTACCTTGAAGTTTTTAGCACCTTTATTAGAGAGTATATAGAACTTATGTTCATGATGAGCAATGTCGTATAGGTGGTCTTCCTCACGTTCTGCAAAGATTTGGAATTCACCCTGAGGATTATCAGCGGCTAAAATTCGGTATTCCGATGATAGGGTACTATACGCCCCAATAACAAGGTATTTTCCCGATAATGTTTTCCCGACACCGATACTAAAAGTGTTATCTGCCTCGTAATACACTTCTTCTTTGCTGTCAGGGTTGCCCACTTGATATTGGTGAATCCGATCTGTTCTCAGGGTCTCCTCATCTTTGGTGGCAAAGAAGATAGTTTTATTATCTTTTGCCCAAGTGGCACGTCCGCTGGTGATCGGTATATTTTCTTTAAGGGTTTCACCTGTTTCAAGGTCCTTAAAGTACAAGGTATATTTTCTTCTACTAACTGTGTCAACACCATAAACCAGCATTTTATTATCAGGACTTACACTTGTGCCGGTTATAGTAAAATAGGAGTGTCCTTCAGCCATTTTATTGCCATCAAGCATTACTTGCTCATCAGCGTCGAGAGTTCCTTCTTTTCTGCAGTAAATTGGATATTCTCCACCTTCAATATATTTTGTGTAGTACCAGTAGCCGTTTTTATAAGCCGGCAGCGTAGAATCGTCCTTCTTAATCCTGCCAACAATCTCATCGTAGAGTTTCTCTTGTAAGCCTATAGTGTGCTCCATTACCTTAGCCAGATAATCATTTTCTGCTTTCAGATAATTAAGTACAGCAGTATCTTCGCGCTGGTTAAGCCAGTAGTAATTATCAATTCTGGTGTTACCATGCTCATTAAACACTTTCTCAATTTTTGCTGCCTGAGGAGCCGGTAATTTGTTGTAATCTTCTTTCATTGTACATTGATATACCAAAAAAGTTAATAGAAGTAATAGTGCGGCTTTAATTTTCATAATTCGGATAGTTTATTGGCACAATTTAGATGTTTAGCGTATAAAATCTTAATAAATTATATAAAGGGTTCAACTATATTATAATCGTTTTAAAGAAGAGATTTATAATTCGGCTACCAAAGTTTCCAGGCCCATACCCCGGGAAGCTTTAATTAAGATAAGTGAGTTTTCAATTGGATTATTCTTCAGGTAGATGGCTAGTTCTTCTTTAGTGGTAAAGGACAATAAATCAGTAAAATCATTTGCTGCTTTGGCACTGGCCGTACCACAGAGAAAGGCCTTAGTCAATGTCATCTCAGCTGCCTGCTGCGCAACTATCGTATGCTCGAGGTCAGTGTCTTCACCAAGTTCAAACATATCTCCTAAAATCACCACCTTATTCTCGTGATTCATGGCTTTAAGCGTGTCAAGGGCTGCCTGCATGGAAATAGGGTTGGCGTTATAGGCATCAAGGATGATCTGATTTGTCGCTGTATTAATTATCTGTGAACGATTATTCTGTGGCAGATAATTCGCGACTGCATTATTCGCAGTCTCAGCATCCACCTTGAAAAATTTGCCAATACAAAGGGCCGCAGCCATATTTTTAAAATTATATGTACCAATTAAGTTGGTTTTAACCTCCAGGCCATCCTCAGTATTTAATTGCACATAAGGGTCTGCTGCTATTAATTGACAAGTGTAGAAATCACCGGGCGCATTATAAAATACAGGCTCCTTAATACGCTTGGTCATGTTTTCAAGTACCTTATCTTCAGAATTCACAAAAACGACCCCGTTATTTTTAATCAAATGGTCGTAAAGCTCACTCTTTGCCCTCAAGACGCCCTCATAGCTGCCAAACCCCTCCAGGTGAGCTTTGCCAATATTGGTTATCAGTCCGTGTGTTGGTTGTGCCAACTCGCATAAGGCGGCAATTTCACCTATATGATTAGCGCCCATTTCTATCACCCCCACTTCCGTTGCTCGGGTAAGCCGCAAAAGGGTAAGGGGTACACCAATATGATTATTCAGGTTGCCCTCAGTGGCGATAACCTTAAACTTTGTTGCCAGTACCTCTCTGATTAACTCTTTGGTAGTGGTTTTGCCATTTGAACCTGTAAGCCCGATAATTGGCATCTTCAGTTGTTGGCGATGATATTTAGCAACCTCCTGTAAAGCGGTAAGGGCATTCGGTACCAATAGGTAGTGCTCGCTTACTACCACCTCAGACTTATCCACAACTACATATTTAGCACCTTTGTCTAAGGCTTTGTCGGCATAATTATTGCCGTCAAAATGGTCGCCTTTAAGGGCGAAAAAAATATCATCAGTACCAATTTTTCTTGTATCCGTGCTTACCCCTGAAGACTCCAGGTATTTCTCGTACAATTGTTGTGTAGTAAACATTGAACGAAGTTAAAATTTTTAGTAATTAATTATACGAATTCTTCGTTAAGGTTAGGAATTAAAAACGAGTAACAAGATTTTAGATATTAGACACTAGACAAGATAAGAGTTGTATATCGCTAATTATACTCTGCATAAGAGTTCAACCTATATCATGAACATAAAGTGCACTTCGTTAAGGCATGTAGATTATACAGGCTCAAAATTTTCCGGCAAGTAATCCTCATCGAAATTTGTGGTTACGAATTAACTGATGCTGACAGATTAGGAATTTCCATATGGACTTTGGTTCCTTTACCTATTTCAGAAGTTATAATAACTTTTCCACCTAATTTTTCTACCGTTTCCTTGACAATAAACAAGCCAAGCCCTGAACCAACATTTCTATCGTTGGCCCGATAGAACATCTCAAATACCCTGTTAAGGTGTTTTTCTTCAATTCCCAGTCCGTTATCAATAACCTCAACCACTGCTTGGTTATCAGTAATAAAAACATTTAGTTTTAATACCGGTTCACGGTTATATCCCTTGTAACGAATGCTATTTGAGATTAGATTATTGAACACCATTTTAAGACGCTCATAATCAGAATAGAATGGTAGTGTACCTTCTATTTTAACAGATAACTTTGCCGGACCAGGCAGCATATACTGTACATGATCAAATGATTCCTTAAACATTTTTTCGAAATCAATTTGAGTGGCAACAGTATCCAGCCTGAGGTTGCGAGAGTACTCGGTGATATCGGCAATAAATCTATCCATGGTATTGATGCTCTTTGACATCAATTCGAGGTAGTGGGTGGTGGAATCTGAATTCTTTTCTCTTGAGGTAAGATCGAGCAAGCCAAGGAGTGAGGCGAGGGGGGCGCGAAGATCGTGGGAGGCACTATAAACGAACCTGTCCAACTCGGTATTTAATTTTGTTAACTGCTCATTCTGCTCCTGAAGTTGTTGCTTTGTTTCTTTTATTTTTTTAATATCAATATTGATGATAATTATCTCAGATACCTTACCCTTTATCTTTACCGGAGAGGCTATACTATAAAACGAATATGGCTTACCATTAATTTCTACATTGTCTTCGCCCTTAATTACTTCTCCTTTTAGTACCCGTTTAAAAATGTCTGCCCACTTTTTTTGTGATCTTTTATCTACATCAGAAAAATCTATAGGTTTTCCTTCGTTATTACCCCAGTATTCTTTACTCAAATCACTCTGAATTACCATTTTTAAATTGGCGTCCCTTACCGAAAAATCTATCGGAATTTCTCTGAGCATGGTCTCCAATAAAGCATCACGCTCCAGCAGATTTTCTTCAAACTGCGACCTCTCCATAGCAGATCCTATCCACTGAGCAAGCATTTGCACAAAATCAAAATCAATAGGTTTAAATTTATCCACTGCCTTACTTGCCATGAAAGACAATGTACCATAGCGTTTGCCCTTTACCCAAAAAGGCGCACCAATATATGCTTCCATTTTAAACAAATCGTAGCATGGGTCGTCCTTATATTCAGATTCACCCATATTGGGAATAGCCACTAATCTTTCCTGATTATAAGTTATGTTACAATAGGTATTTTCCAGATCATAAGTTTTGCCCTTATCCGGGTCAGAATCTATACTATACTCATCGAGGGTTATAAATTCATCATTCTCGATTTTACCCAGCATACCGGTATCCATGCCCAGTGATTTAGTGGCAAGCTCCAATAAATTCGATAGTTGTTTTTCAAAGGAAACATTTGTTGCGGAGATTAACTTGTACATCTCCGCCATTCGCTCTTTCTGGATTTCAACATCATTAGCCAGCAGAATTTTATCAGTTACATCTCTCACAATGGCCTGAATAAATAGGTCATTGCCAATATACAGGGTAGTCAAGCTTACTTCAGCATCAAAAAATGCCCCGGATTTCTTTTTATGTTTCCAATAAAAATTTTGTGATTTACCGGTTAAGGCATCATTAATCTTTTCCAAAGCCTTCTCTTTAGAATTGAGCCCATCAGGTTGTATTTTGGGCGAGAACTCATAAGGCGGATGACCAATAATTTCATCACGGGTGCAGTCAAACATCTCCAAAGTCTTATCATTACAATCCACGAAGATGTCTTCGTTCATTATAAAAATGGCATCGTTGGCTTTTGAAAACAGGTTGCGGTATTTCTCTTCATTTTCTTTTAATTCTGTTTCTGCCAACTTCAATTCAGAAATATCCAATGCTGAGCCCACAATCCCTTCAACCTCACCATGAATATCTACAATAGATGATTTGGTCATAAGGAAGTTCTTTACCTTGCCGGCCTTTGCCTTTTGGTTAGCTTCATAGGTAACGGTGCCGGCCTTGGCCAACAACTCCTTATCATGCCGGGCCATTTGGTTTGCCTCTTTATGACTAATACTTACGTTACCAATAATCTCCGATTCCTTTAATTGCACAGCCTCCATAAAGGCTTTGTTAACCCCTTCGTATCGGCCTTGTTTGTCCTTATAAAAAATTGGGTGTGGAATTGCATCAATTATATTTCTCAGCTTTCTATCTTTAGCAGCAAGTGATTTCTGGGTTTCTGCCCACTCAATTTCGGCGCCAATCCTGCTGGCAAAAATATTCAATATATAGGCCGTAGAAGAGTTGTCCTCCATCGGTTTACTATCCATAATGGCCAGTAAACCTAGTGGCTCACCGCTACTATAATAAATAGGTGTGCCAAAACAGCTCTCCATACCCGGCTTTAACAATTCCTTATCGTCCGGGTAAAGTCCTCTTAAGTTTCTTGAAATCAGCTTTTGTCTATTATTTACCACATCTTCGCTGGGGGAGCCAGACAAAGTATATTCAAATTGAGGTTTATACTTATTCTTATTCCAGAATGACAGCGTCCTGATTTTGGCTTTTTCTGCTGGCAATAATTTACCGATAAAGGCCATATCCACATTTAGTGTATTAGCCAGCGCCTTGGTTACTGATAGGATGAAGTCTTCGCCAAAATCCTTTTCTGTACCCTTCATTACCTGAAACAACATATCTTCCCAATTGCCTGTTTGTAGCTTTCGGCCTGTAATCAGCAAATAATTTCCCTGTTCTGCTTCGTTCAGGGCAAGTGGATCAACCTTAATTTCGTAGACGTCTTTTTTATTTTTACCTATTGCAATTTCTGCACTTAAGTAACCCGTGGTTGTATTGCTCAGGTCTGAAAAATTAAATCCTTCAATACTAAGTTTAGCAAAGGTATTATCCCATTTTTTTCCCTCAATCGCTTTAGTACTTTTTGCTTCAATCAGGCTTATGGCATCAGCATTTACTTTAAGTATTACCCCTCTATCATTCAGGAGTACCAGGAATCTTCCTGTTAAAGAATTAAAAAATATGTCAATATCTACCTGGATCTTAGGCATGAAGCTTATCGGTTTTAGTACAAAATACTAATTTCTTGCACTAATGTGAATTCCAAAAATAAGAAGCTTATTAATAATCTTTCTTAGTGCATTAAAATATTGGTAGAATCATATTCTAAGTAACAGGGCAAGAAAAATAATTTAGAGATCTAAATTAAAATTATCAGCATCAAGATGAACAGGAAACTGTTTTCGATAATCAGCGAGTGATTTGCCATTAAGCGTAATGGTCTGGAAACCTTCAGTATTTCCCATTTTAACAAGCATATTGCCTTTAGGGCTGAAAGCTATAGACTGGCCATTATAATTAATGCCTTTTTCATCCTCACCAACACGATTAACACCAAGGCAGTAAGCATGGTTTTCTATTGCCCTGGCTTGTAATAATGATGTCCAGGCAGATATTCTGGCAGCCGGCCAATTGGCTACATAAAGTAAAATATCATAGGCGAACGCATTATTTGTTACAGAGTTTCTGGCCCAGACAGGGAAGCGCAAATCATAGCAGATTTGAGGCCGGATTTTAAATCCTTTATAGCTGATATCCACTGGCTGAGTTCCCTCACTGTAAAACTTGTTTTCATCGGCCATCCTGAACAGGTGCCTTTTATCATAGATGGCAGTTTTACCACCGGGTTCTACCCATAGAAATCGATTATAAAATTCTCCATTTTCTTGTATAATAATACTTCCACAAATAGCTGCATCAATCTTTAATGCCTCTTCCTGCATCCAGGTATGCGTTCGTCCATGCATATGTTCTGCCATATCACTAGAATCCATAGTAAAGCCGGTTGTAAACATCTCGGGCAGCGCGATAACATCGGTTTCTGGGCTCTTGGATCCTATCAAAGAAGATAAATATGCCAGATTTTTTTCAACTGCGTGCCATGCCGGTTTTGGCTGGACAATGGTAATTTTTAAATCTTGCATAATAATTCGGCGGCTTTCTCCATTGTTTCTGTTGATTTGGCGAAGCAAAAGCGGAGGTATTTAATGTTTTTGCCATCACCATAAAATACCGATGCCGGAATAGTAGCCACCTTATGCTCTATGGTTAACCACTCGGCCATTTCTATATCGTGAAGATCAGATATATTTTCATAGGAGTAAAGTTGGAAATAGGTGCCATGGCAAGGTACTGCAGTAAACTGGGTTTGACTCATAAATGCTTCAAACTCATCTCTTTTTGACTGATAAAATTCACCTAAATAAGAGTAGTGGTCACCATCCTCCAAATATTTAGTAATTCCATACTGCATTGAGGTATTGGCAGAAAATACTGCGAACTGGTGCATTTTTCTTAGTTCAACCGTAATTGCTGGTGGCGCCACCATATAACCGGTTTTCCAGCCTGTGGCATGAAAGGTTTTTCCGAAGGAATAAACCGCAATTGTCCGGGCTCTTAGTTCAGGATATTTTAATGCTGAGTTATGTTCATGGCCATCAAAGATGATGTGTTCATATACCTCGTCACTAATGAGATACAGTTTATTTTCAGTAACAATTTTAGTTAGCCTGAGCATGTCATCATTGCTAAGTACTGCCCCGGAAGGATTATGTGGGGTGTTGATCATTATTGCCTTAGTATTTGCATTAATACTTGCTTCCACCTCATCCCAGTCTATTGAAAAGTCAGGTGTTTTTAATGGCAAATGAACCGCCTTGCCCAGATTAAGTCGCACTACCGGGTCATAGGAGTCATAGGCCGGATCAAAAATAATTACCTCATCTCCAGGATTTACTATGGCGGTAATTGTCGCATATAAGGCCTGGGTGCCGCCGGCTGTAATGGTTATCTCGGTATCTGGATCGCAATCTATTTGGTAGGTATGATTTAGTTTACGGGCTATAGCTTCGCGAAGCATGGGTAGTCCGGGCATAGGCGCATATTGGTTCATGCCCTTACGCATCCCCTCCAGCACAAAGTCAATCAATTGTTCGGAGACAGGAAAATCAGGAAACCCTTGCGATAAGTTCATCGCCTTATGGTCGGCAGCCATTTTCGACATCACGGCAAAAATGGTGGTGCCTACATCCGGAAGTTTAGAGAGCATAGTACATTTTGGTATGGCATTCAAAGCTATCCAAATTGTATCTTAATCTTTTAAAATGGTATGAATTATAACTAACTACTAATTATCAAGTTGGGCGATTAAGTCCTTATCATTTATTCGATTCTTAAACTCTTGCATCTCATTCATCTGGCCATTACATTTATAACAGTAGGCTAGAATATAATTTTTTAAATCAGTATTATCGCCACCTAATTTGTTAATTTGTTTTAATGCCCGCTTTGTTTGACCACGGTATGCGTTATTTAAAATCATATTCATTTTCGTAGATAGCACAATAGTTTCATCATCATATTTTTTTTGAATTTTCT
>SMVB01375359.1_pt1 | contig 11439 bp, 11 predicted proteins | sample 2456461 | NCBI WGS metagenome assembly SMVB01 (sample SAMN11095934, study PRJNA526329) | marine sediment metagenome | biome: Marine sediment; feature: Surficial sediment; material: Deep marine sediment; isolation source: Hadal surficial sediment | place: Pacific Ocean | collected 2014-05 | depth...
CGATCAAGCACGCCTGTTCAGCCGATTTTTCCGGGCCGAGACCAAGTTGACCAGAGAAGAATCGGGGACCGGGCTCGGCTTGTTCATCACGAAATACCTGGTGGAAGCCCACGGCGGGGAAATCTGGGTCAACAGCCAAGAGGGCGTGGGAACCACGGTAAGTTTCACTTTTCCGGTGGGCACCTCCGCCGCATCCGTCTCGGGAAGGGCCCGTGCGGCATGAGGAATGACGCTAACACGCCTGAGCAGCTACTCACCTGGCGGATGAAGGAATTTTTCGATTCATCCGTAGTTGGCATAGTCGGGACTAATCGCTTTGAGGCACCGCTATGATTAAAATCCTTGTCGTCGATGACGAGAGAGACATCAGGGAATTGTTGGTCGACGAGCTAACGGACTCCGGTTACGAAACGATCGAGGCCGCGAACGGGGCCGAAGCATTGGAACGAGTATATTCCGATAGTCCGGACATCGTGTTGCTCGACCTTATGATGCCGATTCTGGACGGTATTCAGGTCCTCGAAATCCTAAAATCCAACGCCCACACGGCCAGTCTGCCGGTAGTGCTTCTTACTGCGGTTTCCGCCGACGAGGGCGAACAACGCGCCATGGCCCTGGGAATCAGTCACTACGTCACCAAGCCCTGGGAGCCAGGCACGATCCAAACTGTTATCAAGGTGGCTCTTCGGGAAGCCGCTAATGGCAATCAAACGATTGGCGCAGAAGGGTCCGATGAGCAGACAACCACCGGCGGCGGGGTAAGCGAGGACGTCGAAACCTCGGCCTTTATCAGCACTGGAGACCCGCAATTGAATATCAAGCTGGGGGGAGGCGTGCCCCGGCAGGGAATGACTTTCATCGAGGGCGCCACCTCCACCGGAAAGAGCGTGCTGTGCCAACACTTCGCCAATGCCGCTTTGATGAATGGCTATGGTGTCTCATATTTCAGCTCTCAGCACAGTCCCGAGAGTCTGGTCGGACAGATGACTTCTCTGGGTATGAACCCGTCCGACTTCTACAACAGCAACAAGCTGAGCATAACGTCCATTCCAGTCGCAGGCCACTTTAGTGACTGCACGGAGGCCCTATTGGACCTGGCCCGCCAGGTCGAATAGATGGCCGCCAATTTCCAGTTTGTAATCATCGATGATCTCGCCGGCATCACAAGCCGTGATCAAGAGAGCGCAACAATCAGCTTCCTCAATCAGTGCAAGGAGCTGAGTAGTTCCGGAAAATCGATTGTTATCGCTGGACACCCGGGCCGGATGAGCGACGATGTCCTCGTCCGCATCAGGTCTCTTAGCGATGGCTATCTAGGGCTGCGGATAGAAAAATCGGAACTTAAACTCAACAAGGTGCTGGAGGTATTCAAAGTCTCCAAGGCCGAATTCCCGACCGGGGCCAGGGTCAATTTCGAAGTAGAGCCTGGGATCGGGATCCGCATCGATGCGTTTACCAGGGTAAAGATCAACTAATGGGCGGCCAAGATTATTCGTGTTCATGCTCAGGTTTGTTCGAAATAAAATCGGCGCAAATCATCAAATGTACTTATTCGGTTTCCAAGATCGAAGGGGAAAGTAAGGTGTTGGGCAGGAAAGGGAACCTGGGAGTAACCCGATGAACCACCCGAAACAGATACTGATCGTGGACGACCAGAGAGGTATTCGGATCACGATGGCTGGAATAATCGAGGACTTGGGATTTCAGGTAGTGGATGTGGAAGACGGGTATCGAGCGATCGACAGCGTGAAGAGCGCATCATTCGGTCTGGTCTTCCTAGATATCAAAATGCCGGGAATAAACGGCGTTCAGACATTTCGCGAGATCAAAAAATTGAGGCCGGAATCCTTGGTCGTGATGATGACCGGTTTTGACGTAGGCGAGTTGATCGACGATGCCTTCGATGAAGGGGCTATTTGTATCGTTTACAAGCCCTTTGAGATTGGGCAAATCGCCAATGTCATAAGTTCGGCTTACGACTCCGATCCGGCCAAATTGCCAACCAACATCGGCGCCCTAGCCAGCAGGGTCCAGCGCGAGATAGACAGCATCATCGCGGAGTCGCCCATCGCTCGGGTGATTGTTCGGATTCCAGACGCCGCATTGAGGGCGTTAAGGCTATTGGCGGTGTCTGGGCTGGCCGCTGAAAATACTCAAACCGTGTGTTCGTCCGCAGATCTGGGCGGTATGGCGTTCTACAAGGACGAGGTCCAGATAATCAATGACTACCAGTCTAATTCGGCGAGTTCCGAGTACGAGATTGGACTGGGCATCCAGTCCGCATTAGCGGTGCCCATTCACTCCGACTTCGACCGGACCTTGGGCTCGATTGTGATTTCCTGCCACGAGTCCGACTATTTTAAACCAGAGGTGGTGGAGAAGTTTCGCGGGCTGGCGCTGGGGATTGGCAACCTGATGGAATCCACGAGCCCAGCGGAAGCTGAGAGGCTTCATGGACTCAGCCGTGTAGGAATCGCGAACGCTCAATCGCCAGTTGACGCCACCCGCTAGTTGATTGACCGGGTCTTCAAGACAGGGGTTGGAGGGAATTTGGTTTATAAATCCGACATTACACCGGTGCCGCACCAATGAACGGTCAAGCGCCCTCTATCCTAATCCTGGACCGGCATATCCGGCCGGATGGGACGCTGTTCAATGAACTGAAGGCCTTGGGCTACCTGGTCATCGCCGCCGAGAGCGTGGACCGGAGCTTTGAAAGTGTCCATGCCATCAGACCAGACATCATCCTGGCCGACCTCCAAATGCCCGGTCTGAACGGACTGGCGATCCTCGAGGCGTTGACCGAGGTGAAGCCTGAGGCCGCATTCATCTCCATCACCGACAATAACCCCGAAGGTTTGGACGCTGCGGTCGAAGCGCTTGAAAATGGGGCCTTTGCGTATTGCACCAGGCCATTGAATCTCAAAGAAATCCAGACCGTCATCAGGCATGCCCTGCGGCAACAGCGTTTGTTGCTGGAGAACCAGGGTCTGGTTGAGAGCATCCAGCAGTCGTACACGGAGTTGAGTAGAGAGGTGGCGGACAGGAAGAGGACGGAGGAGGTACTGGCGGAGCGGACGGCGGCGCTGGCCACGCTGGGGGAGCTGGCCTCGGAGATAGCGCATGAGTTGAACAACCCGCTGGCGGCGGTGATGACCTTTGCCCACCTGCTGAAGAGCCAGGAGCTGCCGGGCGTGGCGGGGGAGGACGTGGAGAAGATCTTCACGGAGGCGCAGCGGGCGGCGAAAGTGGTGCACAACCTATTGGCCTTTGCGAGACGGAACGAGCCGGATAAGGCCTACGCCGACGTGGTGGGAGCGGTCGACCGGGCACTGTCATTGAAGGGCCGGGAGTTGAGCGCCAACAAGATAGAGGTGAAGACGGACTACGAGAGCGGACTGCCCAAGACGATGGTGGACGAGCACCAACTGACCCAGGTGTTCTTGAACATAATAGCCAACGCGGACCAGACCATGACCGAGCACCGTGGCGGCGGGAACCTGTGGATCAGGGGATGGCGTGAGGGGTCCAGCCTGCGCTTTAGTTTTAGAGACGACGGACCGGGGATCAGCGAAGAGAACAAAGAGAAGATATTTGACCCCTTCTTCACGACCAAGAAAGAGGGGAAGGGAACGGGACTGGGACTGAGCATGTGCCAGCGGATGGTGCGGGCCCACGGAGGGAGGATCTGGGTGGAGAGTATTGAGGGAGAGGGGACCACCTTTCATGTGGAGCTGCCCATCGAGCGGCCGGAGGGCCTGGCGGGCCTGGAGGGCTTGGAGGGCTTGGAGGGTTTGGCGGGCTTGGATGGAACTGGGGCTGGGGAAGGGGAGAAAGGTGGGAAGATAAAGGGCAGGTGGATACTGGTGGTGGACGACGAGGCAGTGTTCACGGACCCGCTGTGCCGGATACTCTCGAGGGAGGGGCACGTGGTGGAGGTGGCCAGGGACGGAGAGGAGGCGTGGCGTGCGATAGGACGTCAGAGGTACGAGTGCATCCTGATGGACGTGAGGATGCCTGGGATGGGAGGGAAGGAACTGTACCGGCGGATCAAAGAGAACGACGAGGGATTGGCGAGGCGGGTGATATTTGCGACGGGAGACACGCTGAACCCTGAGACGCAGGAGTTTTTGGAGAGCACGGGGAACGCGTGGCTGGGGAAGCCTTTTTCGGTGGAGGAACTGGAGAGCCGGATACAAGAGTGCCTGGCGCAGCAGGCGTAGGGCCGTGGCATCGGGAGTGGAAGCCTAAGACCAAGAGGACTGTGAAGGAAGCCCGGGAAGATTGGGAAGCCCCGGAAGATTGGGAAGACTGGGAAGACTGGGAAGACTGGGAAGACTGGGAAGACTGGGAAGACTGGGAAGACTGGGAAGACTGGGAAGACTGGGAAGATTGGGAAGATTGGGAAGGACAAGGAAAGAGAGATGGTGGAAGCAACGAATGGCGTCAGGGCAGTGAGTGGAGTGGGGAAGATAGGGGAGAAGATAAGAGTGTTGTTGGTGGATGATCACCCGATGGTGCGTGAGGGGATGAAGCGGCTGTTGGAAGGGGAGGGTAGCTTTGAGGTGGTGGGGGAGGTGGAGAGCGTGGAAGAGGCGCTGGAGGAGTTGGAGCGTGGGAAGGCGGAGATAGTGGTGATGGACATCCAACTGCCTGGAGTGGACGGAGTGGAGGGGACGAGGCTGATGAAGGCCCGGCATCCCGAGGTGAAAGTAGTGATAGTGAGCGCCTACGGAGAGGACTACTTGGTGCCGAGCATAGACGCGGGAGCGGACGGGTATCTGCTGAAGACGCTGCCACCGGATGAACTGGTGAGAAGCATGCATCAGGTGGCGATGGGACAATCGCCGGTGGACGCGGCGCTGACGCGGCATCTGATGGACCAGGCGGCGGCGGGGAAAGGTGCGGAGGGAGAGGGGATGCCGACGGAGCGTCAACAAGACGTATTGAAGCTGGTGGCGAACGGGCTGTCGTCCAAGGAACTGGCCTCGAGATTGTTCATCAGCCAGACGACGCTAAAGCGGGAGTTTAGGAACATATTCAACCTGCTGGGAGTAAACGACCGGGCCCACGCCGTGGCCGAGGCCTACCGCCGCAACCTCATCTAACCACTTGATTGACCGTCCCGATGTCCAGACCGGGCATCTTCGGCCGCGCACGGCAGCGATATTAATCGATATTGAACATGAGTCATCCCGGGATTTGCAGGATGCTGCAACCACATCAGGATGATTGACCAAAGGGCATCGAGAGCAAATGACAGGGGATTCCGCCAATTTTCAATGGCGGAATCCCCTTCGTCATTCCGGCGAAGGCTGGAATGTGAACTCAGGGAATCCAGGAAACTCGCACATAATCGTATCTGGCATTAACGGACAATCCGGAATCCGGCGAAAGCCGGAATGACGGAGTCTAGGCCATCACTAATCTTCGACGTGGAATTTAGCAGTTGTTGCTGGCTCGGCGTTGATGGTGCCCACGCTGGTCCAGCCCCGTGAACTCCGGGATGACTCAACTGTCCGAGGGAAATTCCAGGCTCGAGTCTCTCAAAACCCAACCAGAGACTAGGAGAAAGGAAAAACAGGATGAACTCGGTATTTATGGGGCTGCCCAATATCTGGAAGAGCCAAAGGGGCATCACCGGTCTGGAGACCGCCATCGTGTTGATCGCGTTCGTGGTCGTTTCATCGGTGTTCGCCTTCGCGGCCCTGTCCACCGGCATGTTTTCCAGCGACAAAGCTAGGGAGACCATCCTTGCTGGTCTGGCCCAGACCCGGGCCACCATGGAAATCAAGGGCTCAGTCAATGGCACAGCCAACACCTTTGGCACCACCGCCGCTATCACCACCATCGAATTCCACGTTACCCAGTCGGCTGGCGGGGCGGACGTTGACCTGACTCCAGGCACCACCGTCATCAAGTACACCGACGATACCCAGAACAAGTTGTTCGCCTCGACCTCCGGCTTCACGGTAACCGGGATCGGCGGCGCCGACTCCGACAACCTGCTGGAGCGGAACGAGGTCTATAGAATCCGGCTGATAAACCTGGATACCCTCGACGGCGGCGACGACAACCTGACCACGAAATTGGGTGTCAACCAGAAGTTCACCTTGGAAGTCATCCCAGTCAGGGGCGCGGTGCTGCACATCGAGCGGACCACCCCGATCTATTTCGATACGATCAACTTCTTGAACTAATCTGATTGCGGCGATTGCCGCTGGATAAACCGGGAACACACAGCGACGTTAACCCGTTGCGACCCGGCATAACCAAAAGGCTCCTGTTCTCCAAATGGCCGGGCAGCGGAGGCGAACGATGAAATCATCTTTCGCCGGTCTTACCAAAGACGCGCTGCCCGGCTTGCCAACGGCGGGGGACCGCAAACGGTCCGGAGGCCATCGTTCCGGTAGTCTTCGTGGCACTGCCCAATCGTTCTGGCCCACTGCCGGAGCGGAACGAAGTATACGAGATCAGAACCGGCTATCTGGATGAAACAGGCAACGGAGACGATTCAGTGACATACGCTCTGGGGGTCAACATCAACTTCCCACTGGAAGTCCCACCTCCCAAAGAACCGTTCCTCCGAACAGAGTGGACAGGATCTATCTTCCTGGACCCAGTCGTTCTCCTGAACCAAGGGATGACCGCTCAACGGGGCGCTGAGGGTGAAACCCACGTCATGGGACTGCGATGACATTCCTGGCGCGCCCAGGCCCTCTTCTCTGGGCCTTTGTCGCGCCATCAATAATCAGCAGGCCTTGGTGGTGGTTTGTTTCCCCCTAAATCCCCGCCAGGGTCGGCTGACCCATCGGACAATCGTAAAAGAGAGTGATCAATGCCAGACGGCGACCAGAGAATAGAAGTCTTAGAAGACGAGATGAAGGTGCTTAAGGGAGAAGTCTCCCGTACCTTGGTCGATCTCCGCGCCCTTTTGATGCGCGAGGAATCGCCTCTGATGACCGGGGGGTTGCTCAAACGGGTCCAAGCGTCCGCCGATCAAGCTCCCAGCATCACGACTCAATTAAATCTGGCGCCTGCAACCGAAACGCCTGCGACGAATATCTCGATCGCGGCGCCCACCGCTCCAGACCAACAGCCCTCTGCCCTAGCCGGATTGCCGAGCTTGGGCGGGATCGAAATGCCGGATGCGCCCGGGGCTCCCGATGGCGCTCTTTTCCCTTCGCAGGGGAATGAGATTTCCGTGCCGGCCGCCAGTTCGCCGGCAGACGAAATCCCCGCCCCCAGCGCGCCCTCCTCCGGTGATATAAGTCCTCCGTCTGCGGAACCAAAACCTGCGGCCGCTTCCAGCTCCGGGTGGGAAGAGGAGCGCGACGAAGAACGTGCCCAGCAGCGCAAGGCCCGCGTGAAAGAAGAAGATGCCCAAGATGAACAAAGGCGTGCCCGCAAACGTGAGAATGAGCTGACGGAAGATAGGGCCAATCAGGAGCGCCGCGACCGGAGACGCAAGGAAGTAGAGGACGACGACCAACGAAAAGACCGGAAACGCGATGAAGAACGAGAAGACGACAAGCGGAGGAATAGGAGACGCGACGACGAAGGGGAAGACGACAAACGAAATGACCGGAGACGCCGGGATGACGACGATGACGATCGACGAGAGAACCGAAAACAAGACGGGCGAGTTGACCGCTACGAAGCCGAGTTGGAAGAAGAACTCGATCGTTTCAGCAAGATGCGCCGCCGAGGCGAAGAGCTAGAGGACGAGATGGAGCGGCTTTCAAATTTGCTTCCATCGGAAGACGATTTTGAAACCAGCCCTGATGACGAATCCGGGAGTGACCCGTTGAACCAAGACGACGAAGACGGCCGGAATTCCATGGACCTGGACGACAGCGATATGGACTTTGATTCCGCCAAAGACGACGGGTATGAGTCGGATGAACGGAGTGACGACTATTTGTCCGATACCGAGGCCGACGCCGACCAAGATTTGGATGATGAACTGGAAGACGCTCTGGACACCGGCGGGGAAGACGAAACCGGCTACGAGTACGATTCCATCTCCCGCAATGGTCACTCTGACGACCGGGAAGAAAACTTGGGATACCCGCTGGCATTAGGCCCAGAGGGTAATTTCGATTCCCACGAATACCAGGAGGAACCCAAAATTAACGGAAACAACGGCTCTCGTAGGAACCGCCGGCAAGACGGAGGGCGGCGTTCGGACGAAGATAGCTACCATCAAGACCATCAAGACCGGCAAGACCGGCAAGACGGCAAGATCGGCAAGGCCGGGAATCCCGGGACACCCGGGAAGGCTGGGAAAACCGGGATCAGGAATTTGCCCGTGAGCCCCAATATGCTCCCCGCTCTCAGAGGATGTCTGGACCGAACTCAGAGGGCCGAGGCGATCCAAGAGGCCGTCGGCCGGTCCCCGGTAACTATGAGTACGGACCCGATAGAGGAAACGGACAGTGGGGCCCGCCTCCAGCCGGATATCAACAATGGCCGGCTCCCCAGGAATGGGCGCCGGAACCTTCGCCCATGGATCTCAACCTGGTGTCTAGCCTCGTCCGTTGGGCCTCCTTGGCCAAATACCGGGTAGGCGAGAAACGGCTTTCAGACATCATCGATCTTTATGTCGAGTCAAGAAGCGCCACCGCCGGCTTGAAGGAAGCTCTCACTCACATCGCCTCAATCGTCGATGACCAGCCGCCAGAATCCGGTCAATCGGCTCAAGAGACGCTGGACCTGATCGCACACCTCCACGGAATACTAACGGCGGCCCTCCCGGTTCCTGAGGTGCCAAAGATACACAGCCAAATCAACTTCATAGCTGGCAAGGGCAACGGAAACGGCAAGGGTGACTGGTAGTGGACAAGGTCATTACCTCAGGCTTGCTAATCATCGCCAGTATCGTGGCCGCGATAGCGCTGATCAACGCCGTGATACCGGCGATGGGCAAAAGCTCTAGCGCCCTGATTACCGCAAACGCCTCGGCGTCGGACCGCATAAAAACCGATATCGAGATAATTCATGCCACCGGGGACACGGCGGCTAAAACGGTGACCGTCTGGGTCAAGAATATCGGCTCTATCACCATCAAGGACATAACAGCGTCGGACATATTCTTGGACACTCCCACTTCCGTCAGCCACCTGGCGTACACCTCCGGTTGCGTTTCAGACTGCTGGGATTATGCATTGGAAGGGGGCGCATCGGATTGGAGATTCACGAAAACAGTCAAATTCACACTAACCCTGGCATCACTGAGCACCGGAGTTTATTCCGTCCGGGTTAGCGTTTTTAACGGCGTTAGCGCCGATAAGGACTTCAGTATCTAAGTGGTGGGGGTCTGATAAATAGGGAGCAGCCAATCTAGTGGGAATCCTAGTCGCCGGAATCTTGATCATCACGACATTTCTAGTCATATCTTCAGTGATGTTCGCGACGATTTTAAGCGGAAGTGTGGAGCAGACCCAAGCATTAAAGGAACTGGGGGCCATCAACAAGCGATTTGCCGGATCGGCCTTGAATATAACTAGCGCGGTGGTCGATACCCCAGATGGGGGCGATGTCACCGTGGTGGTCAACAACACGGGCTCAGAGTCAGTATTTGATTTCGGCGGCATGGACGTGGTCATTAGATACACGGATGTGTCTGACATTACGAGAATAACGTACCTAACATTTAATTCAGTATCAGCAGGAGAAAATGAGTGGACGGTGCCCACCACCGGAGTACAGCCAGATTCGTTCAATCCGAAAGCCTGGGACTCCGATGAGGTCCTGACCATAGATATCCAAGTAAACCCACTTATAAAATCAGGCACCGCTGCCAAAGTGGTAGTTGGAACCCCATACGGAGTAGCCGACCAGTCCGACCTCACCAACCCTTAACCCTCTTAGCAGTATTCATTTTGTTTACTAAATCGCTTCGGAGGAGAGGACCGGATGGCAAGACCCGATGGCGCTCCAGGGAAAACAATCACTACAGGCAGCACTGAGATAGACAAAAAGCTGGGCGGCGGGATCCCGGTAGGATCACTGGTCTTGTTGGAAGGCCAGTCAGACGCCGGAAAGAGCGTGCTCGCCCAGCATTTTTCCCACTCAACGCTGAGCAACCAATTGTCGGTGGCGTGTTACACCACCGAAAACACCGTGAAGAGTTTGATGTCCCAGATGAACTCGCTGAATCTGGACGTCACCGACTATTTCCTCTGCGACCGCTTGCGCATCTTCCCCATAGAGATGGCCGCAGAAGACGCGGACACCGCTAAAGCGTTCGCCGCCCTCAGAGCGCATTTCGAAGCCCTTCCGACCAGGTTCGAGCTCATCATATTCGATTCACTTACGGGTATGGTGGCGCACGCCGAAGACCGGGGCCTCATCGACTTCTTCGCCAGTTGCAAGAAGCTCTGTGATCAAGGCCGCACCATCGTTACCATCGTCCACTCCTACGCTTTCAACGACCAGATGCTGATCCGCGTCCGCTCGCTGTGTGACGCCCACTTGGTGATGAAGATTGACCAGATGGGTGAGCGGCTGGTCAAGACCATGGAAGTCGCCAAGGTGCGGAACGCCGACCAATCCACCGGAAACATCATCAGCTTCGACGTGGAGCCGGGTATTGGGATGAAGATCATACCGATCTCCAAGGCCAAGGCTTAGCCGATGGTCCTGTTCAAGGAACGGTCCAAACCAAAGGCTCACAGCCATAAGAACGGCTTGGGGGACTGCCCGGTGGTGCAGATGCTGCCCAAGAACCTGCAGGAAGAGGTCGAGGCAAGCGGCCATCTACTGGACTACATCCATGATCTTGAGCTAGAAATCTTGGGCGTTCCGGAGTATCACCCTGAGTTGGACCGGAGATTGGGTGTTATGAAGAACCCCAACATCATTTACCCGGTGGGTGGGGGGCTCTATATCCATATTCAACCCGACCCGACCGACGCCAGAAATCTTTACTGCGCGATCGAACCCGGCATGAACATCGACACCGTTGAATTGATGGACATGTTGGAAAATCACTTGGTCGACTATGTGGAGGGACTGGACGACTTAGACGGTGGACAGCCTATCGACCGGTCCAAAGCGCTGCTGTCGATCCTCAAGAAGATCTGCGTGATAGTCAGTCCTAAAGCGCTGAAAAAAGCCCGCGAGAAAGCCGAGAAAAAGGACGACGGGACGCTGCCGGTCACCAAGCCCCAGTACGACACCCTCAAATATGAATTGATTCGCGATAAAGAGGGCATGGGCGTGCTCCAACCACTGATTCTCGATCCTTATCTGGAAGATATTTCGTGCAGCGGCCTCGGACCGATATATCTTGAGCACAAGATATTCAATGGCCTGAAATCCAACATCGTCTTCCATGATATGGAGAGCCTTTCCCCCGAGAGATTGGTCGCCGCGTCGGCAAACAGGTCAACCTCAAGGTAGTCGGTGGGGTCCACTACAGTGTAAGCACTGAAC
>SMVB01111113.1_pt1 | contig 11437 bp, 12 predicted proteins | sample 2456461 | NCBI WGS metagenome assembly SMVB01 (sample SAMN11095934, study PRJNA526329) | marine sediment metagenome | biome: Marine sediment; feature: Surficial sediment; material: Deep marine sediment; isolation source: Hadal surficial sediment | place: Pacific Ocean | collected 2014-05 | depth...
GGATGGCTTGGGGGAAAATCCGTTTCCCGCGTCGTTTGTCCTCAATATATCTGACCACATCCCCTCTACTGATGACATTTCCAATCTCGTCAACCGCTTACAACACCATCCCCATGTAGAGCACGTTCGATACAATCGGGAATGGATCGAGCGGCTCACACTCGTGATTACCTATATGGAAATCGGAGCCTTAATTGTCGGAGGCGTGCTCGCCTTAGCCTCTATAACGATTATCGCCAACACCGTGCAGCTCGCTTTTTATACTCGTCAAGGAGAAATAGAAATCTTGCGCCTCATTGGAGGAACCAATCTTTTCATCAGCATCCCGTATCTTATTGAAGGGGCGGTGATTGGAGGACTAGGAGGAGGATTGGCCTTAGGATTTCTACGTGGAGGATTTGAATTTTTCAAATATAAAACGCACATGCTGAGCGTGATCGGAGGCTTTTCGTCTATGCTTGAGTTCTTCCCTTTTCCCCTTTCCCTTCTTCTTATAACCGGAGGGATCTTGTTAGGATGTCTCGGGACATTCATTAGCATGTACGGATGGATGCGATTTCGGCTATGACGCTCTTTCAACAACTCCTCATCACAACCACATGCTCACTCATCTTGACCCTGGCATTCGCCATCCAACCTGGAACCGGAGCAGATCCATCTACCCTTCAACACGAACTGTCTCAGGAACGCCAACGTCTGAAACAGTTACAAAAAAAAATCTCAGAAACCAAAAAAAAAGCTACGAAAGCCAAAAAACAACATGGCTCTGTCCTCAAAAACATTGAACAACTTGATCGGAAACTCTATCGAAAAAAGAAAGAACGCACTCGCATCGACGCACAACTGAAGGAACAAGACCAGAAACTAGCCGCACTCAACACCAATATGACTGAATTGGAGAAAACCGTACAGACGCATCGAAGCGCCGTGTCCGCCCGACTTCGATTATTATATCTCGAAGGGCGAACAGGCTATCTCAAAACATTGTTTACGGCCGAAACATTCGCCGATGCCGCTCATCGTATGGATTACATTGCATGGATCGCTCAACGAGAGGGAACACTTGTCCGGCAATTTCAAGAAGACCTCACCAACTTGAAACTTCTGAAGGATCAACAAGCTCAGGCACGAGAAACCTTACTGGCCTTACAAGGTGAAACCCGGAAGACCATCACGGAAATTTCCGGACTCAAGCGAAAGAAACGCACGGTGCTCGTCAGTCTTTCAAAAGAAAAAGATACCTATGAACATTCAGTGAAAGGACTCCAACGATCAGCAGAACAAGTCGACAGCCTCCTCAAAGCCTTAGACCAACGTTTTCGACTCGCCCAGTTGCAGTTACGGAAAACGCCTGGAAAACGGCCCTCTCTCGGCTCATTCCTCTGGCCCGTGCAAGGGAAGGTTGTGTCATTTTTTGGCCGGCAAAAGCATCCCACATTCGACACCTATGTTACAAAAAAAGGCATTGAAATTCAGGCTCGAGAAGGGAGCCCCATCCGTTCGGTCTCTGCCGGGAAAGTTGTGTATGCCGATTGGCTCAAAGGCTATGGGCTTGTCATCATCGTGGATCACACGAATGGATTTTTCTCACTCTACGCACATGCATCGGAATTGTTAGTCGCCGAAGGCCATGTCGTCACCATGGGGCAAATGATTGGCCATACCGGTGCAACAGGTGTCACCGAGGACGATATCCTGTATTTTGAACTACGAAAAGGCACCACACCTATCGATCCGCTCAAATGGTTGACCAAGCGGCCTTAAGGACTCGCGAAACAATACCTTCCCAGAATTCGCGCCCAGATTTGGGGCAGATTGGGTCGATCTGAGGGAGCAAAACCGCAGGCGTAGCAAAGCCCACGTTGAGGATTTTGCGAGTGAAAATCGGGCCAAGATGCCCTGAAGATGGGATGCGAAAATGGGAAGGTATTGTTTCGCGAGCCCTATGAAGACTATTGAATCGTGGCAAAACATGGGTATACTCAATATAGGAAGTGAAAAGTGAGAAGCAGGAGAGAAGAAAGCCCGTTAGAAGCCAAAAAGGAACAGCAAGGCACTCCTTACTTTTCACTTCTTACTTTTTCTTGGTTCGTTAACTGCCTTCATCGATTAACTGAAAAAAGGAACACCACATGGCACAAGAACGATTTTCGACTGTCCTCGTTTCCGGTCTGACATTGACCGCCATCCTTTTTGTTGGAATTTTAATCGGGAAAGGGGAGGACCAAACTGGCCATGCCAGCGAATCGTATGAAGAGTTACAAGTGTTTGCTGAAGTACTCTCTCAAATCAAAAAACATTACGTGGAAGAAACCAAAACCAAGGATTTGGTGCAGGGGGCTCTTCGCGGAATGCTGGCCGGGTTGGACCCGCATTCTTCATTTATGACGTCTGATATGTTTAAGGAAATGCAAGTGGAAACCAAGGGAGAATTTGGCGGCTTGGGCATTCAGATCGGCATCAAAGAACACCGGCTCACCGTCATTGCTCCCATTGAAGATACACCAGCCTTTACCGCTGGCATTCAATCGGGCGATACCATCATTAAAGTTGACGACAAGGCCACGAAAGACTTGACCCTCATGGAAGCCGTCCACCATATGCGAGGACAACGTGGCACTTCCGTGAAGCTGACGATTATTCGAGAAGGCATTGAAGGCCCCTTATTTTTTACGATTACCCGGGATATCATCAAAATTCACAGTGTTCGATCGAAAATTTTAGAAGGGAACATCGGCTATATCCGAATGACACAATTCCAGGAATCTACGGCAACTGACTTAACCAAAAAACTAGAACAGTTCGTTGCCAAACAAATTCAAGGATTGATCTTGGACCTACGAAATAATCCTGGTGGATTGCTCACCGCTGCAGTACGAGTCTCCGAACAATTCTTGGAAGCTGGCCGTTTGGTGGTCTCTATTCAAGGTCGCAATGAGAAAAAAGTTGAATACCGGGCGGGAGCGAACAGCAAACACTACCAATACCCCATGATCGTGCTCGTCAACCATGGCTCTGCCAGCGCGTCGGAAATCGTGGCCGCAGCTATGCAAGATTGGGGAAAAGCCGTGATCATCGGCACCACGAGCTTCGGGAAAGGTTCCGTTCAAACCATCCTTCCGCTTTCCGACGGCTCAGGGCTGCGCTTAACGACCGCCAAATACTACACGCCTACAGGCAAATCGATTCATTCTATTGGCGTACAACCCGACATCGTCATTGACCCCAAAGCGATCCAAGTGGCAAAAAATGATCCCGCTACAGGGAAAGACGCTAAAAATGGCTCAAACACAACTTCAGCCAACACACCGGAAACGGAGACCAAAGAACCAACAGACCCCAACGCACCTCAACCCGTCCCAGCAGGAGATGTGCAATTACTAAAGGCCGTGGAAATGTTGAAATCCTGGAAAGTCTTCAAACAAATTCTACCCGCAGCGTGAGAAGGTAGAAGTAAAAATGGAAAAGTGAGAAGGTAAGGACTTGCGTAAAAATAGCTTGAGCGCATTCGCAACAAGATTTGGGTCAGATTTGGACGGAACGATTGAGGGAAAACCGAGGCATAGCAGAGCTATGGTGAAGTTTTTTCGATTGAGGCGCGTTCAAAGATGCCCCGAAGATTGGCTGTGAATGGCCAAGTTATTTTCACGCAAGTCCTAAGAAATACGAGGAGAGAAATTATAAATGCCGGTCGAAGTCCATTCGTTCATGCAGAATGCGCACGATCAACATTCCCTGTTTTGTCACCATGTAAAACACTTCGTGAGAATCATACGTATAGCGCTTGAGATTCGGTGCGAGTTGAATGGCCTCACGGCCAAGATTGGGAGTAATAGCAAGAGTTTGGAAACAGGCCTCTAACCCATCACGATACCGTCGGGCCTGCCTGACCAAACGTTGCAATGGTGTACTCAGCTATTTCATGGAGGTCGGCACTGGCCCGGCTGCTCAATTGATACTCAGCCATGTTTCGCGGCGTACCGTTGTTCGGCCTCCTTCCAAACCTCAAGCACCGTCTTATCGCTGATCCCGCTATCTAGCCCTTCCTGAATGGCAGCTTTCAGCACCACAAACTTGTCATTCTTCTCCTGATCACGGCGCAACAGGTCACGGATATACTCGCTATCGTTCGTGAACCCACCAGCAGCAATTTGTGCTTTAATCCACTGGTCTTGTTGGCTTGTTAAGGTGATTGTCTTTCGAACCGTCGTCATTGTCACCTCCAAATGGTAATTCAATAATCATACTATTGACGTACTATAGAATATTTCTGCCTTCTTAAGACGTCAAAGAATTGCCATTGAAAGTACGCTATACCAACACAAGATATATTCTTATAGGAGGAACAAAGATGAAACAACATACGATTACCTTTGAACCAAGCGAACAGGATGCACAGTTTCTTGCAGGACAACTTCAGGAGGGAAATTACAAAACACAGTCGGAATTGATACGGGCTGGCTTTCGGCGATTAGAAGAAGATGAGACAAGACTCAAAACACTCCGCCGCCTGATTGATGAAGGAAAGCAAAGCGGCGAGCCTGTCAGGTTTGTCTTAGAAGATTTCTTAGCCGACATGCATAAAAAATATGGAGTGTATCAATCCTTTCCTCCTTCTCACTTTTCTTTTTTACATTCCACTTTTCCCTAGATTTTGAGTACGAGGGCGGTGTTGGTTTTCGTAATCCCATCGACTCCTCGAACGCGGGTCATGATCAGGTCGTTTAATTCTTCCATGGTTTCCGCTTCGACCTGCGCAATTAAATCATAAGGACCCGTCACAGGATAAACCGCTTTCACCCCTAAAATCCGGGTTAGAGTCTTATACGCACTTTTTGTATGATTACCGGTTGTGTCAATTAATACGAATGCAGAAATAGCCATGAAATCTTCATCCCTCCAATGTCATGTTTGTACATTATGATTGCCTCAGTATCACGCAATAATTTTGTCTGGAAATTTATTCCCATGATGAAATATTGACTATTCCAATAATTCCATTCAGTCTTTATTTTCCCTGATCCGCTGCTCGTTTGTTCCGAATCGCCTCCAAGATTTCTTCACTTCGCGCCCCTAACCCTGGAAGCGTCTGCAAAAGATGTGATTGGGCCAGCATTTCCAAATCTTCCAACGTGGTCATTCCCAACCGAAAAAACAAGTCGTGTACGATCGGTTCAGAAAAACCAGGGAGATTCACCCATTCTCGAACCGTTTCGGGGAGAGGCGTTTTCAGTTCTTCATAGGCTCGAATACGGCCCGTTGAAAGAAACTCCTGAATTTTATGAGCCAACTCCTTGCCAATCCCCGGGATAGTCTGCAAATCCCCGCGTTCAGCATAACAGCTCACGTCTTCTTGGAGATTCCGAAGTGAATCGGCAGCTCGCTGGTACGCTTTCACTTTATACGGATTTTCAGCTCGCGATGCCAACAATCCGGCCATCGAAGCAAACAACGCAGCTAAATCCTGGTTGACGTTGATCATTAAAATACCTTGAGAGGAACGAGGTAGCCTCATGCTGACCAGATGATCATCGCTCACAATTCATTGTACGCCATACTGAAGAAACAAAACCAGTTTAGGGCTCGCGAAGCAATACCTTCCCATTTTCGCATCCCATCTTCAGGCCACCTTGAGCCGACCTTCACTCGCAAAATCCTCAACGTGGGCTTTGCTACGCCTGCGGTTTGTTCCATCAGATCGGCTCAATCCAACCCAAATCTCGGCTCGAATTCTGGAAAGTTATTATTTCGCGAGCCCTAAGCAAGAGAAGAGTCCATTGGATTGACAAGAATTTAAAAAGTCCCGTAGGATGATTTCCCATAATTACCCACCAACAATGGTGTTCAATTCGTGTTTCAGTATGAAAATTATCGTCAATGGAGAAGAGCAGGAGCGCAACAGCCCCCTTACGGTGTCCAACCTGCTTCAGGCGCTTGATCTACGGACCGAACATGTTGCGGTGGAGGTGAACCTCACAATCCTTGACCGTTCCGACTTCCCCGCCTGGAATCTTCAAGAGGGTGATAAAGTAGAAATTTTAAGTTTTATGGGCGGGGGATCTTTCCACCAATGACACAGACAAGGCAGGAATATATATGAGCAACCAACCGTTACACGACCCACTCATCATCGCAGGACGTGAATTACGTTCGCGTCTCTGGGTGGGAACCGGAAAATATAAAGATTTCGAAGAAACACGGATGGCCATTGAGGCGTCAGGAGCCGATGTCGTCACCGTCGCCGTCCGCCGCGTCAACATTACAGACAAGAACTCGGACAATCTACTCGACTATATTGATCCGAAGAAATACACCATCCTCCCCAATACTGCAGGATGCTATACCGTCGAGGATGCCGTTCGCTATTCCCGGCTGGCTCGTGCGGCAGGCATCTCAGACATGGTGAAATTGGAAGTCATCGGTGATGAACGCACATTGTTTCCGGACACGGCTGGCCTCATTGAAGCGGCGAAAATCCTTATTGCGGAAGGGTTTATCGTTCTCCCCTATACCAACGACGACCCCATTGTCGCCAAAAAGCTAGTGGACATTGGATGCCCGGTGGTCATGCCACTGGCTGCTCCAATAGGTTCAGGATTGGGCATCCGCAATCCCTACAATCTTAAAATTCTTATGGAAACCGTGAATGTACCCGTCATTGTTGATGCAGGCGTGGGAACCGCTTCTGATGCGGCCTTGGCCATGGAATATGGCGCTGACGCCGTTCTCATGAACACCGCTATTGCCGGAGCCGAAGACCCGATCATGATGGCCACCGCCATGCGATACGCTGTTGATGCCGGGCGATTAGCCTTCAAAGCCGGCAGGATTCCGCGTAAGCTCTATGCCACCGCCAGCAGCCCCATTGAAGGCATGCTGTAGCGAAGCATGGAATGAGTCCCCAATCTCGACCTCCTCTTCCTCGGCTCTATCTGCTGACTGATCGTCACCACACACATCAACGCCCCCTCACCTCCGTGTTGGAGCAGGCACTCGAATCCGGGGTGCGAATGGTCCAGATTCGAGAAAAAGATCTGGATACCCGGCAGCTCATAGATCTCGCTCACAATCTCATTCCCCTGATCAAACAGCACCACGGAACGGTGCTAGTGAATGACCGAGTTGATCTGGCCTTAGCCCTCGATGCCGATGGCGTTCATCTTCGCTCAGACAGTCTTCCTCTTCCCATTGCTCGCCATGTGTTAGGAAACAATCGCCTGATTGGACTCTCTGTTCATTCAGCTGAAGAAGTCAGATATGCAGAAAGTGAAGGTGCGGATTTTGTTGTACTCGGCCCTATCTTCGATACGCCGTCAAAGCAACCCTACGGACCTCCGTTAGGTCTGGACATCCTGGAAACAGCCTGTCGAGGAAGTCGCCTTCCCGTCTTTGCTCTCGGCGGCATCAAGGCAGCACATGTTCCCGCCGTCATCTCATCCGGCGCGTATGGCATCGCCGTCATCTCGTCGATTCTTCAAGCGCCATGCATTCAGGACAGTACCCTTGATTTACTTTCACAGCTTCCTTAGACACCATGTATCAACTTGCTACGCAGCATTGATGCATGATGTCCGATGTATTAGCCAAGAATTGCTCCAGAAAAAAACATTCTGAAACAATTACTTGCAAGTTAATACACATCAGCATTTGGTTGACCCTATTTTTTTTGAGGTGGTAGACTTCTCATGATAGACTTCTAAGATGACATTGCCGTGATTTCTCATTCACAACCTTAAACCTCAACAACGCAGGGCACTCCCTCATAAGGAGTTATTGCCTTCACCGCTTGAGGAATTGTACAACCGGATTGAAACGCTTATGGGAATAAGAAAAACCGACGACCCTACCCGCGAAATTCAAAAGCTGCGGTCTGAGCTGGAATCTTTAGAGCTGGAAAGACAACGATACCATGAATCCCGCCATACACTTGACCTGACGCAACAAAAAAACGAGCGGTTGGTCTCAAGTCTTCAAGAGGCCAAAACACAAATCGAAGCCCTCCGCAAAGAAGTGGAGAAATTAACAGCCCCACCCTCGACCTTTGCCGTTTTTTACAGCACGAATTCAGATGGAACCATCAATGTGTCTCTCGGTGGACGCAAATTACGTGTCAACCTTCATCCCTCCATTGCCATCGATTCCCTGAAACAAGGCCAGGAAGTGATTCTGAACGAGGGACTCAATGTTATCGAATCCCGGGGATACGACCCACAAGGTAAAATCGTTCATTTAAAGCACTTACTTGATGATGGACGGGCGGTGGTGAGTTCACACTTGGATGATGAGCAGGTCGTCGAAATTTCCGACGCGCTCAAACAAGAACACCTGAGTGTCGGCGACCACCTGTTGCTTGAATCACGATCAGGCTATCTCACTGAAAAACTGCCGAAAGGTGAAATGGAAGAACTCGTCATCGAAGAGATCCCGGATATCAATTATGACCACATCGGCGGACTCGAAAAAGAATTAGAACAAATAAAAGACGCCGTCGAACTCCCGTTTCTCCATCCCGAACTTTTTGCCGAACATCAATTATCTCCTCCTAAAGGCATCCTCCTCTACGGACCACCGGGTTGTGGAAAAACTCTCATTGCCAAGGCCGTGGCGAATTCCATTGCGAAAAAACTGGGACACCTCAAGGGCAAAGAACTTCGCAGTTATTTTCTCCACATTAAAGGCCCGGAACTGCTGAATAAATATGTCGGTGAATCTGAACGGCAAATCCGTGAAGTCTTCGCCAAGGCCAAAGAAAAGGCCTCCCATGGCCATCCTGTCATCGTGTTCTTTGATGAAATGGATGCATTGTTTCGCACGCGGGGAACCGGTATTTCATCAGATATTGAATCCACCATTGTGCCGCAATTTCTTTCCGAGATCGATGGCGTAGAAAGTCTTCGCGATGTCATTGTCATCGGCGCCAGCAACCGCCAAGACCTGATCGACCCTGCCGTCTTACGACCTGGCCGATTGGATATCAAAATCAAGATTCCGAGACCTGACGCACATGCTGCAAAAGAAATCCTTGGAAAATATCTTGTGGTCGACCTTCCCTTTTCAGAATCTGCCATGGCGGAACAGAGCCAGGATCGAACAGCCTATGCACAACATCTTATTGATATCACCGTAGAAGCCATGTACGCGAAAACCGAAGAAAATCGATTCCTCGAAGTCACCTATGAGAATGGAGAAAAAGACACCGTCTATTTTAAAGATTTCTCAAGCGGGGCATTGCTGGAAAGTGTCGTCTCCCGGGCCAAGAAATTTTCCATCAAACGCACGATAGCCGGTGGAGAGAAGGGACTCACCAGCGAGGATTTTCTGAAAGCCATTCGAGAAGAATTTAAAGAACAGGAAGATTTACCGAATACGACACACCCGGATGATTGGGCGAAAATCGCAGGGAAAAAGGGTGAGAAAATCGTTCATGTCAGAACGCTCACGGCTGATGAAGAATCCGAATCTCGCGAAATCGACACCATGAGCGTCGGTCACTACTTTTAACCACGTTGCATGAGGTTTTCTTGCTACGCATTCTTGGAACTGAAACGGAATACGGGATCATCGCCCGCTCCTCCAGCCACCACGATCCAGTTAAGAATTCTCTACGCTTAATTAGTCACTGCCCGGGCCTTCCTGCCCCTCAGGCCTTGTGGGACTACGAAAACGAAAACCCATTCTTGGATGCCAGAGGCTTTGAGGTCGAAGGTGTACCCGAACGACCCGAAGCCAGCTACAATCGCCAACTCAATAAAATGCTCCCCAACGCCGGTCGTTTGTATGTAGACGGCGCCCACCCGGAATATGCCACACCCGAATGCAGCAACCCCCGTGAAGTCCTGGCCTATGAACGAGCAGGAGACTCTCTTGTCGCTGAATGTTTAGCGAGTCTAAATGCAAGCATGGGAAAAGATGAATTTCTAGTGTACCGGAACAACTCTGACGGGAAAGGCAATAGTTTCGGCTATCATGAAAACTATCTCATCTCTCGAACAATTCCGTTCGAGCATATTGCCGAAGTCCTTCTGCCTTTTTTTGTCTCTCGCCCGATTTTCTGCGGCGCAGGCAAAGTGGGTGCGGAAAACGGAACCGCTCCCACGTCATATCAAATTTCTCAACGGGCTGACTTTCTTGAATGTCTGTACAATCTCAACACGATGATCAATCGTCCGATCATTAATACACGGGACGAACCCCATACCCGGCAAACGCAGTTTCGTCGGCTTCACGTCATTGTCGGAGACGCCAACATGTGCGAAGTGGCCACTTTCCTCAAAGTCGGCACCACCGCCATTATCATGGACATGCTGGAAAATCATGGGACACTTCCACATATTGAACTTGCCGATCCCGTCAACGCAATCAAACAGGTTTCTCGCGATCTCACCATCAAGGCATCACTCGCCCTTCGCAACGGACACCATACAACGGCCCTGGCGATTCAACAAACATTTCTCCACTCGGCTCACGAATTTTACACGACACGAGAACTCTCTCCCATGACCAAAGAAGTCCTCGTCCGTTGGGAATCCATCCTTGAAACATTAGACCAAGATCCCAATAAGCTCGACAAGGAAATCGATTGGGTCGCGAAACACTCGCTCATAGAATCCTATATGGATCGAAAGCGTTGTTCGTGGCAAGACCCTCGCATTGCCATGATGGATTTACAGTATCACGATATACGGCCTTCCAAAGGCTTATATTTCACATTGGAACGAGCAGGGAAGATTGAACGACTCACACATACCGAAGAGATCCAACGTGCCAGGCAAACGGCTCCACCCCAGACCCGTGCATTTTTCCGTGGAGCCTGTCTCCAACGTTTCCCGCAACAGGTGTACGGGATGAGTTGGACATCGGTCCTACTTAAGACAGCAGACAGCACAATTACACGCATCCCCCTTATGGACCCCTATCGTGGCACACAATCCCTGACCCAAGAGTTATTTCAGGACATTGACTCAGTTGATCAGCTATTATCGAAGCTTGCGCAGTGAGAAGTAAAAAGTGAATAGTGAGTAGCAAGCGAGAAGAGAAGACAAATCCCCCTTATATTTCTCAATCTTTACTTTGTAACGATTCAACACCATATTGTCATTCTGAGCCCTTCGACTGTGCTCAGGACAGGTCCAACGAAGAATCTGTGCCCAACCCGGTGCCCTCACGGTTGAGCGAGATACTTCGTGGGCCTGCCATGAGTCCAGTCGAAGGGTCTCAGCATGACAACCTGGAGGGCAATCGCAGAAAGGTGAAGAGAATGTTTGGAGTAGAGAAAATGCGCTTGACGTGCGGAATAATTACTTCTTTTAAGATTTCAAGAAATAAATCTCGATAAAATGCCATTTCCAAGCTTTTCGTCCGATCCCTGCTCAAGTTTTTATCAATATCTGACCACGCACCGGCCGGAATTATTACCTATGGCTCGATGGGGAACGCC
>SMVB01295520.1_pt1 | contig 11435 bp, 9 predicted proteins | sample 2456461 | NCBI WGS metagenome assembly SMVB01 (sample SAMN11095934, study PRJNA526329) | marine sediment metagenome | biome: Marine sediment; feature: Surficial sediment; material: Deep marine sediment; isolation source: Hadal surficial sediment | place: Pacific Ocean | collected 2014-05 | depth 0-1...
ATCGTGCGCGGTCTGGAACGGTCGCCCATGCGGCGGAGCGTACCACTTCCGACACGCGAGCAGTCCTGTGTGCGTTAACCCTGCGGCGAGGTCACACCCACCGGACAGGCAACGCCGGTCCCGCCGAGTCCGCAATAACCGCCCGGGTTCTTCGCCATGTATTGCTGGTGGTCGTCCTCGGCGAAGTAGAACTCCGGTGCGTCGATCAACTCGGTCGTGATCGCATCGTAACCGGCGGATTCCAGCGTTTGCCGGTAAGCATCGCGTGACGCCTCGGCGGCGGCGCGTTGTTCGGCGTCGTAGACGTAGACCCCCGAACGGTACTGCGTGCCACGGTCGTTCCCCTGACGCATCCCCTGCGTCGGGTCGTGGTTCTCCCAGAAGATCTTGAGCAACGCGTCGTAGGTGGTTTTCTCGGGATCGTAGACCACGCGCACGACCTCGTTGTGACCGGTCATGCCGGTGCAGACCTCGCGGTACGTCGGGTTCGGCGTCGAGCCCGCGGCGTAGCCGACGGCGGTGGAGTACACGCCCTCGGCCTCCCAGAACTCGCGTTCCGCGCCCCAGAAACAGCCCATCCCGAACATGGCGAAACGTTTGCCCTCGAACGCGTCGTCGAGCGGCGTGCCCAGCACGAAGTGTTTGGCGGCCACCGGCATCCTCCGTAGGGGAAGGGGTCCATCGTAGCCAACAACCCACCCTTCGTCGATGTTCCATGCGTTGCCGGCTTATTCGGGAAGCCCTTTGGACGGGAACACGGCCGGCTGCCCGGCCTCGGCCACCTTGGCGTTGAACTCCACCAAGTCGGTGTCGAAGATCTCCTTCAACTCGGTGAGGTAACCGTCCAATTCGACGCGGAGTTCGTTGAAACGCTCGACCGAGGCGTCGGTCGGCCGGGCCTGCGCGCTTTCCACCGTCGACTTCAGGCCCAGCAACTGGCCGTCGATTCCGGGTCGGAAGTTCAACACGTCCTGCGACGACTTCGAGTGATACTGGTGGATCTTCTCTTCCGTCGCGGTGAGTTTCTCGCCCAGCGCCTCGGCCAAGTCCGTGAGTCCCTCACCGTGGCCGGCGGTTTCATAGCGCGCGGCGAGGTCCTTCGCTTGCCGGCGCACGTCGCGCAGTCGCTTGACGCCGCGGTGAGCGTCCGAGAGCGCCTCCCAGATCTTTCTCGAGAGATCGAACTGCGCGTCGAGGTCGGCCTGCTCAACATCGACCCGCGGATCACCGCGCACCGCAAAGCTCCGCGTCTCGCTCCAATCATCGACGCTCATACGCACCCGGTACTCGCCGGACGCCACCCGCGGGCCCGCGGGAGAACCCCACATGATCGCGCCCTCGGCAATCTCGGCGTCGGGAAGTCGTAGGTTCCATTCCCACTGGTTCATGCCCTCGTCGACCGCCAGCTTGCCGCTGTCCTCGTCGTCGTCGGAAAACGCGGCGAACGGCTTCGGCGCACGGCGTTCCTCCTCGGTGCTGGACATCGTGCGCAGCACGTTGCCGTCGGCATCGAGCATTTCGATCTTGATCTCGGTCCTCTCGTCGTGATCCTCGGGCACGATGTAGCGCACGACCACACCGCTTGGAGCATTTTCCCCACCGCCACCACGGGTGCCGCCGCTCGAGAACAAGGTCACATCGCGAGGCGTGAAGAGGTGGTAGTGCTTGCCATCGATCGCGTCGCTCATCTGATGCAGCGTGGTCACATCGTCGAGGATCCAGAAACCGCGGCCCTGGGTCGCCACCACGAGGTCCTTCTCGTGGACTTGCATGTCGGTGATCGGCGTTACCGGCATATTTTGGCGGAGACTCTGCCAGTGCTTGCCGTCGTCAAACGAAACGTAGGCCCCGAACTCGGTGCCCGCGTAAAGCAAGCCGCGCCGGTCGGGGTCCTCGCGGACAACGCGTGTGAAGTGACGTTCGGGGATGCCGTTCTTCCCGTCGGTCAACAACTCCCACGTCTTGCCGTAGTCGTCGGTGCGAAAGATGTACGGCGCGAAGTCGTCATACTTGTATTTCGTCACCGCGAGAAACGCGCGGCCGGCATCGTGCGTCGACAGTTCGATCATGTTGACCTGGCCCCACTCGGGCATCCGCTTCGGCGTGATCTCCTCCCAGACACCGGCATCGCGTGATAAGTGCACGCGACCGTCATCGGTGCCGGCCCACAGCAGGCCGGCCCGGTGCGGCGACTCCTCGAAGGCGAAGACGGTGCCGTAGACCTCGACACCCGTATTGTCACGCGTGATCGGTTCGCCCGCGTAGCCCTGGGACTCCTTGTCGTTGCGGCTGAGGTCGGGGCTGATCGTCTCCCACGATTGCCCGCCGTCGCGTGTGCGATGCACGTACTGCGAGGCGTGGTAGAGCGTTTGCTTGTCGTGCGGCGACAGCCGAATCGGCGCATTCCACTGAAAGCGGTACTTCAGATCGCGTGACGGCATCCCGATCGCCACCTGCGGCCAGGCCGTGATGTTGCGGTTCTGTCCGGTCGCGTGGTCGTAGCGTGTGATGTACCCGCCGTACGAACCAGCGTAACTGATTTCGGGATTGTCCGGATCGATTGCGACGTGCCCGCTCTCGCCACCGCCGATGACCCACCAGTCCTGGCGGCCGATCGACCCACGGCCGGTGCGACTGGCGATCGTGACGCAGGAGTTGTCCTGCTGGCAGCCGTACACACGGTAGGGGAACTGGTTGTCCACGCTAACGCGGTAGAACTCGCCCGTCGGTTGATTCGTCTGCGTCGACCACGACCGCCCGCCGTTGTAGCTGACGTTTGCTCCACCGTCGTTGGCCTGCACCATGATTTCCGGATGTTCGGGGTTGATCCACAGATCGTGGTTGTCGCCATGCGGCGTGCGGATGCGGTCAAAGCTCTTCCCCCCGTCGGTCGAACGCCAGAACTGCACGTTATTGATGTAAACCGTTTCGCCGTCCTGCGGGTCGGCAGTGACGTGCGTGTAGTACCAGGCGCGTTGCAAGAAGTTGCGGTCGGAGTTGATCAGCTTGAAACTGTCGCCGCCATCGTCGGAGCGGTACAAACCACCCTTTTCCTCCGCCTCGATCAGCGCGTACACGCGCCCGCGCCTACCGCCCGACACCGATACCGAGATCTTCCCGAGCGTTTCCCCGGGCAGCCCCTTCGTCAGTTCCTCCCATGTGTCACCGCCATCGGTGGACCGCCAAAGCCCACTGCCCTCGCCGCCCGAGATCAGCGTCCAGGGCTTGCGTTCGACCTGCCACATCGCCGCGAACAGGACACGTGGGTTGTTGGGGTCCAACGAGAGTTCGAACGCACCCGCACGATCGCCGACATCCAGAATCTTCTCCCAATTCTCGCCGCCGTCCTTCGAGCGATACACGCCGCGTTCGTCGTTGGGGCCGAAGATGTGACCCAGTGCCGCGGCGTAAACTCGATCAGGGTCGCCGGGGTGCACGACGATGCTGCCGATCTGCCCCGCCTCGGGCAGGCCGATCTTGTGCCAACTTGTACCCGCGTCGGTGGATCGATAGATCCCGTCCCCCGGGGAGACATTGCCGCGCGGGCAGGCCGATCCGGTTCCAACGTAGACGACGTTGGGATCCGACGGCGCCACGGCGATCGCGCCGATCGAAGCCGCCGTCAACGTCTTGTCGGCGACCGCCCGCCAGGTCGCGCCGCCGTCGGTTGTCTTCCAGACGCCGCCGCCGGTGGAACCCATGTAGAACACGTCGCGTTCGCCGATCACACCGGCCACGGCGGTCGAACGCCCGCCGCGGTACGGGCCGATATTGCGGTACTCAAGCTTCTCGAGCAGTTTCTCCGCGACCCTCACGTTGGCGTCCTCGGCCGGCGGAGCGGTCTTTTTCCTGGCGGAGACGATGGGCAACGCCAGGCCGAACACGAGAAGGATCACAAAACAACCTGGAAGACCACTCCTCATGAGCTCGCCCCTCATCGGAAATGTATTGTCGGGTGAGGCGCGAGTATCGCACAGAGCGCCGACGGCGCGGAACCGGTGGGAAGACTAAAAAAATTTGAACGGGAGGAGCCCGAACATCGTTACGTATGCCGTCTAGCCCTGCTGGTTCGAACGGACCGGGGCCGAGGTATCGGTGAATGCGGCCTCGTCCTGACGCGCCGTCGTCGCATCGACCGCTTGCGGCGCCGGAGCCGGCGCGTCCCGTTGTTCTACGGGGACCTGCGGCAGAACAGGCTTGGCTGCGGCCTCACCCCCCACCGGCAGCGTGACACGGAACATCGCGCCGCCGCCCGGCGCCTCCTCGGCGATGATCTTGCCGCCGTGGGCCTCGATCGCAAGCTGGCAGAAGGTCAGCCCCAAACCGCGGTTGATCGACAGACCGGCGTCGCGCAGTTCGACCTGGGCGTACTTTTCGAACACCATTTCGCGGAACTCCGCAGGGATTCCCGTCCCCTGATCGGAAACGGTGATCTCGAACGTCTCGGCGTCGGGAATGATGGCGACCGTGACGGTACCGCCCTTCGGTGAGTAGCGCAACGCGTTGGCCAGCAGGTTGTCAAGTACGCGATGCAACACCGTGGGGTCGGCGCGCAGGATGCACGGTTCATCCGGCTGGCGCAGCTCCAGGTGGATGCCCTGCTGTTCGAAAGACACCTCCGCATTCTCGAACGCCTTCGCCACGAGGGTGCAGGGGTTGAGCCGTTCTTGGGACAGGGTGAAGCGGCCCTCCTCCATGCGCGCGATATCCATCAGGTCCATGATCATCCGTTGCAGACGGTCGGCTCCGGCGCGGCTGCGGCGGACGAGGCGCAGCACGCGTTCGTTCTCGTTCTGCATCTCCAGTAGGTCGAGGTTCCCGGCGACGGCGGCGAGCGGGTTCTTGAGATCGTGGACAAGCGTTTGCGTCAACGTAGCCTTGAGGGACTGGAGTTCCTTGACCTGCGCCAGTGCCTCCTGCAGGTCGTGCGTGCGCTCCTCGACCCGTTGTTCGAGGTGCGCGTTGAGGGCTTCGATTTCCTTGATGCGAAGTTGTTGCTCCTCGGCCTTCTCCTTGTTCGCACGGTAATACGCCAGGATCATCCAGGTCGGCGGGATCCCGAGGACCAGTCCCCAGGGGCCCATCGAGTCGAGCATGAAGATCATCAACACGGCGAGCGGCATTCCCGCGACGTAGGTCACGATCGTCCAGCGGAACGTCTTGATCCAGGTCTCGTAGAACCTCTGACGCTTGTCGAGCACGATCACGCTGGTGACCAGTCCGCTGTTCGTGGCAAAGAAGGCAGCGGTGGCGGCAGTCAACGGAACGATCAGGGACAGGACCGGTTGGCCGGGTGCGCCGCCCAGGACCGTGAACACCATCGCGGCCACGCCGGTGGAAAGTGCGGACGCACCCATGTTGAACGTGAAGTGGACGGGGACCAGGGGTTTGCGGCTACCGAGTTGCGCACCGAGGATCCCGGCAAGCCCGACCAACATCGCGGGCCCTGCGCCCAGCACGGCGAGAGCGCAGAATATGAAAGGATGGGTCGCGGCGATCTTGACGCCGAGCCACTTGAGGCGCACCGGACGGGTGCCCACCAGCGCAGTCAGCGCCATGAGCAGCAGAATCATCCCGGGCGATTCCGTCAGCGGTTCGACTGGCGCAAGCCACAGCGTGACCAGCGCGAGCGAGTCGACTACTAAGACGAAGCCCCAGACCCTTTTCGGAGCGGTCTTGCGCACATCGGCAAATATTGGGCTCGCGCGGGGGCAAACGCCATTTTCTCAAGGATTCAAGAAATGGGTTGTTATTTCAGGCCGAATCGGTCCAGTAACTCCGTGGTGGTCGGTGCGGAGCGGACGAGTTGCTCCTTGGCCGTCTTGGCCAGCCGTTTGACCCGATGCTCGAGCCCCTGAGTGAGGCCCCGCTCGCCGACTTCCGTCTTGTAAACCAGTTCGAGCGGTCCTCGGCCGCGCAGGGCCTTGGCTCCGCGAAACCCGGCAACGTGTTCCGCGACCCTTTTTTCCACGTCGAGGGCGATCCCCGTGTACAACGAGCCGTCCCGGGCGCGGACCAGGTAGAGGGACCAGTGCATCGGCGAGAGGATAGACCGGACGGGCGCGAAACCGATGGGCGGATGCCAGGTTTTCCTTTCTGGTGTGTAATGGGGGTGCCCCCGGCTCGTTGTTCTGATGCGGGAACCGGCCTCGAGTTTTGGAGAAGGAGGAGCGTGATGCGGATTCGCCCGATGATGGTAGTGTTGATTGCATTCAGTCTGACCGGCGTAGCTTTCGCCAGTGGCGGCGCCAACAAACCAAGAGAAGAAACCCCGGCGACGGAGACGTTGACGCTGACGCCCGAGCAGGAAGCGATCGACGCGTACAACATGGGGATCGGCCTACGAAACAAGGCGTGGAAGCTCGAAAAGAAACTGGCCGCATCGACCGACCCGAAAGAGCAAGGAAAACTCGGCAACAAAATTTCCAAGTCGTACCGTAATGCGGCCGCGTCGTTCGAACGCGCGGTGCGCAAGAACCCGATGCTGCACGAGGCGCACAGCGACCTGGGCTACTGCCTTCGAAAGCAGGGCGATTTCGAAGCTGCGCTGGCGGCCTACGATCGAGCGCTGGAGATCCAACCGAACTACGCCGAAGCGATCGAGTACCGCGCCGAGGCCTATCTCGGGTTGAACCGGATCGGCGAGGTCAAGCAGGCCTACATGACGCTGTTCAAGGGCCAGAGTGATCAAGCGCCGGCGCTGCTCGAAGCCATGCAACGCTGGGTCGTCGAAAACGACGAGAATCCCGCCGACGGTGCCGAGGCGTTCTCGGCGTGGGTCGCCGAACGCGCGGAGATCGCCGGTCAAACGAAATCCGTGTCGCAGTTGCGGGATGCCGACTGGTAAAGCCGATGCTGCCAAACGCCGGCAAGATCGCGTGGGTCGTTTTGCTAATCGCGTTTGTCGCGACCGAACCTCTCGGTTCGGCGGGCGGCGCGGGTCACCGCCGCGTGAGAGCCGATTCGTGGGAGTGGGAACTGCCCCCGGGGTTCCCGGCGCCCTGTGTTCCTGAGGACAACCCGCTGTCCGTCGAGAAGATCGATCTCGGGCGCTACCTTTTCTTCGACCCGCGTCTTTCAGGGAACGCGACGCAGAGTTGCGCGAGTTGTCACAAACCCGAACTCGCTTTCACCGACGGACTCGCACAGGCGGTCGGCTCGACCGGCGAGACGCACCCGCGATCGGCGATGAGCCTGGCCAACGTGGCCTACAACTCCACGTTGACCTGGCAAAATCCCACGCTCACGCGCCTCGAGGATCAGGCGTTCGTCCCCATGTTCAACACGCACCCGGTGGAACTCGGCCTGGCCGGCAACGAGGATGAGGTCTTGGCGCGAATCCGAGCGGATGGTGCTTACCCGGCGATGTTCGCGGCGACTTTTCCCGGCGATCCGCAGCCGCTCACGATCGACAACATCACCCGCGCGATCGCCAGTTTCGAACGAACGCTTATTTCGGGGAATGCCCCGTACTTTCAATGGGTCTACGGCGATGACCGCGCCGCGCTTGGACCTGCCGCCAAGCGCGGTGTGAAGCTGTTTTTCTCCGAGCGTACGAAGTGCTCGATGTGCCACGTCGGGTTCACGTTTTCGGGACCGATCCGCGCGCGCGGGCTCGAGGATATCGAACCGACGTTCCACAATACGGGGCTCTACAGCGTGGACGAACTCGGGAACTACCCGCCCGAGAGCCCGGGAGCGATCGAGAAGACCGGACTCGACCGGGACCGCGGGGCGTTTCGCGCGCCGACCCTGCTCAACATCGAACTCACCGCCCCATACATGCACGACGGGAGCATCGCGTCGCTGCCGGACGTGATCGACTTTTACGCCGCGGGCGGACGCGGACCGGGGAGGACCAACCCGAACAAGAGCCAGCGGATCGCGGGTTTCGAGTTGGCGCCCGGCGAAAAGGAAGACCTGATCGCTTTCCTGAGGAGTCTGACCGACCGAGCGTTCGTCGACGATCCCAGGTTCACAAGCCCGTTCTAGAGAGGTTATGCTCTCGATATGAGCGATGCTGGCCCGCCGCGGAGAAAACGTCGATGGTTTTTGTGGGCGCTCGGGGCTGTTGTCGTGCTGCTGCTGGCCGCGGGTCTGGTGCTTCCGAGCCTGATCGACGTCGAGCGGTTCCGTCCACAGATCGAACGCGTGCTACAGGAGTCCACCGGCTGGGACGCTGAACTCGGCGACATCGAGCTTTCGTTGTTCCGTGGCGCGCTCAGTGTCAGCCCGGCGAGTCTGACCGCGCCCGGCGGCGACACATCCCGGATCGAAATCGGCCGCATCGACGTCAAGGCCAGTTTGCTTCCGTTGTTGCGCAAGGAACTCCGGATCGAACGGATCCGGTTGGTGCGCCCCGAGATCCTGCTCGTTCGCACGAACGAAGATTCGGGTTGGATCGTCCCGATCGCTTCCTCGGAGCAAGACGCAAACGGCGAAACGCCGCGCGAGCGTGCCGTGACGGATGCGGTGGAGCCGGACGCCGCTGAGACGGTCGGAAGCTCCGGCGATGCCACCGGCGAGCAGGCCGGTTCCGAATCCGACGGATTCGTCGTGGTCATCGACGAGATCGGCGTACGCGACGGGACGTTGCGCCTGGAAGATCGTGCGTTGACCCCACCGCTCAGCATCGAAATAAACGAGGTCACGGCGTCCTTCTTCCCTGCCGACGGGAGCGTCGTGGGGCGCCTGTCCTTCGGCGAGCACGAAGGCGAGGCGCGCTGGCGTGGACAGCTCGACAAGACGATCGAGGTCACACTCAAGGATCTGAAGACCGAACTATTGCAGGCATTTCTCGGACAGGACCTGATCCGCGGCGGGGGACGCCTGTCGGGCGAAGTGACGCTCGCGTTCCCGTTGCGCATCGAGGGAAATCTTACCGTTGATGGTTTGACGTTGCTCTCTGGCGAGCGTCCGTTCGATGCGGCCGGCCTGGAATTCGTCATCTCGCCGCTGGGCGTCGGCTGGCAACTCGAACGGTTGGAGTTCAACGCCGACGGTGTCCGGCTCGTCGGCAGTGGCGCGCTTTCCCCCGCCCTCGCGCTGCAACTGGAGCTTCCCGACACTGCACTCGAGGCGGTGCTACGGGCGTCCGAATCGGTGCTGCCGCTCCCGATCGAAGTCGTTGCGCCGGGTAACGTGAGCGCAACGATCCGCGTCGATCAACCCGAAGGCGGGGAGTTGACGTACGAAGCGTCGGGGAGCTTTTCCGCAGCCGAGGTGCGTCCCGGCGATTTACTGCCGGCGGCAAAGGATGTGCAGGCGACGTTTTCCTTGGATCGTGCGGGACGGCTCGAGGTGCAGATCATCAACGGCACGATCGCCGGCGGGCCGGCCAACGGTACTGCGGTGATCGAACAAATCTATCCACCCGGCACACTGCGATTTTCCGGCGGCCTGCGGGACGCAGTGTTCGGTCAACTCCTGGGGGGCCTGGTGGACGAGGCCAAGCCTGTCACCGGGCCGACCGGTTTCGACGCCGCGCTTGGCGTCGATCTCTCGCGTGAGGTGCTCGACGCGCGTTCGCTCTCCGGGAAAGTCGAGTTCAGTGCGCGCTCGTTGAGCATGCCGGGCTGGAACCTGGATCAGGCGGTGCGGGGCAAGCTCGAGCAGACGGCGGGGTCGGGTTCGGCCGGCCTGCTCATGGGACTCCTCGGCAAGGACGGCAAGAGCGACACGTCCGCGGGCGACGTGGTCGAGACGGTCGAACGTTTGATCGATAGCCTCGAGGGCACGATCAATTTCGACCGTTGGCCCTGGGGGATCGAGGACGTGCGGCTCGCAGTCGGCGACGTCTCGTCGACCGGCAGTGGGTCCTTCGATCCCGAGCAAGGCACGGTTGCGTTCAGCTTGACCGCGCAGCTGACCCGCGAGGCGTCCGATGCCCTGGTGGCCAGGTACGGCCTGCTGAAAGTCCTGAGAGACCGATCCGGGAGGTTGACCCTTCCGGTTCGCATCGAGGGACCGCTGATGGCGCCGTCGATCAAGGTCGACGTCGACGCGGCACTCAAGGGCAACCTGCTCGGCGGCGGCGACAAGAAGGACAACGTAAAGAGTCTGCTGCGCGGTTTGCTCGACAGAAAGAAGAAAAAGAAGAACGACTAACGGATCATCCATATGTACGAGATAACTCTGAGAGTCGTAGGCCAGCAAGATGCTGAGGGTATATAGCGCACAGAACATCTTCGATGTTTACAACGTAAAGCACGCGTTGGAATCTCGCGGGATAGAGTGCGAGATTCGCGGCGAGCACCTGAGCGCCGGCCTAGGTGATCTGCCACCTATCGAATGCTGGGCTGGACTCTGGATCGTTGAGGACAGCATGAAAGAGCTGGCGGAGCGGATCGTCGCAAGCGGGGGAGCACAGCCAGCGAAACCGTGGACGTGTCCCAAGTGCGAGGAATCGGTTGACGGCGAGTTCGGCCAGTGCTGGAACTGTCAGGCGTATCGCCCATCTTGATCATCTCGAACGAACGAGAACCCGTCGTCCGATAGCCACCCATGCACGTCCCTTGCATCGAAGCCTGGCTCAAGGAATGGGCCGCAATCTGGCGCACCGGCGATCTGACTGACAGAGTTCAGATCGAACCCGGTCGACGTCTCCGCCGTTCGCTCGGTCGCTGTCATCCCACATCCGGTCAGGTCCGCATCCACCCGGCCCTGTTCGAGTCCGAAAACGCCGAACTGCTCCGCGAGGTGGTCTGTCACGAGGCTGCGCACGCCGCGGTACATCTGCTTCATGGTCGCAAGGTCCGGCCTCACGGTCCCGAGTGGAAACACTTGATGATCCGCGCCGGGTACGCATCCAAGGCCAGGATGGATCCGAATCGTCTGCCCCTGCGGCTCCGAACGGCAATGCAACCCAATGTTCTTTATCGGCACAGTTGCGCCGTTTGCGGCGCCACGCGGATGGCCGGTCGTCGCGTAAGCCGTTGGCGCTGTCGCGCCTGTCGGGACGCCGGTCTCGAGGGACAGTTGCAGATCGTGCGAGTAGGATAAGCGATCTTCAGTAGTGAATCGCCCCTGTTATCCCGGAGACCGAATTACTTGACTCCCGCCACCCAGACCACCTACCGCTTCGTGACCATCAAGAAGCGCGGTTCGTACAATCGCCTCGAGCTTGCCGAAGCGCCGTCGCTGCAGCCGGGCGCGGGCGACGTCGTGATCGACGTCAAGGCCATCGGAGTCAACTACGCCGACTGCGCCGTCCGCATGGGGCTCTACGCGTCGGCCAAGGAATTCGTCGGCTGGCCGATCACCCCTGGCTTCGAAGTCGCCGGCATCGTCAAGGAACTGGGTGAGGACGTGACCGACCTCGCCGTCGGCGATCGCATCTACGGTGTGACCCTCTTCTTCGGCTACGCCAGCGAGGTGTGCGTGTCACGCAACAAGGTGTTCGCCATCCCCCCGGGCCTGAGCTTCGAGCAGGCCGC
>SMVB01022952.1_pt1 | contig 11433 bp, 7 predicted proteins | sample 2456461 | NCBI WGS metagenome assembly SMVB01 (sample SAMN11095934, study PRJNA526329) | marine sediment metagenome | biome: Marine sediment; feature: Surficial sediment; material: Deep marine sediment; isolation source: Hadal surficial sediment | place: Pacific Ocean | collected 2014-05 | depth 0-1...
AACTAATGTAATTTATCGGTTATTAAAGATAGTTCATAAGGAGGAAATCACATTCGATTCACCCAAAAACATTTTTTATCACGGGTTCTTCCTCTAAGAAGAAAGACAAGATCCAGTTGCTCATCAGATGTGCAGGAAATCAGAAATTTCCATTTTATTTAATTCCTTTCGTACGTATAAAAAAATTAGATAAAAAAGCAATACTATAGGCCAGGGCGGCAAATAACATCACCGCTATAAAGCCCATTTCTACAGCGATGATCACAGCCAAGGAAGTACTGATAACCGATATGCAACCATTGATACCCCATGCCCAGGGTACGTTGCTTTTTTTATCGTCATTAACAATTTTTAAGCCAATAGGGAAGGGCATTCCCATAAAAAAGGAGGGCAACCCAATGATCGCTACCGTTAACAAGATCTTCATAATCATGGGTAAACCAACGGTGCTACTTAAAAAAACACCGATCACAAAAGTATAGAGGAGAATTAGAATAGCTATAAGCCCCGTTATCTTTAACAGAGTCACTCGATATGTCTTATATCTCGACGAATAATAGCTTCCAATTCCCGAACTGATAAGCATCACTGATATCACTGTGGCTACTGAATAAATGGGATGCCCAAGGTAGAGTACAAAATATTTTATAAACACAATTTCCAAGAACATATAGCCAAAGCCCAGGGCAACAAAATAGGTCACCACCCAGGATTTATTGCCCCCCTTAAATCCCAATCGGAAAAGCGGCAAAATTATGAATAAAAGCGCCAAAATAACCACCTGAATGAAGGTTACCGCTGTGATCAAATACCCCAATTCGAGAAAAACGGTTGATTTCCCTCCCATGGTCTTAACCAGATCAGGAAACTTTTTCCAACGTAAAAATTGAAAAAAATAAGGTTTATTATCTGTTGCCGACCGGATATTAAAATCGTAATCATGAATTATTTTTTCTCTTTGAGAACTGAACATTCCATCCAGGTCGTAAAAGAAGGTCTCATCTTCCATCGTATTGAATTGAACCCTTTCGTTCGCGGTTATTCCAGGTAGTAAAACAGGATCAAAATTATGCTCCTCACAAAATAATATTACCTTAGCGATCTCCATTTTACTCAATGGTTCCTTCTTGATGACAAACGTGATAGTGCCCCAACTTCTTATTGCCGCGATATGATTTAAAGGCTCTTTTATTTGAATGGATTCCAAACTTTCTGATATCATTGCGGCCGATTTTAAAGATATTTTGGGAGGAAGATCGATCCATGAAGAAAGAACGATCATTCCATCAGGAGTTAGCCTTTGCCACATTTCAACAAAGGCTTCCTTGGTCATTAAATTTTCTTCCTGTAAGGCATTCAATCCTACTGAACCACCAAAAGAGCCTAATAAGGGAAGTTGGATGATATCATATTTTTCACCGGTCTGATTTAAAAACGTTCTTGGATCCTGAACGCGTATCTCTACCCTGGGATCGTAAAACAGAGAGTCGGTTACCGAGGCATATTCATTTTTCAATAAGGAGACCACCGTCGCATTCGGTTCAATGGCGATTATTTTTTCGGCTCCGTTATTCAAGGCTTGTACAATATCTAATCCTGCTCCTATCTCTAATAATAACACTCTTTTTGGCTCATATAAAGAGTAAGGAAGAGCCATGGTAGTATAATTCAAAATAGAGGTAGTATCCATATCGGATCGATTCGGAATGGACGTATACCAATCGCCATTGTTAAAAATCGCAGCACTGGGGGTTATATTCCCGTTATATGTAAGACTCAAGCCCGGGGCATAGCGTTGTGCCGGAGAAGAGACAACTTGAACAAGGCCATAAGGACTACTTATTTGCTGGTCAATTTTGGCTTCCGGAAGATTTAGAGCGTAGCTAATACTTTTGAATTGAGATGGTAACAGATCAAAAGGTTTACTAAGATGATAGACTACCAAACTCAAACTCAGTATCGTATACGGGATCAGGTATTTTCTAACCTTTTTATGAATGATAATGACTCCGGCAATAATGGGCAAGACGGCTATCAGTGACGGGATCTCCTGGGGTGAAAATTGCCAAAACAGAAAAATTGCCAGGATACCTCCCAATCCTGACCCCAGAAGATCGGAAAAATAGAAAGTCCCAATTCTAGATATTCTTTTGATGAAGATCAGTCCTATAGCCAGGGCTCCGGAAAAAAAGGGGAGGAAGAAAAGTAAATAAGTTCCCAATAGTCTTGAAAATTGCGAACGGTCGACGAAGAGTGTATATGAATCGAAAAGAAAAAAATCATGACGGGAAGCCCTAATTACAACTGTCATCAGTATACCACTGGAGATCATTAGAAAAGGAAGTAAAAAATCGATTCTTTCCAGCATCCACTTTCTGAAAATGGATAGAAGCGTACCACTGGCGCCAAATCCCAACAGGGCGATGGAGATCACCATATATGCAAAGTGATGCCACTGTACAATGGTAAGGAAATGCATCAATTGAATTTCATAGGCGACGATGGCCGCAGACAGAATGGAGACTGCAATGATCAGTCTATATTGAAAAAAATTGCTCTTAAGTTTTGCAAACATTTTTCATGACTTAGAGGGGATTAGCTATTCATTCATCTTTTGCTCTGGTAAAAGGAACGAATCGAACAAACATTAGATTTTTCGTTTTTATCTTACCATTCTTTTTCTCGACAAGTAGCAGCTGTTGCGTGGTAAATGGTGTTCCCACCGGGATGATCATTTTCCCGCCATCTTTCAATTGTTTCATCAATGGAGGAGGTACAAATTCTGCGGCCGCAGTTACGACTATGGCATCGAAGGGGCCTTTCTCTTCCCAACCGTGATATCCATCCGCGTTTTTGACCAAAATATTATTATAATTTAAGTCTTTCAACCTCTTTTTAGACTGATTGAATAGAGGTTCTATAATTTCAATGGTGTACACCGAGTCAACAATAAGGGACAAAACTGCTGCCTGGTATCCTGACCCTGTTCCTATTTCCAATACCTTAAAGTCCTTTTTTGGTTTGATGATTTCAGTCATAAAAGCAACGATATAAGGCTGAGAAATGGTTTGCCCATGGCCAATCGGCAAGGGAGAATCGAAATAAGCGCTGGCCATGTCCTTTTTTTGGACAAATTTATGCCTGGGCACAGTTCGCATGGCTGCAAGGGTAGAACTACCCCGGATACCTCGTGCTTTGATCTGGCTGTTGACCATTTTCTCTCTCGCCTCCTTATAGTTGTTCTTCTCTTGGAAACCTAAAGCAAGAAATAGTAATAACATTAAAATTAGCCTATTCATAATCACATGAATAACAATACCTTAAATGTATCGTATCAAGTAGTGAAATCAAAGAGAATGGGTTGAATAATGAATTGATAATTAGCTAGAAGTTAGATTAGGATGATTGTGATAGATACTATCATTAAAATTCGGATTGTATTTCAATTTTTCTGAGTAAACGAAGATAGCGGTAAGTGTATAAAGCGTAGTAGTGTTTAGCAACTAAAATTTTATACAGATCTTAAGTTTCATATCTTCATAAATTCGTCACTCTACCAATTTAATCTTTTTTTCATACTCGATTAAAATGTGCTGACTAATCCTCACCAAACTTCTATTTGTATTGTCTCATCTTTTGTACTCTACCCGAAGGTATTTATACATCAAATTAAGAGCTAAGTAAATCGGACAAGAATATAAGTTTTCATGAACGATCACTAAATTATTGACAGCTATTTTTTACAATGGCCAAAAGTATAATATCAAGGGTGTGCCTAAAATAACAATAAGAAGCTCCAATGGTAAACCCATTCTCCAGTAATCGGAAAACCGATACCCGCCCGGCCCAAGTATAAGTGCATTGCACTGATGACCAATGGGTGTAAGAAATGCACAAGAGGCGCCCACTGCAACACACATTAATAAGGGATCAATGCTAACGCCCATAGTTATGGCAATCTCAACTGCAATTGGCGCCATTATTAGGGCGGTAGCTGCATTATTTATCACATCTGAAAGAGTCATGGTAATGATCATGATCAAAGCCAACATGAACCAGCTAGGCAAGCTGCCTGTCATGGCAACCATTCCATCCGCAATTAACTGGGTAGTACCCGTTGATTGAAGCGCATTGCTAACAGGAATCATGGCGCCCAACAGCACTATGATGGGCCAGTCTATTTGTTGGTATAGTTCACGAATTGGCAGGATACCCGTAAAAATATACATTAAAATAGCTCCCACGAACGCCAATGTGATTGGAAGAATACCAAACATACTCAGTGCGATGGCTGAGCCGAAAATCAATAATGCCAGGCCTACTTTGGAAAAGACACCTACGGTCACATTTCTTTCAGCCAGGGGTAGAAGATCAAGCGAGCTGATATTATCGTCAAGTTTATCGATATCCCCTTGCAGCAACAACACGTCTCCAACACGAAATGTTACATCCCCAAGTAGTTTACGAATCGGTTCTCCTTGTCGGGCAACGGCCATCAATATCAAGGTATTTGAAGTGCGCTGACGCAAGTATTCCCGATCGCGATTCTCCAGTGGTGAGCCAGGTTTTATCAATACTTCCTTAAAAGCAGTGTTCGTGTTTTTCAAACTGTCAATACGTTCGCGCATTAACTTTGTAAGCCGCAGATCATACTCATCCATCATCACTTTAAGTTCAACAGGATCAGCCTTGATTTGAAACCTGTCACCTTCCTGAATGATATGATCAAGCCAGGGCGTGAGTACATTTTCATCTACGGTTATGTATCCGAATATCGTGAGCCTGTCCCCAGTGAAGTGTTCTATCTCGCCAATCTCCATACCGATGAATTTGCATTTCTCAGGAATACGAATCTCGGTTATGTATTCACTAATAGAGAAAAGTGATTCTGTTCCGGGTTTTTTATAAGAATTCTTTGGTATGAATCGCCAACCGATCAGAGCTACAAACAATACCCCCATTAATGCTATTGATCCTCCAACCGGACTGAAATCCAGCATAGCGAATGGTTCCGGTTGAAATTGCTCAATATCAATATTTTGGGATTCAAAATATTTAGCAGCGGGAGAGAATACGTCTTCCAGCGCCCGTGCTTTCAAATCTATGTATTGAGTTTCACGGAAAGTAGAGATTATAATATTAGGTGGGGTACCAATCATTGTTATCATTCCACCCAGAATACTGGCAAATGCCAGGGGCATAAGAAGAATACTTGGCGATCGTTTTTGTTTTGCGGAACTTTTAAGTGCTACCGGCAGCATTAAAGCAAGTGCACCAACATTATTCATAATAGCTGAAAGAATCGCTGCTACTCCGCTCAAGCTGGTGATATGAGTAACCCGATTCTTGGAAAAAGGGGCTATTTGGCGTGAGATCAGATCAACTACCCCGGAATTGCGTAGTGCTCTACTGATTATAAGTACCAGGGCTACAGTTATAACTGCCGGATGTGCAAAACCTGAAAATAGATTGGACCCGTCCAGAATTAAATCAGATCCTTTACCTCCTAGTAACTCGTCAGCAATAAATAGAGCGCCTAAACCAATGATCGAGACAATATCATATCGAAAACGACCCCAGATAAAAAGGATAAAAATCATTACGATAATCGATAATATAGCAATTTGATCAATTGTCATCATTTTTTTTACAGTGGTAAATTATACCCTGAATTTAGGGCATAATTTACTATTTCCAAAATATGTCTATATTTAATTAATCGTGGCTAATGGTTGGTATGTACGCTGTTTACCCGCATAGGGCAAATGGTGTATATGCTGTGTTCCCAGCTGCCTTTTTTTCAATTCTTTTCTTTACCGTATTACTGTCTTTACTCAAATACTATTGACATAAAGTGCTCTTTAGCCATTATTTCTACTTCCTTAGCTACCTGAATCATCTTCCGATGTTTATTCTTCAAATCGGGATTTAGTGAATGAATATTGTACTTCCAAAAACGCCACCAAGAAGTAGCAATAGCAGCCTATTCGATAAATAATTGTAGAGAATCTCTTTCCGAAAATTCCAAGGAGCGTATTTGTTCATACCCCTATATCAATGCTCTTGTTTTGTTCAGGTCGATTGTCCCGGCAGTTCTGCAAAGTCCTAATACGCCCATACCCAAATCAAAAATAAGTAATAATTACAGGCTTATTCCAAATCTATAATGGCTATTATCTAATTATTTTCAAATAAAACAATGTCAAAAAAAATATCTCCATGTACCAATCCCCGGAGAAGGTTCTTCGGAATGTGTTTTTTAAGGGATTGAAGTCGTTCCTTGAGCCGGTATTCATATTCTGTATCAAGCCTTTTACCAATAACTGAAGAAAAAGCTTAAAGCACGCAGGGATGCGATTTGGGTAGATAATCGGGTGCTGGAATTTGATGTAGCAGTGCCATAGCGCTCCCAATCTGACTTAATTCATCGGCACTGAAATTTTCATGCCCCACTCCATAAACCCACTTTTTTACCAAAATCGGTTTCTCTGCATATCGGGTCACAATTTCTACGGTAATCGAGGTATGAACAGTAGAGGTCAAAAAATGATGCTCGCCCAATCATTGAAGAAGAGTAGCCTACAATAATAATTTTTCTTCCACTATTGTGAGCATTTATTCACCCTTCTGTGCTAGTATATGATAATTCGAGTTAGTATTACCACCTTCTATCGGAGTAAAATATACCGCTTCAATTTGATAAGGAGCAACTATTTTTTCTAAATCAGATACTTTTATTCTGGTGTAGATTCCATATCCATTCTTCTTTTATACCCATGTTCTGACAAGGCCGGCGGATTTATGTTGGCCTTTATTTCTTTGTAATCTAAAATAGAGTTTCCTGTCGGAACTTGAAGACCGGGGCGATGTGTAAAACATATCAGCAAAACATCCCTGATTCCATTTTTTGTGGGATCTTTTGGGTGCACTGAAGTTACTCCGTGCATCACCTTTGGGTCCCAGAATACCATTGAATCCATATTTTTATGAAGCATGCAACTCGCTAATAGTTTCTCGTCATTACTATAAATGCTGCTGGAGCCTCCGGTAATATTCTTACGTTTGATTAAATGAATCCAAACAAAGTCATTTTCATCGTGGTGTATGCCTTCTGGTGTTGGTTCACCACTTTCAGCTACTGTTGCTACAGTTCGAATTTGATGTATATCGACCAACCATGGCTCGCATTTTTCTTTCTGTGAAACAGGCAATTGCCGGAAGTCAAATTGAATCAATTCTTGGAAGAAGGGATTATTTATTGTCTTACTTTTTAACGGGCTAAATTTTCGGTCGATATCTCCCGCATATTTATTGATTTCGGCAGGTTGATAATAAGGAGTTGGGGCATAAGCTAAGATTTTCCCAGAAACAGGTAAGAAATAGAAATACCGAAACCGCCGATATCTAAAGCTCCTCCCGGTTTTTAAATAGTTGTCTTTTTCCAGTTTCTTCCAGTCTTTCTTAAACTGTATGTTGTATATGTTTAAGTCTTTAGGGATGATAAATTCATTATGGGGAACAAATACATATTTTTTGGTTTTTAGTTGTAAATAAACGGACTGCGTTATTGTAATTCCTTTCATGTTATACTTTATTAGTTAAGAAGAATATATCGGCTATTTGGTCCGGAAGAAGAATTAAACTTATCGGATGTGTTTGCGTTACCAGACTTCGGTTATTTTCTTTTAGTTAAGGAAATTTATCGTCTTTTCCAAATTTTCAAGTGTAGGCTTTTGAAAAATGTGTTATCGAATTGCGCCAAATTATGGATCATTTTATTCTTATTGGTTATTTTTTTGGTATCAGGGAACGTTAAATATATGGCAAGCAGGACAGTGGCAAACGATGAGCTTTCCAGATTGCACCGAGTCAAAACAAAAGATCTTTACGGACTTTGTTCAAAGCACTTCATTTTGGGTTAAGCACCAAAACCTGTATTAATTATAGCCGTCCTAAGTTTGATTTCAATTAGATTAGAGTACTGATAGAAAGAACAAAAGGGCAGAGTAAGGTTAGTTGTATTAGTCCGCCCACTAATATAGCTACGGTCTCTCGACTGGGTTAAAGGCGCTAGCTGTGCTGTATTCAGAGTAGGTCACTATGATAGGAGTAAACCTGCCTGACCCCGGACGGGCAGGGAAGCTAAAAGAGATGAGATTGAACCCTTGTAGAAGTGTCCCCGCATCAAGTTCGGGACAGGCTCCAACAACTTTAGTATTGTCAAAATCGAGGGATCGGCAGTCTTGCGAGACAGAACTTGGCGGAATCCTGTTTTACGGTTCAAGTGGCAATCGGCATAAAGAGGGCAGGAGCTTTACTTACGGCTCAGTTACGGAACAGGAGAAAGTTCTTTTGTGGCGTTGAGGAAGAACTGTATAACCTCGAATGAGCAAGCCTAAGAATACCAATACATAAAAGGAGTGGCGGACTTATACACTTCGTTGTACGTCGTTATTATAGTTTAATCAGTTAATACTGCTATAATCCTCAAAGGAGCTCCGCTTCCTCCTTCAATTTTCATTGGTAAGGCTATTATTTCAAATCCATTTAAGGGTAACTTATCAAGATTTGTAAGGTTTTCAAAGGCAGGAATATTATTTGAAAGTAGTATAACATGACTCTTGAAATATTCAGATTGTCCATAATCAATACTTGGTGTATCGATTCCAATTGCATGAATATTGCGGTTCTCAACCAACCATTCTGCAGCTTCGGATGAAAGTCCTGGAAAATGTAGTTGTTTAACCGCATTTTCTCCACGGTCATCAGTTCCTAGGTATTTGATTTTGTCCGGATAATATTTAGAAAAGCCAGTTTGCAATATCACAATACTTCCATCTGGAATTAGAATACCTGTATTTTCTTCCCAATCGGTAAAATCTTCAACACTTATTAAATAGTCCGGATTAGTAAAAGCTTTTGAAGAAACGTCAATTTTTATAGCACTTCCAATTAATTTTTCAAGAGGTATTTCATCTACAGTTTGTCCGTTTTTTGCGAAGTGAATTGGGGCATCTATGTGCGTCCCACCATGTTCCGCGGTACTAAAGTTATTGGCAGAATAATAAAACCCTTTATCCGTTTGTCCTGCATAGACGGTATCTAACCTGAATTCCTTTGCAGTTACCCAATATATCGTCTCATCTGAAAAAACATGGGATAGATCAACTAATTTTCTTTTAGAGAATTTGGTATGACCTGATGCATTAGGCTTTTGAGAAGTTGTGGATTTCGTATCACATGCAGCTAAAATCAAAACAAACAATACTACGGAGTAAAAATATATTTTCATTTTTTCATGATTAATAATCGTTCTTTTATGTAGTCTGGTACAACGGTTAGACAATGATTTCATTGTGGAATTATCTGCCACGCCCTGGCTTGGAGGATTATTCCGCTGAGAAATTAGCCATGAGTTAAGTTTATTTTTTATCCAATATTCTTTATTACGGTCCTCCATAAAACTGAGACATATCGAGAGCAAAATGCAACATAAAAAACCACCATACATCTTTGGACTTACTTACAACGCTTAATATTAAAATACCGAGAAACGTATCTATCAACAAGCTGCCAAGCTCCGTGATCGCGAAGCCGTTAGCTAATAGACTTGGTATATGTCCGCCAGCGAATAAAATGGCTACAATGATAATGGATCGTTTATACCCTATCCAAGCCGACAACCTTACAAAGATGAGGGCTATGGTAATATCTTCCATAAAGACCTGAACCAAATGTGAAATGTTCTTAGGATGGTAGGTATTCACCAAAATGCTTCCAAAGGTTGACGCATTTTTTCTAATGAGCCAATAAACCAGAAGAGAACCTATAGCAATAACGAGTCCCATTGCCAATCGCTGTAAAACTCTTGACTTTGGTAACCAAATGGATTCCATGGGTTGTTTCCTAATTAAAATAAGCAACAGGGTAGGAGAGAAGATCAGCAACTGATTTACAGCATCGATTCCCACATTCCCATTATTGGGTATCATTAGATCCCTCACATACAATTGCCCGATGCCTAGTATCGCTATGACAGCGATGATCGAATAAATAAATTCTAACCATGGCTTTTCGAAAGGGATCGCTTTTTCAACAGTCCATAATGATCTGTAAAAATGATCAGCCAAAAACCATAGAATGGCTCCCGTTCCGTAGGCAGCAATTAAAGAGATATAATGTTCGTTCATTTAATTTCATTTTAATTTTTGCTAACGTTCTGAATAAACGCCTGTTTTAATGGCGTTCATTTATTGTTGGGTAAAGTATTAATATCATTTTTTATTTTTTTTGTATGCATCTAAAAGGATTTTCCATTCTCTGGCATTTTCTGTATTTGGCGTAAACCCGTCTTTCAGATATATATGTTGAATCCTAATTGAGTCATTTATCATAGCCCATTCAACGATGGGTTTTATTACTTCACTCATTTTTTCATTATTTACATCCCATTCATAAAGTGTCTCTTTAACTTTGTAACTATCATCAAACCAATAGGTGACTATTGCGGTGTAACCTTCAGGCATACCAATAATTTTGAGAAAATCTGTTGTTTCCCTAAATTTACCTGTTACTTTCAAGCTATCCGTATCAATTATTATGGAATCATAGGTATAGGTTCCATTCCAAGCCTTATCCCATTGCTTCCAACCGGAGTTAGGATTGAAAATTGATTGGCTTCCTTTTCCTTCTTTCTTATCATGCCAGGTGTAACTTGTATCTCTTTTAAAATCGAAAAAATCAGGATGGTTAAACGCTTGATTGTTCCATGCTAAAAAATACCTATCAATCTTTTGTCTCAAAATAGCTTCTTCATTATCTTTGGAACAACTCCAAAGAATTAATCCTAAAGCCAATAAACTCAGGACGTATTTTTTCAACATTTCTATTATCATTAAATTATTAATTCGATTATATTTTATTTTATCCATATTTTGCCCAACGGTTTGTTTATGGCTTGTTGCGTGTTTAAATGTACTTGTTTTTCAGTTAATCATAAAGCCAAAATAAAAATTTGGCGGTGTTTGTAAATAGCATGGATTTTCTTAAAACACTTAACACCCTATTTGCTATATACAGTGTTGTGCTTTCGTTATTTTAGTTTCTAAATATTTATTATAACATTCCCTGTTTTTTCTCCGGTAAGTACATATTCATAAGCTTTGGAAATATCCTCTAATGGATATTCTCGGTCTATAATTGGTACAAATTTTTCCTTTTTCAAAAGGTCGTTTATATACAGGATGGTTTTTTGAATACTATATGGAACTGGGAAGATTACTTTCTTGTTTCCTACAATAGAGGTAAAGACTGCAAAGAATATGTTTTGAGAGTATGGGCCTAATTCAGAAGAAATATAAACCCCTCCATCTTTAAGTAATAGCTTGCATTTTCCAAATGTGTTTTTGCCTACAGCATCAAATATAAAGTCAT
>SMVB01378300.1_pt1 | contig 11423 bp, 14 predicted proteins | sample 2456461 | NCBI WGS metagenome assembly SMVB01 (sample SAMN11095934, study PRJNA526329) | marine sediment metagenome | biome: Marine sediment; feature: Surficial sediment; material: Deep marine sediment; isolation source: Hadal surficial sediment | place: Pacific Ocean | collected 2014-05 | depth...
ACCACATTGAATATGCCGTCCGGTACACCTGCCTCCATCGCCAGTTGTGCCAGCTTCAACAAACTCAGCGAAGCGGACTCGGAGGGTTTCAATACGACCGCATTGCCAGCGGCGAGCGCCGGGGCGATCTTCCAGGCGCCAATCATCATTGGAAAGTTCCAGGGCACGATCACACCGATGACCCCGACAGGCTCTCGAGATATCAGCCCCATGGCTTTTGTCGAGGTGGGGGCTATCTGGCCGTAAACCTTGTCGACGGCCTCCCCGTAGTAGCGGAAAGTTCCAGCAGCACTGCCCGGCTCTGCCTTGAGTGCCATCTTGAGCTCGGTTCCGTTGTCGCGCACGCCGAGAACAGCGAGCTCCTCCTTGTGCGCATCGATGAGGTCGGCGAGCCGCGTCAGTACTGCCTTGCGGCCAGCGGGTGCCATATCCGACCAGCTACCCGATTCGAATGCGCGGCGGGCCGCCTTGACGGCTAGATCGACATCGGGCGCGTCAGCGTTGGCGATCCGCGTCAGCACCTGTCCATCGATGGGGCTTACAACCTCCCGGGTCGCGCCGTTCAAACTATCCTGCCATTTACCATCGATCAAAAGCTGGCCAGGGGCTACCGGGCGTTCCTTCAATTCCTTGATTGTTGCTGTATCAAACATCACTACACTCCAGTTGACAAAACTCTATCGGTTCACTATTGTCACCTATGGTTCATTCTAGTGCAACCAGAATATCGTGCAGACTGTCGACAAGGCCGTAGAGCTTCTGGGCTATTTCTCCCAGCGCCAGCCGGAGTGGGGGTTGAGTGACCTCGCGAGGGCTACTGGGTTCGATAAAGCCAGCACGCGACGCCTGTTGTTGGCACTCATCAAACACGCGTACATAGAGCAAAATTCGACATCCAAGGCCTATCGACTGGGCCCCGGCGTCATTCGACTGGCAAGAATACGAGAGTCCAGCACGCCGCTCGACGCCATCATCCAGCCCCTACTCGAGAGCTTGGTGGAAGAAACCGGAGAGACGGCCCACTTTGCCCTGTTATCCGGCAATACCATGTCCACCGTGGGGATAGCGGACAGCCCGAAATCCAACCGCATCAACTTTGTTCTTGGTGAAGAAGCGCCGCTGCACGTAACAGCCTCGGGCATCGTCACCCTCGCTTTTGCCGGGGAGGAAGTGGCGGAACCGTTCATCAACGCCGGACTGGATCGCTTCACAAAGTATACAGTGACGAACGCGAAGCGATTGCGCGCATTACTTTCCTCGGTTCGGAAGCTCGGTTATTTCATCAATAAGGAAATGTACGAAGAAGGCGTCTGCAGCGTCGCTGCTCCGGTTTTCGCGAGCGGCGCACCTGCCATTGGCGCGATCGCCGTGGCCGCCCCCACCAGCAGATTCGACAAGAGAAGACAGCAGGCCATCCGCACTGCAACGGTGAAAGCAGCGGACAGGGCCTCTGTCGGTCTCGGTGCTGACGGGGAGAAAACCCATTGATCGCTGACAAGGCACTGGTTCTGGATTTTGGCGGTGTTGTCACCCGAACGCTCTTCGAGACGCACGCGCTGACCGAGCGGGCACTGGGCTTGGCCCCAGGCACGCTGAGCTGGCGGGGACCCTTCGAACTGGAGTCGGATCCGCTATGGTGCGCGATGCAGAACGACGAAATTCCAGAGCGCGAGTACTGGGCGACCCGCACGCGGGAAGTCAGTGCGCTCTGCGGTGAGAACTGGACCTCCATGTCAGATTTCGTAAAGGCTGCGCGCGGCAGAGACCCGGCCGAGGTCATTCGCCCGGAAGCCCTCAAGGCCATAAACATAGCGAGGAAAAAAGCGTGCAAGCTTGCCATCTTGTCCAATGAACTGGACTTGTTCTACGGCGCTGACTTCCGCGAGAAACTACCCTTCATGGAATGGTTCGACGTCATCATTGACGCGACCTATACCGAGATTCTAAAACCCGACCCCCGCGCTTATCAGGCATGTATAGACGCGTTGGACATCGATGCTGCGCGCTGTGTATTCGTCGACGACCAATATCGCAACATCGTGGGCGCCCTGAACGCGGGCATGCAGGCCGTCCACTTTGACGTGCAACAACCCCAAAAGAGCTACCAGCAGGCACTAAACCTGCTCTCCATGGAATAGGAGTTCATCCCGTGCAAACAGAACTGCAAAAACTTTGGCAACCCATGACGCACCCCGGCACGGTGCAGGCTGACCCCCCCAAGGCGATCAAGGCGGCCGAGGGTGTCTTCATCACGGACACCAACGACCATACCGTGCTCGATGCGGTGGGTGGGCTGTGGAACGTCAACCTGGGCTATTCCTGTCAGCCCATCAAAGACGCCATCATCCAGCAGCTACAGGATATGCCCTATTACTCTTCGTTTCGCGGCGTAACCACAGACACGACCCTGGAACTCTCGCGCGTTCTCACCGACTGGTTTGGCGAAGAAAAAATGGCCCGGGCGTTTTTTACTTCAGGCGGCTCGGATTCCGTAGAGACAGCCCTGCGCTTGGCCAGGCAATACCACAAGGTCCGCGGCGACAAGGATCGCTACAAGTTCATAAGCCTGAAAAAGGGCTACCACGGCACCCACTTTGGCGGTGCTTCCGTCAATGGCAATGGGAAATTCCGGCGCAACTACGAGCCCTATTTGCCGGGGTGTTTTCATATTAGCTGCCCGTGGACCTACCGCAACCCATTCGATGAAGACGACCCTGCTCGCCTGGCGCAACTTTGCGCGCAGCAACTGGAAGACGAGATCGTTTCCGAAAGCGCGGATACCATCGCCGCCTTCATCATGGAGCCCGTACTGGGCGCTGGCGGTGTTATCGTGCCCCATAGCAGCTTCATGCCGATGGTTCGGGATATTTGTGATCGTCATGGAATACTACTGATCGCGGACGAGGTGATTACGGCTTTCGGGCGTACTGGAGCATGGACGGGATCGAGACTGTGGGATGTGCGCCCGGACATGATGTGCACCGCCAAGGCGATTACCAACGGTTATTTCCCATTCGGAGCTACGATGATTGGTGAAGGGCTCGTCGATGCGTTCGAATCCAACAAAGACGGCGCTGGCGAAATCAACCACGGCTATACGTATTCGGGTCACCCTGTAGGGGCAGCGGCGGCGCTCGCCACGCTTACGCAACTGAAGACGACCGATGTCGCGAACAATGCCGGTGCACGCGGCAAAGAGTTGGGCGAAGGACTGGCCCGACTGAAAGAAAAACATCGCTGGATTGGGGATGCCAGGGGCATTGGACTGATGCATGCCTTGGAGCTGGTTAGCGACCTCGACACCAAAAAGGCGTTGGACAAAAAGTCCATGGCCGTCGTCGGGGAAGCGATCTACGAAAACGGCGTGATGGTGCGCATTTCCGGCAACAACGTTATTCTGTCTCCCGCGCTGATCCTCACCGACGAGCACGTCCAGCGCATCGTCGATGCCATTGACGCTGGACTTGATGCGCTGACCCAACAGGCTTGAATGGCGTGAGCAAGAAAGTCGTCCTCGTCCTCATCATTGGCACCGCGGACACGAAAGCGGACGAGCTGATGTTCCTCAAGTCATGCGTTCAGGAAGCCGGTGCCGATGCGGCCATCATGGACATTGGGATTCTCGGCACCCCGAGCTTTACGCCCGAATACAGCAAGCATGATGTGGCCGCTGCCGCTAACACCAGCAACGAAGCCATCATCGAATTGGGTGACGAGAACCGGGCGATGACCAAGCAGGCTGAAGGTGCCGCATCGCTGACGCGCTCCCTTCAGGAATCGGGCCAGATCGACGGTGTGCTGGCCATAGGTGGCACCATGGCCACGGACCTCGCGCTGGACGTCGTGGCGGCGCTCCCTTTGGGATTTCCCAAACTCATTGCCTCGACGGTGGCCTACTCGCCGCTGCTCTCGCCCGAGCGCATCTCTGCGGATGTCATGATGATCTTGTGGTCGGGCGGACTATACGGTCTGAATCCGATCTGTCGATCGATACTTAGCCAAGCAGCCCACGCCGTCGTAGGGGCGTGCCGGTTTCGTACCGAGCCTGACGCCGGTCGGCCGATTGTGGGGATTTCATCTCTCGGCAAAACCTCTCTCAAATACATGGTAGAGCTGAAGCCCGAACTGGAGCGCCGCGGCTACGATGTCGCCGTTTTTCACACCACCGGTTTGGGCGGCCGGGCCATGGAGTCTATGTTGGCCAAGGGTGCGCTGGTCGCCGTGATGGACTTTTCCCTGGTAGAAGTCAGCAATCATCAGCTCGGGTCCGTCGTGACCGCCGGCAGCGACCGCCTGGAGCAGGCTGGCAAGCATGGGATTCCACAGATCGTCGCTCCCGGCGGCGTCACGCTGGTCGATTTTCAAAGCTGGGCCGTGCCGGAAGAACTGCAGAACAGCAGGGAAATTCACGTGCATAACCGCCTCATCTCCTCCGCTATTCTGACGACGGAAGAAAAAATAGAAGCCGCTCACACGATAGCCGACAAACTCAATCGGGCCACGGGTCCCACCGCGTTCATCATGCCCCTCGAGGGCATCGATGAGTGGGACAGAGAGGGAGGGCCGTTTCGAGACCCGGAAGGCCTCGCGGCATTTGCAACGGCCATAGAAGCATCGCTCTCATCTGAAATCGAGTATCACGCGCTCGACCATCACATCAACGACCGTGAGTTCGCCGCAAAAGCTCTGGAGATATTTGACCGGTGGTCCGCCGCTGGCCTGATTCCCGAATCGAGGACGACGTGAGTCTTTACTACCTGCAAAAGTTTCTCTATGAGCTGAATCGAGATGAATCGGTCCAGCAAGAGTGCCGGTCCGACATCGACGGGCTGATCGCTCGATTCGACCTGACCGATGAGGAAACGGCAGCATTGCGTGAAGGCGATATCGGCCTGCTCTATGTCCTTGGCGTCAACGGGCAGATACTGATGCACTTCGCGGCATTCCTAGGCATCGAATGGTTCGATTACTTGGACATGATGCGGGCGGGTATCAAAAAACACGGCCCGGTGCGGGCCGGCGTCTACGCGATGACGGGCGGTGGGGCCAGCTTTGCGAAAGAGGAGAAGCGCCAATGACAAAGCCGTGTTTGTTCTTGGCGGCGATCCTCTGCGCGTTGCCCGCCACTGGCGAGCAGAGTGAGTTCACAAATGTCATCGCCGTGATCGGTGGCACGACCATCGACCGTCGCAGCCAGGGGGCCTATCTCGACACCAACGATTCGATCGAGAATGACGGCAGCGTCATCATAGAAACATCGGCGGGCTCGAGCCCAACTCTCTACAAGCTCCGATACCAGGGCGTGCCTTTCTACTACGTGCGATTCCACGGCTATGCGACTGCCGACGATAGCCTCGACACGAACGGCCAGAACTTCGTCAGGATGTTTGCGGCCTTCCACGAGCTCGGCGTGACCCACATCATCGGTGGCGCGACGTCCGGCGGCATTCTCGAGAACCAGCAGCAGGGCGATCTCATCGTGTCCGACGACTTCCTGAACTTCAACTACGAGCGGCCTTCGAGCATTCTGGCCGCCGCCGCGATCGAAAGACCGGGTGTGTTTCCACGATACAACCCGCCGTTTTGCCCGGATATCCGAAAGATCCTTTACGCGATCGCCGCGGACATCTATCCCGGGCGCGTGAGCCCGACGGGCACTGTCGTGCAGGACGACCCGAGTCGTTTCGAAACACCGGCGGAAATCCGGATGTATCGGACGCTTGGCGGCGACCACGTGAGCCACAACGTCGTCACCGAAGCGATCTACGCACGCCAACTCGGCATGCATTTCGCGGTGTTGGACTCCGTTTCGAATCCCGCCGAGGGAGTACGAAGTTTCACGCGAGGCACCATTCGCACGACGGGAGATGCGATCGCGCGCGGGGCCATCCCCGTTGTTTTGAAGGCCGTCGTCGAGCTCAGCCGACTAAGTCCTGCCTGCGGGACGACGTGCATCGGCGAGCACTGAGTCCATCACCCACCTCCGCATACCGCAGAGGCCGTGGTCCGCGGGTGAGTTAGATCCTGTAGCCTTTCTTCAGCAGAATCGGGACCATCTTCGAGAAACCCTCGGATAGAGGGACGGCGAACTCGAAGGAATCCGCCAGGCGGTCGATGAGATTGAAGTTGAACGCGACTTGGGCGGCCTCGATGAGCGCCTCTTTCGTCACGCCCGCCTCCTTGGCTCGGCTTGCGTCTTCAGCATCGAGCACGTGAGGCTCGAGCGTCATCTTTTTCAGGAACGTGAGCGTCGCGCGCAGACGGTCGCCGATCGGTGCTGTCTGATGGTCCTCGAGGATTGAATCTACGAGCTCTTTGCCCAGAACGTGCGACGCGACCGCGCCGTGAGCGCCCGTTCAGAAAGGACATTGGTTCTGCTTCGAGACGAACGCCGCGAATAGCTCGCACTCGCCTGCGCTCCAATGCTCGCTCCCGCGAAGAACCTTGTGAGCGATGTCGGAGAACGTCTTTCCGAAGAACTCCGGCCTATAGAAAAGCATGCGGAGCACGTCGGGCGGGCTCGTACGCATCGCGAGCTTCATCCCGAAGAGCATGAGGTTGTACGGGAAGCGGTGACCCTTATCCAGGCAGCGTAGCCTCATTCGGCGTACCCCTTTTTGATGGACAGAAGCGCCCGCTCGTAGCGCCCCGACGCCGCGCCAATAGCAGCCGCGATTGTGAGCTCGAAGATCTCGTCTTCGGACTGGCCGTTTTGTTTCATCGCCTCGACTTCTCCGGGTAGCGTCTTGTACGCGTAACGCGCGACTTTCTCGACCCACTTCGCGAGCGGTCCCTCGAAGGGATTGTCGGCCTCGGGCTTTTCCGCGAGCGATTCCGCGTAGGCGCATACGCGTTGACGAAGCTCGCGCGCGGTGACTCCCGGCCCTTCGAGAAGTCGAGAACGGAGCTTTCGATAGCTTTCTGTGAATTTCATGATGTGCCTAGACTATTGGCATGGGTGCCTCTCGAGCAAGTTCTCTCTTCGCGCTCGAGCCCCACGTCCGGAGGCTCTGGCCGCAGTCCATGATCTCCTGGAGCCGCCCGCTCTCCGGCCTCTGGCCCTGTACGGCTATCTCATCGCCAAGCCTTCACCGTCACTCGCCTGAAGCCTTTGGCACCGGGACGGCCTCGACTGTCACAGGACCTCTGCTTGGCGCATCACGTGTTCGCACTTCTGACGGATCTCGGTCGCCACCTCGAACGGATCCCCTTGCACGAACTCCGACCGGAACAGCTCGACCGACAGTGCCCCGGTATACGCTTTCTCAGCCAGTTTCCGGATGATGCGGACCAACGGAGCGATGCCGTCGCCGGGTATCAGTCGTGAGTTGTTATCGATCAGCTCGCGAGGCGTGTCGAGCAGGTCCTGGAAATGCGCGTGGGCCAGCTCGCCTGGCTCGAGCCGATCGAGGTCCTCGAACTTGCTCAGACCCGACCAGAAGTGGAAGAAGTCGAGCATCGGTCGGACGTTCGGGTGCGCCGCCTTGCGAATGACTTGGAGTGACGACGTTAGCGTGGATAGATGGGTCGATGTGCGGGTGAACTCAACCATCGCGGTGAGATCGTACTCTCGCGCGATCTCTCCCGTCTCGCTGATGCAGTCCGGCGTCGCCGCAAAATCATCGGCGGTGACCTCGCGTCTGGTAATCGACGGCGAGTAGATCTTCTGCAGACCGAGATTAGCAAATCGGTCACAGCCCTGTCTCCATCGCTCGAGCGATTGGTCTCGCGCCGGACCGGGGATCCAGATGTCGGGTAGGACCACCGCGGCGGAGACCGGCGTTAGTCCCAGGTCGGCCAAAAGACGCCTCGCCGCGGACAGCGAGTCGTTCTCGAGGAACGCCGCGAGCTGCGGGGCTCCCAGCTCGACATACTGGATTCCCGCCTTCGCCCAGCCCTCGAGCGAGCGGCGATACCCGGCCGCGCGGGTGGTGTTCTGATGCATGCTGAGCAGCATCTTGCCGGAAGCGGCGGACTGCGCGCGGACCATGGAAACCGCCAAAGGAGCCCCAATGAAGCTTCGCCTCGTGAGCATGGCTGCGACTATATCGCCAATTCTGCGTGGCGACAGGATATTGTGCGGCGCGGGTTCGTTGCCTGTAGAATCGCGTAGCAGACGTGATGCCTCTGGCTTCCGCAGCAGAGCTTGGACGGTACAGGATCGACGCCGGACAGCAGCCGGCGGGGACAGCTTTACCAAAAAGGAGAAGCACCGTTGAGCCTCGTTTACGCTGGCGTTTTGAGCCACGCGCCCGGTATTACGGGACGCGCGCACCTCGTCGACAATGTCAAAAAGCGCGACGAGTTCTATGCCAAGCTCGATCGACAACGGCAGGAAATCGAAGACACCGGAGCCGAAGCATTGATCGTCGTTGCGGGAGAGCATTTCGGCAACTTTTTCATGAACAACATGCCGGCCTATTGCATGGGTATCGGCAGCACTTACGAAGGTCCGATCGAGAACGCGGAATGGCTGAAGATTGATAAGCGAAAAATTCCGGGGGCTCCGGATCTCGGGACGCGCCTCATCAAGGAAGTGATGAAAACGGTGGACACCGCGTATGCCGAGGAATGGAGATTCGATCACGGTATCATGGTGCCGCTCCATTTCCTGACGCCGGAATACGATCTGCCGATTATCCCCGTCAATATCAACTGTCAGGGACCTCCGTTGACGCCGTTGCCGCGCGCCTGGGCTTTCGGTGAGGCGCTACGCCGGGCTTGTGATTCCGTGCCGGAAAAGATCGCCGTGGTCGGCACGGGCGGTATATCCCACTGGCCGGCGACGCCGGATTCCGGAAAGATCAACGAAGCCTGGGATCGCGACTTTCTCGATCGCCTCATGCGTAATGACAAGGACGCGTTGCTCGACTATTCCGACGAACAAACTTATGCGGATGCCGGACAGGGTGGTTTCGAAATCCGCACCTTCATTGCCGTCGCCGCGGCCGCGGGCGGAAAAGGTGACCTCCAGTTCTACACGGCTGAGTTGCCCATCTTCGCCGTCGGTTGCACCGTTGCTCGCTTCGACCTCATCGCTTAATTGGAGAAAAGTCATGCCTCATATGGATCCATTGCCGTTTGATTCCGTGCCCGAGGATATCCAGGAACGCTTCTCACACTACAAGGAAACCCGCGGCTTCACACCCAACAGCATCCAAACGATGGTACGACGGCCGAACATCGTTCGAGCGTTCATGCAACTCAACAAAGCGGTCCTGTATGAGGGCACGGTGCCCGAAGAGCTGAAGATGCTGGTGTGCCTCATTGCCAGCCAGGTCGCGGGCTGCCGTTATTGCCAGGCGCACATGGCGAACCTGTCGAAGATCTATAAAGCTTCCGAAGAAAAGATCGGCAAGGTCTGGGAATTCAAAACGAGTGACCTGTTCTCGGACGCCGAGCGGGCGGCGCTGAGCGTCGCTTACAGCGGCGCGATGGCTCCCAGCCAGGCGACTCGAGAGCAGTTCGATGAGTTGTACAAACATTTTGACGAAGGGCAGGTGGTTGAAATCGTTGCGTCCATTTCCTTGTTCGGCTTTCTCAATCGCTGGAACGATACGATGGCGACGGAGCTCGAGGAACTGCCGGCGCAGGTCGCGAGCGACACGATTGGCGGCAGCTTCGGCTGGGAAGCGGGTAAACACGAAACATGAGCTGGCCTTACTTTTCCCCGCGGCTGGCTATACTGTCCCTCGTCATTATTGATCCGGCGTAGACGAGCAGCGAGAAGCGACCACGTGCTTCCGCAATTAAGTGTCGTTTCGACGCTGGCGTGACCTAGCCAGTGGTTGATCGTAATGAGATCGCCCCCCTCGCGCAGAAGGTGAACGGCGCCGCTGTGGCGGTACGTATGCGGGTGGACACGTTTTACGCGCCAGGCTGGGCGCCGCAGCTTGAGCGCGTTCGGCGTGGCGCCGGAGGATGTAGCGGACTCCGAGGCGGGTCAGCGGTTCACCCCGATCATTTCTAAAGATTGGTGCCGTTGCCGCTGTCCCATTCGGCTCGAGGTCAGCGTGGCGCCGTAGACGTTTTGAACGGTCTGGATGTGCGTCTTCATGAGCGCGAGGTGATGTCTCGACGATGAAGGGGCATTCTAGAACGCTAGCCGAAGCTGAAGTGCTCACCTCGCCTTTTCGAGCCGTCAATTCAAGTTCAGTTGAGTCTTGATCGCAGCGTCGACACCGCTCATGTCGGATTTAGAGATCGTCCCGTGCTTGCTGTTCAGCCGCAGTTTGCTCACGGTTGCAATCTGGTCGGCCATGGCCTTCGCCTTCTTGCCTTTGACTTTCACATAGGACTCGCTCGGGTAGAGGCGATCTACGTTGCTCGTCAGCGGGACAACTTGGACACGATTCAAGTACTTGTTAGCAGCGTCGTTACTGACAATGACGGCCGGTCGTCGCTTTCGAATTTCTCCCCCAACGGATGGATCGAAGTTTACCCACCACACCTCACCGCGCTTCATCGAAGGCGTCTTTCAGCGTGGCCTCTGCCCAATCGTGCGCTTCTGTTTCCCGCAGCTCGTCCTCGGCCATTTTCTTGTATTCCATGTCCAGCTTAGGCTTGATGACATGGGGACGTACTAGGTCCTCGATAAACCGGCTGATTTTCCTCGGGCCGATGACTTCTTTGAGACCTTCATAAACCTCTTCGTCGACTGTGATGGTCAGCTTTTTCTGCATGGGTCGGCCTTTAATTATTATACGTATACTACACGTATTAGCAAGGAGGGTCAACCAGCCACGTTATTGAGCAGAACTTCAGACTAGAATGCGTAGCCGAAGCTGAAGTGCCTAGTATTTTGACCAGATGGGCTTGCACTGCGAGCTTGCTACTATGGTTGGGGCTCGTGAACGGTTACGGGCAGATGTCTCGAATAAGATTTAAAGTCCGGGTCCGTGGTGAATATCGGCAATCCGAGGCGTTGGCCAACGGAACAAATCAGAAGATCCACACCGCCTCCCGTCACGCCCTTGGCCCGACACGAGTTGAAAAATTGCGCAGCTTGCTCGTAGTCGACCCTGAGAATGGGAACGTCGTCGAAGTCGGCGAGTCGTTCCCGAACGCGCTCGAAGTCCCGCTCTTGGCGAATTCCTGAAAGAATTTCCTGACGGATCGGGCCAATCAGAGTGACTCTGCCGTCCTCGACTAAACGTCGCCATTCATCGACCAGCCGAAGCTCGTTTGGGTTCAGGTCTCGGGGACGTCTTCGTAAGCCTAGAGACCAAATCGTGGTATCGACGAGTACGCTCAGGATTTGATCCCTCGTCGCCGAAGAGCCGTGTGGTCGTAGTCAGGATCGTATTCAATCTGACCCGCTAGATCGAGAATGCGTTGTTGGCGACGCCGCTGAACGTACTCCTTCAAAGCCGCGGTTACGGCTTCCTTCTTCGTCGTGTGGTGTCCAACTCGGCGGGCTTCCT
>SMVB01153552.1_pt1 | contig 11422 bp, 7 predicted proteins | sample 2456461 | NCBI WGS metagenome assembly SMVB01 (sample SAMN11095934, study PRJNA526329) | marine sediment metagenome | biome: Marine sediment; feature: Surficial sediment; material: Deep marine sediment; isolation source: Hadal surficial sediment | place: Pacific Ocean | collected 2014-05 | depth 0-1...
ATCGCGCTACCGCTCGTGCAGCGCGGAGTGCCAGTGTATGGGATTGACCTGTCGGAGGCGATGGTCGCGAGGCTGCGTGCGAAGCCGGGCGGCGAAGACATCGGTGTGACGATCGGCGACTTTGTGACGACCGAGGTAGAAGGGTTGTTCTCCGTCGCGTACCTGGTCTTCAACACGATCATGAATCGACGCAGGCGGCACAGGTCGAGTGCTTCCGCAATGTGGCGGCGCGCCTCGAGCCTGGCGGCTGCTTTTGTCATCGAGGTAGGCGTTCCCGGGCTGCAACGGCTTCCGCCGGGCGAGACAATCCACGCCTTTGACGTGAGCGAGACCAGATGGGGGTTCGACGAGTACGACGTCAAGACGCAAGCGCTCACGTCGCATCACTTCGAGATCGTCGACGGAAGAGTCGAGCGCCTCTCGATTCCCTTCCGGTACGTGTGGCCCTCGGAGCTCGACCTGATGGCGCAGCTTGGGGGGATGAGGTTGCGCGAACGCTGGGCCGGGTGGAAGCGGGAGCCGTTCACGAGCGAGAGCCGCCAACACGTGTCGGTCTGGGAGCAGCCAAAAATCTAGGCCGCATTTCTCGAGGCCACATTTCCGACCACAGGATCCCGGATAGAAACATCCGCAGCGGCGAACCGAGCCCGTCGGCACATCCGGCTCGTCCCCAGACCGACCCAGGTGCTATCAGTTGACTTGGCTGTTGCACGTTTTGCGGACAAGATCGATGAGGGGCTGGACTGCGATGTTTCCCTTCGTGACGTCTGGATAATCGTCTAGCGCACAGCATCGACAGGATTTGGCTATATCTCGGGGCACCAGGGGTCAAGTCCGTTACAGTCAATATTGAGGGAGGCAAGGATGATTCTCGTGACCGGGGCCACCGGGAGGACGAGTGGTGAGGTGGTCAAGGCGCTGCTCGCCAAGGGTGAGCAGGTTCGTGCTTTGGTTCGTGACCCGCAGACAGCGGGGGCGATTCAGGGACCGGGTGTCGAGCTAGTGGTAGGCGATTTGGAGAAGCCTGAGACCTGGGATGCAGCGACGCAGGGTGTGGAGAAGGTCTTTCTGCTTTCACCCGAGGGCCTGCAGATGGCGGAGCTACACGGCAAATTCGCCGATGCGGCGAAACGCGCTGGAGTGCGCCACCTGGTGCGCATGTCGATGCTGGTCTCGAATCCGGACTCACCCCTCGCCATCGCCAAGTGGCATGGAAAGGCGGACCAGCGTGTGGCGGATTCAGGCATCCCGTACACCATCATCAGGCCCGCCCCCTTCATGCAGATCATTCTGGGCTCTGCCCGCATGATCGCGTCGGATGGGATGTTCTCCGGCGCGCAGGCGGATGGGAAGGTCGGGGTTATCGACACTCGGGACATCGGCAACGTTGTTGCCACGGTCCTGACCAGCGACGGGCACGAAGGGAAGACCTACCCCCTCACCGGGCCCGAAGCCCTCTCCATGGGTGACCTGGCAGGGAAGCTGTCCGCCGTCCTTGGCAAAGAGGTCAAGTATGTAAATGTGTCCCAAGACAAGGCCAAGGACGACCTGATGGCCATGGGCATGCCCGACTGGATGGCCGATGGCTGGGTGGCAATCGCCATGATGATCAGTACTGGTGCTGCCAACATGGTGACGCCCATGGTGCAAGAGGTCACTGGCAAGGAGCCCGGGAGCTTCGACCAGTTCGCCAGAGACTTTGCAGATGCGTTCAGGGTAGAGCAGCAGTGATCTTCATACCGCGAACGCTCGGAGCGACGTAGGGTTCGAAGAAGGACGAAAAGGTCGGGTTATGAGTTCCTCGCCGGCCACGTCGGCTCGTGACGGTCGATGCCGGAAAGTGTTGTGTAGCAGGGGCTTTCGCCGATCGACGCTGTCGGGGTGTGATGGCAAAACGGCTCATATCGGCCATCCGTTAGAAGAATCGCGCTCCTCCGGATCGACCTGGGCGCGGCACCTCTGCGTTCGCTACGAATCCGAGTCCGATTGAGGCACCTACGGTGTCAAGTGCTCCAGCAGAGCCCGGATGGCCTCGACGGGGCCGTCTTTGCTTTTCGCTAGCCCGGTGGCTCGACCCGACAGGGCAGCGTGAGCCGCCCGCTACAGCCGGGGGAGCCGCGCTCGAGATGCCGTTCTGGCTGGGTTGGACGAAGCTCGTTGATATTGATCTAGATGAGCGATCTGTGCCCTGCTATCGCGGCGGCATCAGACATCGGAAAAACTGTGAAGCTGCTGATCCGGAGCCAGTGTTACAGAACATCGGGATCGTTACAGAACATCGGGATCGAGTCTGCGATGTGCGCTGCCGGATTCTGAGGAGTCGGTTACTCGAGGCTGTGCGGTCGCTGTTGCAGATCGGGAAAGCGGTGGCCGACTCTGAGTCCTCGCGTACAATGCCCAGATACAGCTCGACAAGATCTTCAAGGCCTACGATATCCGCGGTCGTATTGACAACGGCGAGCTTGACGAAGGCGTCGCCGAAGCGATCGGCGCCGCCTTCGCATCGTTCGTCGGGACCCCTCGACTCGCCGTAGGCCGTGACATCAGGATCTCATCGGGCGCATTGGCGGACGCCTTCATCGCCGGGGTCACGTCCCAGGGCATCAACGTCGACAATGTGGGCGAGGTGGCCACCGACATGGTCTACTACTACTCGGGCGCCCACGCGATGCCGGCGGCCATGATCACAGCCTCGCACCTACCTCCCGAGTGGAACGGGATCAAGCTCAACGGAGCAGGGGCAGCTCCAATGTCACGCGACACGGGCCTGACCGAGGTAAAGCGTCTCACGATGCACCCTCCCGCCTCGACTACATCCCGAGGCACGGTCTCTTACCACGATATCCGTAAGTCGTACGTAGACCACCTATACGGAATCGTCGATGCCGATCGCTTCTCGAACCTCCGTGTCGCGGTCGACACCGGCAATGGCATGGCTGGGGTCATCATCGAGCAGGTTTTCGAGCGGATCCCAGCCACCCTGACCGGCCTGTACTTGGAGCCGGACGGCACGTTTCCGAACCACCCCGCCGATCCGCTCCGTCCTGAGAACCTAGAGGATTTGATCGGACTCATGAGGGAGCAACCCCACGACCTGGGCGTGGCCTTTGACGCGGATGCCGATAGGGCGGTCTTTGTGGACGAAAAACTCGCGCTCTTGTCCGGCAGCACCACAACGGCGATCGTGGCGCACTACTTTCTCACCCGGGAACCGGGCGCCACCATCGTGCACAACGCTGTCGTCAGCCGGGCCGTGCCCGAAACGGTGCGGCGCTCCGGCGGCCACCCGGTCCGTACCCGGGTGGGCCATTCGTTCATCAAGGCTGTGATGGCCGAGAGCGGCGCCGTGTTCGGTGGCGAGCACTCCGGTCATTACTACTTCCGTGAGAACTTTCGCGCGGACTCGGGCACTCTGGCGATGCTGGTTGTGCTCCTTCTCTTGTCTGAAGACGGCCGACCCCTGTCGGAGCTTCGCAAGGAGTTCGAGCCGTACAGCCAGTCAGGCGAGTTGAACTTCAAGGTCGCGAACACGCAAGCGTCGATGGAGGCCGTCGAAGCCGCGCTCGACGGCCAGTCCGATTGGCTCGACGGGCTCACTCTGGAATGGGAAGACCGCTGGTTCAACCTCCGTCCTTCGAACACCGAATCGCTCCTCCGTCTCAACATCGAGGCCCCCGACCCGGAGACGGTCGCTTCTCTCACAGCCCAGGTATCTGCCATCATCGAAGCAGCGGGCGGTAGCCGCGCTTGATACCTTGCCGAGATCCATGTGTACCGCAATAGGTTGTGCGAACTACAAGAAGCCGCCGCTTGAATACCTCCTCGAGCGCGCCTCGGACCTTGAACCTGGGACCGTTTGACGTTGATGTCTCCTGAGCTGATTGGCTCGTCCGGGTCCCACTACCATTCATTCCCGGTCGCCGAAATGACCCAATTGCTGGCCCGCGACCGGACCCGCTTCGGGCAGCGGTCTGATCGGGCCGGCGCCGCCATCAACTCCATGCTTGACAGCCACAGAATGGCCGTGGCGTGATGACACCTCTGCGGCTCGGCCCAGGGCTATGCGATCTCAAGCGAGCGCCATGACCCGGAGGACTGTCTACCCGCTCGTGCTCGACCCCATTCTCAAAGAGAAGGTGTGGGGAGGGCGGCGGCTGGAGCACTACGGCAAAGTGCTGGCCGCCGGGTCGCACGTGGGGGAGAGCTGGGAGGTGGCCGACATGCCCGCCACCAGCCCCTCCGGTGGGGGTGGAGACGAGGCCCGGTCTCTCATCTTGAACGGCCTACTCGCGGGGAGGCGGCTGCACGACGCGGTGGTGGAGTGGGGTAGTGACCTACTCGGTGATGTACTGCTCACGCCGAACGGTGACTTCCCTCTGCTGGTAAAGCTGCTCGACGCTCGCGAGCACTTGTCCGTCCAGGTGCACCCCACCGCCGCCTACGTCGCTGCCCATCCCGGCGCGCACCTAAAGGAGGAGAGCTGGTACGTCGTCGAGGCTGAACCGGGTGCGTACCTTTTCAACGGATTGAAGGATGGGGTGACCCGCGACACCTTCGTCGCCGCGGTCGCCGGCGGATCGGTGGCCGAGCTGTTGAAGGCCTGGCCGGCGGTTCCCGGAGATGTGTATCACCTGCCCAGCGGGACGGTGCACGCTCTCGGCGCCGGTGTGTTGGTGGCCGAGGTGCAGACGCCCAGCGATACCACCTTCCGGATCTACGACTGGGCCAAGGAGTACAACCGCGCCGGTCGGGAGTTGCATGTCGATGCGGCGCTGGCGTCTATGGACTTCGGCCCGGCGGCCGGGCCCAACCGCCTCCCGCCCGGGGAAGGGTTCGCACGGCTGGTGGAAACGGACTACTTCTCCATCTGGGAGGTTCGCGGTCCGGCAACCTTGAAGCCGCCAGCCAAGGAAGGGTGCGAGGTTGTCATGGTCCTCTCCGGTGAGCTGACGCTCGACGCCGTCGACGAGTCCTACGTTGCGGTAAGACTTGCCGCCGGCAGCACGGCGGTGCTACCGGCCGCCGCAGGGCCTGTTACTGCTTTTCGGGCAGCAGCGGACGTCACCTATCTCCGTATCCAGTTGGGGCCCCGACAACGCGAGACGACCGCTGCCGGTGGGCCGGGCACCTGACGCTCTCCGCGATCGCTTCGCTTCGGGGCCGTCAGGTGCTTCCGAGACTGGGCCTGCCGATCGTCCTCAGCCCCGTTGGGCGTCCTCAGTTCCATGCAGTCCAGGTTTCCGTAGGGCGAGATTCAATGCGACGACGGCACCACCTCACTTCCTCCTTGAGACGTTCTTTGGACCATAGAGCGGCTGATGCGACGTGGGGGCCTTCCAGGGTGGGGTGCGGCAAGACCCGTCGTACTTGGGCGATACCGACGCCTGAGCGCCGGTCTGAGCGGCCACATCCGCCGGGTCGGGGGCCGGAGGTACCCTCGGTTGTGTTATGTCAGCTGTGGACCAATGACCAACCGACTCCGGGTGGCGATGCTTGCCCCGATCTCGTGGCGCGTGCCTCCGCGTCACTATGGACCATGGGAGCAGTTCGTATCCCTCCTCACCGAGGGGCTGGTCAGCCGGGGAGTCGACGTAAGCCTGTTTGCCACGGCCGACTCGGTGACCGGGGCCCGTTTGGTGGGGACCGCCCCGACGGGATACTCCGAAGATGCACGGTTGGACCCCAAGGTCTGGGAGGGCCTGCATATCTCGGCGGTTTTCGAGCGAGCCGAAGAGTTCGATGTGATCCACAACAGCTTCGATTTCCTGCCGCTCACCTACAGCGGTCTGGTCGGCACCCCGGTCGTCACCACCATTCACGGATTCTCGTCTGAGCAGATCGTGCCTGTCTACGAGAAGTACAACGACCGCGGCTACTACGTGGCGATCAGCGACGCGGACCGGCACGAGAAGCTCGACTACGTGGCCACCATTCACCACGGCATCGATATGCAGGCGTTTGCGGTGCGCCCGAAGCCTGGCGACTACTTGCTGTTCTTCGGAAGGATCCACCCCGACAAGGGAACCGTCGAGGCCATCGAGGTTGCTCAACGGGCCGGCCTCCCGCTGACGATCGCCGGGATCATCCAGGACGATGATTATTTCGATCGGTTCGTGAAACCCCGGGTGGACGGAGAGCAAGTCCGGTACATCGGCCCGGTGGGTCCCGAAATGCGCGGAAATCTACTCAGGGGTGCCCGGGCACTCCTGCACCTCATCAACTTCGATGAGCCGTTCGGTCTCAGTGTTATCGAAGCAATGGCTTGCGGGACGCCTGTGATCGCCCACCGCCGAGGGTCGATGCCCGAGCTCGTTCGCCAGGATGAGAACGGGTTCCTGGTGGGCTCCCTCGACGAAGCCGTTGCCGCCGTTCACGCCTCGGAAAGCATCGATCGGCTGGCGATACGCACCTCGGTCGAGCATCGCTTCGACGCCAACCGAATGGTGGACGAGTACCTCGCTGTGTATCACAACGTTGTGGAGCAGCATCGGACGGAACGAGCCAAAGGAAGCAATGTCCGCTGACCCCGAATCGTCGCATCGGAGCGAGGCATTTCGACTTGGTGTCAACTACTGGCCCGCTCGCACCGCGATGGGCTGGTGGTCAGACTTCGACAACGCCGAGGTTGACACCGACTTCGCCCGGATCGCCGCCGCTGGCTTCGACTCGGTCAGGGTATTCCTGACCTGGGAGGATTTCCAGCCGGCGCCGGAAAGGGTCAATGCCGGGATGCTCGATCGGCTGGTCACCGTGGCGGATCTGGCCGGGAGGGCGGGACTGGCCGTCATGCCCACCCTCTTTACGGGCCACATGAGCGGAGTGAACTGGATCCCGCAGTGGGCACTCGGCGGGTCGGATGGCGACGACCGTTTCCGGGTCGTGTCCGGTGGAAGGCTCACCACACTCGGTTTGCGAAACTGGTACGGGGACCCAGAGGTCGGCCGGGCACAGGCGCTAATGGCGGGAGAGGCGGCCACCGCATTGGCCGGCCACGATGCCGTGTGGGCGTGGGACCTCGGCAACGAGAATTCGAACTGCGTCATACCGCCGAGCCGGTCCTCAACCCAGGACTGGCTAAAGCGAATCACCGCGGCGATCCGCGCCGCCGACCCGGCGGTACTCGTCACCATCGGCCTGCATATGGAGGACCTGGAAGAGGACCGCATCCTGGGCCCCGGGGAAGCCGCCGAGGTATGTGATTTCCTCACCATGCACGGCTATCCCATCTACGCTCGCTGGGCGAAGGGTGCTACCGATGAGCACCTGCTGCCCTTCCTAGCCCTTCTCACCCGCTGGCTGGGAGGGGGCCTTGACGTTCTCTTCTCAGAGTTCGGCCTGCCGACCTACCGTCGGGCCGATCCGGACGGGGAGCGAGCCCGTCGTGACAGCCCTGCTGTGCTCGTCGAAGAGCAGGCGGCGGCCTCCTACACGGAACGGGCGCTGGTTGTCCTCCGCAGAGCCGGATGCACCGGTGCCATGCTGTGGTGCTATACGGACTACGCACCGGCCATCTGGACCAATCCACCCCTCGACGCCGCGACCCACGAGCGTTCGTTCGGACTGTGGCGAGCCGACGGGTCACCCAAGCCGTCTGTGGCGGTCGTGAAGGAGTTCTCCGGCGCCGACCGGAGTGGCGGCCCCGGCGACTACGGGTGGATCGACATCGAGCCTGGTGAGTTCTGGGAGGACTCGGCGAACAACCTGTCGCGCCTCTACGGTCGCTACCTGGAGAGCGAAGGAGTTACTTCTCGGTGAGGCGGGTAAGGAGGTCGTCGAGGGAGGCGGTGGCAATGCCCGCTCCGCTGTCGGAAAAGCCGTAGGGAACGACAAGGAGGTTGCCGTGGATCATGCTGCCACATGAGTACACGACGTTGGGAACGTACCCGTCGCGTTCGTCCGCATTCGGCGCCAGGAACGGTTCCGGTAGATGACCGATGACTCGACACGGATCCTGCCCGTCGAGCAGGATCGCTCCCAAGGTGTACTGTCGCATCGGCCCAACCCCATGGGTGATCACCAGCCAACCGGCCTCGGTTTCGAGGGGTGACCCACAATTGCCGATCTGGACGAGCTCCCAGGGCCGGTCGGGGATCTGGATCTTCTCGGTTTCACCCCAGAACCGCACGTCGTCTGAGAGCATGAGGTGGTTGTTCTCTTTGTCGTGGCGGGAAAGGGCGGCGTAGCGGCCGTCGATCTTGCGCGGGAAGAGGGCCATGCCCTTGTTGTGGGCGGCGCTTCCGTTGAGGGTGGCGATTCGGAAGGAAACGAAGTCCGGGGTTTCTACGAGCTGGGGAAGGATCTGGGTCCCGCCGAACGCGGTGTAGGTGGCGAAATAGACCACCGTTCCGTCGTCATGGGTGAAACGTACGAAGCGGGCGTCCTCCATGCCGCGGCTCTCGGTGGGTCCTGCCGGGAAGATCACTCGTTCTGAGATATCGGAGTCCGCGGGAAAGGTGCTTGCGTAATTGGAAGAGGCGAGCCAGTGGATGGTCGTGATTGTCTGGATTGTCTGGTGGGCAATGGCGGGATCCATGCCCTGCTGGTCGAGATGCACGATTGCCGCTTCGAGCTGCTCGAAGGTGAAATGAGCTGGCAGTGGTTCGAGACACCTGCGGGTGATGTCGTCGAACGCTCCCAGCTCCTCCAGCTTGGCGGAAAAGGCGTGTTTGTCGTAGAGGGGGGTCGTGCGGTTGCCGGTCATCGCATATCGGCTCGGCTCGTCCATCATGATCTGGCCGCGGGCGTCAATCACGCCAGAGCGGAACTCGATGGACGAGAGGTGTCCCTCGCCGATTGCCCGCAGGCTCATGATGAATCGTTGTTCCCCTGGATTCAGCCCGGATTGATCGGGAGCTGGGACCATCGACGGATTGCTGAGGGCAGCCGCCTCGATGGAGTACTCCTGAGTGAAGTAGGCGCCGATGAGGAGCCGGCGTTCCTGGGAAAGATCAGTCGGGTTGTCAACGTGGTGGGCCACCACCGCGAAGTTGCGCTCGAGAATGCTGCCGAAACCTGTGTGCCGGTGTGTGAACTGGTCCTGGGTGGCCGCCAGCGTGGACGCTACCTCGCTCTCTGGCATGTCCAGGATCCGTTTGATGATGAGCTCGACTCGCGACCGCCCGTCCGGGAAGATCTCCTCCCCCGGTAGGTATGGCCTGGTGATCACGCGATCCGGATCGGGGGCGAAGCGCACCGGAGTTCGGGTGAAGGGGACTGGGTTCATGTCGTGGTCGCCTGGCCGTCCGCGTCGTTTGTTGTGCACCGAAAAGAGAAATTAGAGCGTAGGCGACCGGGACGCTCAGGTCACGGATCTTGTTCCCCGGCCCACTTCAGTCCGGCCAACCATCTCTGCTTGTTGAAGCGCGGCGAGGGCGGCAAGCGTCGACTCGGCTCCCTGGTTCAGGTTGATGTGATCGGGACCCAGGCCATCCCCGCACCCCCCGGTTTGCGGGTCGTAGAGGGCCATCCCCGCGTCGTTGGCACCGACAAACCAGCGAGCTACCAGCTCGACTCGGTCCTGCCACCGACTGTCGCCAGTCAGTGACCAGGCCCGGCTGCACGCGTCGGCCATGGCAGCGGCCTCCACCGGCTGCTGGTCGAAGCCCGGCCGGGGCTCACCCGGCGCCCATCCACCCACCGGCGTGAAGCTGAAGTGGCCGTCGTGCGTTTCCATAGCTACCAACCACTCGAGCAGGCGGATGCCGGCATCGATGAGGCCGGCGTTGGGAAGGAGCGCCCCGGCAGCCAGAAGCGCCTCCGGGAGGCGAGCGTTGTCGTAGGCGAGCCGCTCCTCCGGCCACGGCCAGCGAGCATCATCTTGTTCGACGAGGTGGCCGACGCACCGCTCCAGGATATGCCGAGCGTGGCGATGGTCGGGAGATGAAAGCAGCACCTCGGTTGCGCCCAGCACCGCAAATGCATTCGCCCGCGGATAGGGCGAGCGGAAGTCCCGTTGCTCATCGAACATGTCGAGCCCAACCTCACGCATCCAGGATGCCGGACCACGGCGGGCGACCGACCCCAACGCCCAAATCGCCCGGCCTTGCGAGTCATCCGATCCCGTCTTATCCGCCCAGGCCCCGTCGAAGCTGCGCCGGTTGTGGAAGCCGCCGTTGGGTAATTGAGCGTGCTGAAGGAACGCCAAATAGACCCCGGCCAGCTCCACCAAACTGGGAGACGGATCCAGCTGGCGGCTGATGACGATCAGCGCCCGAGCATTGTCGTCTGTGCAATAGCCGTGCTCGGTACGCGGGGTGGTGAAGCGAGCGTGCTCCCAGAGACCCCGATGATCCGTCATCCGTCGCAGATGATCGAAACGCGGCCTCGGCAGAGGATCGGTGAGGCTCCGTCCGGCCGGGGGGACCGACTGGACAGGGTCCTCTGGAAGTGCCGTGCTGCCGAGCCGGGCTTCAACCGGTCTTCGCGGGGCCATCCAAGACTTCCTACGCAACCTTCGCTGTGGTGAGAGCTCGGGCGGCTCGGTGCCGCGCCACCAGCTTCGTCGCCATGTGATGGTATTGGCGCGCAATGACCGGCCAGAGCAAGGTTGAGCCGATCAGCTTTGTTTCCACTGCCATACGGGCCGCCAACGAGGGATGTGTGAGCACTCTCCGGAGGGCGGCCGACAACGCGATCGGATGGCCGTGCGGGACGACGATCCCGGCACCGGTACCCAGGAGCTCGACGGCGTGGGGGAAGGCGGTAGCGATGATGGGCTTACCTGCCGCCATTGCTTCGACCAGCACTCCCGAGGTGACCTGCTCGGTGGACTCGTAGGGAAGCACGACCAGATCGGCCTGGCGGACGGCGACTCCAAGCCCGTCGGTGTCGAGATACCGGCCATCGAACTCGACGACATCACCCAGTCCGAGATCATGGACCCGGGCGACGAGCCCCTCCAGGTACGCATCGCCCTGGGAAGCCTGGACCTTGGGATGCGTCTTGCCCAGAATGACATAGCGGGGAAGGGGACGAAGGTCTTTGAGGCCGGTGAAGGCGTCGATCGCCATCTCCAAACCCTTGCCCGGCCCGATGAGACCCCACGTGAGCACGACAGGCCTCGATCCGTTCGCCAAGGACGGGCCACCGAGGCCGGCGCTCGCCCCGTGCGGAACCACTTGAACCTTCGCCGGGTCGACCCGGTAGCCGTCGACGAGCCGCCGGCTGGCAGTATCGCTCATCACGATCGTCCGCTCCGCCAGGGCGACCACCTTCTCCAGAATCGACCGTTGGCTTGGGTTGGGTTGGCTCAGCACGGTGTGGAGGGTGACGATCGCCGGGATTTCAAGGCCTGACAGCAAAGCGAGAACCTCGCTGCCGTCGGGTCCGCCGTAGATCCCATACTCGTGCTGGACAAACACCACGTCGAACGCATTGAGTGCTGCGATCGCGCCCACGAGGGAGGCACGGTCGCCGTTGAGAT